>Ga0154721_1308_pt6 | contig 11130 bp, 10 predicted proteins | sample Rifle2008BG16ft_FD_105729 | JGI IMG/M metagenome (GOLD analysis project Ga0154721, IMG submission 105729) | candidate division KSB1 bacterium RBG_16_48_16 | reverse complement strand
GCCGGCGAGACTTCTTTCAAATACTTGACAATTTGTTTATGCAGTTTTTTGGTATCCACCACCAGTCGGCTGATGTCCGGCGTAAATAGATCGCGAATGATACTGGAGAGCATACCCATATCTTTATGGATCAGACAGGAAGGAACGCTCTTGCTTGTTTTGTTGGTAATGGCCGTCCAGGTATTGACCAGTGAGCTGAGATCGGTCCGCAGAGAGGCTTCGTCCCGGTCTTCCGAAACCGTTCTGATGACCAGGCCAAATCCCTGGGGCCGCAACTCTCTGCCGAGTCTTTTAAGCCGGAACTTTTCCTTTCTATGGCCGATCTTTCGAGATATCCCCACTCGCGAATCCCCCGGAACCAGCACGAGAAATCGTCCGGGCAAGGCGATATTGGTTGTCACCCGAGCACCTTTGTGAGCGATAGGCTCTTTGGTCACTTGCACCAGTATTTTTTGGCCCTGGCGAAGATTCGGATCATTTTCATGAAAGTGCTTTCTCGATCTTTTTTGATTTCCCTCCGTACCGTTTAACAAACATGCAAGATCGGTTGTATTTTCGCCAATATCCGAAAAATGCAAAAAAGCATCCTGCTTTTGGCCAATATCGATAAAAGCGGCTTGCATGCCCTTGACCACCTTGGCAACGCGTCCCAGGTATATGTCTCCGACCATGCGCTCCTCTTCGGGCCGCTCAAAAAACAGCTCCACAAGCATGCCGTTTTCCAGGATGGCTATTCTTGTTTCGCCTATTGAAACGTTAATTATGATTTCTTTTGCCATTTCTTCACTGACACCTTCTAAAATGTATCCCGGTTCTATTCATCTTCTCTACAGTTAGACATCCATTGGAGAAACCAAAAGGTTTCCGTATTGCACCCACAAGCCAATCCTCTTCACCCTGGCCAATCTCAGGCTATCAATACCGTCAGGCATGAGGAATTGCAGTATTTCGTGTACGCGGGCAGAACGCCCGTTCTCCATGATTAATTTAAGATAGAGCACATTCTCATCCGCTCTAATATCGTCGACAAACGGACGCACATCGATTTCCTTGTCCTTCTCCCCTTCTTTTGTCCTTTTCACAAAAATACTTTGCATAAGCTTCAGATGCTCTATTCTGTCGTTCAGCTCTTCCTTTTTTAAAAGACCGTTCGCCTCGATTTCATACTCGGCGCGGTTGATGAGCGCCGTGAGCGATCTTGTCTTGCCATAATACTGTTTCGTCTCCAGAATCTTTATCCCTTTGGGCAGCTCGGGATTTAGTTGTTTTATAAAATCGAGACTTTTTTCCGGCGAATAATGTACGTCAAAATATTCACCGTCACTTGTATATCCAGTTGCCAATGGCGGCCCGTAGGATATTTTGGGACGAGGATTGAATCCTTCCGTATAAGCCAAAGGTATTCTCGCCCGGCGCAGCGCCCGCTCGAACAGGCGCAGCATATCCAAATGGGAGAGAAATTGAACGTGTTCATCGCGGCGGTATTTGACCCGCAACAGCCTGGGATTGGCTACCGGATTTATTTCCACTTTTGTCGGAGGTGAAAACATGGCCGTGTCAGAGGTTGTTGTCCGAGTCGTTTTGCCGTTGCTCTTTTTGTGCGTCCTGATAATTTCCTTGCAAACCATCTTGCCCATCAATCCGCAGCGGTTGCACTCGCCATCGCGACAGTCCGGCGTAATCTGCTCGCCATGCGCTCTCTCGAGCTCATCTTTTAAAAATTTTTTCGTCACGCCTTTGTCAACGAAATCCCAGGGCAGCGGCGCATCCGGGTCATAACCGTCATTGAAAAGCTCAAAGCTCAAGCCGTTCTTTTGCATGGCAAGTTGCCAGGTATCGAAGTCAAAGAACTCACCCCATCCGTCGAACCTGGCGCCATTTTCCCAGGCCGTCCGTATCACCTGCGCCATCCGCCGGTCGCCTCGCGCCAGAACGCCTTCGACCGCAGCCACTTCGCCCTGGCGCCACGACATTTTGATATTCTTTGTCGTGAGTTTCGAGCAAAGAAAGTCAATTTTTGCTTTTATCTCCCGGGCGGAATCCTGCCGTACCCATTGGAACGGCGTGATCGGCTTGGGCACAAACGGCGAAATGGATACGCTCACCTGCCGGCCCCGGTGCAGCCTGGCCACTTCGCTGACCTGGTTGATGAGATGAATCATCGCCTCCAGGTCCTCGTACGACTCGCCGGGCAGTCCGATCATGAAATAGAGCTTGACCTGCCTCCAGCCCTCCCGATAAGCGAGATCGACCGCGCGAAGCAAATCCTCCGCCGTCGTGGTTTTATTGATTCTGCTGCGAAGAATGTGGCTTCCCGCCTCCGGCGCCAGCGTCAACCCGGACTTGCGCACACCTTTGGCAAAGACGGCAACATCGGGGGTGAATTTTTCCGGGCGTAAGGACGGAAATGAAATATTGACCATTTCTTTGCCAAGACGCTCGTGCATGGCCGCCATCAGCACGTTCAATGGCTCATAATCCGAAGTCGATAAAGAGACAAGCGATACCTCGTCGTAACCGGTCGAGCGAATACTGTCCTCTGCCTGTTTGACCAAATCTTTTACACTGCGCTGGCGAACGGGCCGATAAATCATCCCGGCATTGCAAAAGCGGCATCCTCGCGAGCAGCCACGGGCAATCTCGATGGCCACACGGTCGTGGGTCGTTTCAATAATCGGAACCAGCGGCTTTGTCGGGTAATTTTCCGCCGGCAACTCCTCCACAACACACGCCTTGATGCGGGGCCTGGCGCACTCGTGCGTGGGAAAACGCTTTTTAAAACGGCCGTTTTTATCATACTGAGGCCGGTAAAATTCGGGGACGTAAAAACCGTCAATTTGCGCCAGGGTGTTGAGCAGCTTCATGCGGCTTTGCTTTTTCTTCTTCCCTTCGCGAATGGCTTCAGCTATGGTAACGACGGCTTCTTCGCCGTCGCCGATCACGAAGGCATCAAAAAAATCGGCCATCGGCTCCGGATTGAACGCACATGGGCCGCCGCCAACGACTAGAGGCAATCCATCTCTTTCACACGCTTTGAAAGGAATCCGGGCCAGGCTCAACAAATTCAGAATGGTCGTATAATGAAGCTCGTATTGAAGCGTAAAACCAACGAGATCGAATTGCCGAAGCGGGGTAAATGTCTCCAGAGAAAACAGCGGAATGTCATTCTCCCGCATTTTACTCTCCATGTCCGGCCAGGGCGCAAATACTCTTTCCGCGTACACTCCTTCCAGTTTGTTCAGGATATGATAAAGGATCGGAAATCCCATGTACGACATGCCCACTTCATAGACATCGGGAAAGACGAGAGCAATTCTGGTGTTTACCTGTCTGAGGTCCTTTCTTACAATATTTATTTCGTTGCCAATATATCGCCCCGGTTTGGAGACAAGGTGAAGAATATGATCGAACAGGTGCTTTTTAATTAACTTTTCGTTGATAGTATCTTCCAGTCATGTTTATAAAACTGAAAACCCCACCGGAAACCGATGTTCATTCCAGCAGGGCGATGGGTTACCTCACATTTAATGCTGTCTAACCGAGTTCATGCAACGCTTACCAGGCTGTCAGCGAATTCGATTCCTTTTTCAATGGCCTGTTTGTTGAGCGAAATTAAATTTTTCCGCTTGATAAAATCCGGCAGAGCATCGAAAACAACCTCTTTATCGATAATGGATGTTTCGGCGATCAAAGCGCCCAGCATAACCATATTGGCCACCCTGGCATTTCCCAGCTCGTCGGCGATTTCCGTTGCCGGAATGCCCAGGGCGCTCACATCCATGCGACGAGGGGATTTCTTGATCAACGAGGTGTCATACACGATCAGACCCCCGGCTTGTACACAGTCTTCAAATTTGTCCAGCGAAGGAAGATTCATAACGATGAGCACATCGGGTTTTGAAACGATGGGCGAGCCGATTCTTTTGTCGGAAAGGTTCACGTGGCAATTGGCCGTGCCGCCGCGCATCTCCGGCCCATAAGATGGGATCCAGGAAACCTGGTAGCCCGCCTGCATGCCCGCCTGGGCCAGGCCAACTCCCAAAAGCAAAATACCCTGGCCGCCGAAACCGGCGATGATGATCCTGGCGTTTTGGCCGATATTACTGCTCGCGGTTCGCCGGATTTCCCGGCTTGCCTGGATGTTTTGCGGAATATCCAATTTCTTGTGCAGATCGTCCGCATTAAAAACATGCCTTTTTGCTTCCGATGGCTGAACCTCTTCCGTTCGGTCTTTGAAAACGCCCAGGGGAAAATGCTTTACCATCGCCTCGTCGATCCATTCTTTAGCCTGTACCGACGACATTTTCCAGCCGGAGGGGCATGCCGAAAGCACCTCCACCAGCGAAAATCCCTTGTTCTCCATCTGCGTCTTCAACGCCTTGCGCACGGCTCTCCTCACCTTGTTGGTGTTTTTGGGATCGGTAAGCGCCACTCTTTCAATATAGACCGGCGCCTCCAGCGCTGAAAAAAGCTCGGCTATCTTCATCGGGTATCCCTCGTTGATTTGGCTGCGGCCACGAGGCGTCGTCGTCGTTTTTTGTCCGATGAGCGTGGTTGGCGCCATTTGCCCGCCGGTCATGCCGTAGATGGCGTTATTGACAAAAAAGACCGTGATGTTTTCGCCGCGGTTCGCCGCCTGCAGGATGTTATTGCCGCCGATGGCCGCCAGATCGCCGTCGCCCTGGTAGCTGATCACAATGCTTTGCGGGTAAACGCGCTTGATGCCCGTGGCCACTGCCGGAGCTCGGCCATGGGCGCATTGAATGTTGCCGACCCGGAAATAATAATAAGCAAATACACTGCAGCCAACCGGACTGATGAGGATGGTTTTTTCCCTGATGCCAAAATCATCGATGGCTTCGGCGATGAGCTTGTGCAGGACGCCATGCCCGCAGCCCGGGCAATAATGGGTGACATCCTTGTTGGCTGTGGCGCTGCGCTCGTAAATGTCGTAGAAACACCCGGCCTTGCCAAGCTTTTTATCGCTCATTTCCTAAGCCTTTAAAATCTTCTTCACGTGATCCGAAATCTCCTCGGGCGATGGAACCATGCCGCCCATCCGGTTATAAAAGTGCACCGGTCTGGCGCCATTGACGGCCAGGCGAACATCATCGACCATTTGGCCGTTGGAAAGCTCGACGGCGAGAAATGCGTCGACAGTTTCCGCCAGTTGGGCAATTCGCCTCTTCGGAAAGGGCCACAGCGAGATCGGCCTGTGCAAACCGACTTGCAATCCTTCGGCGCGAAGGTTATCGACGGCAGAATAGAGAATGCGCGACACAACGCCATATCCCACCAGGATAAGCTCCGCATCCTCTGCCTGGTATTCTTCAAAACGCACTTCTTGCTGTTCTGCCCTGGCATATTTCGCTTGCAGGTGCCTGTTATGTTGCTCCAAAATCTCCGGTTCCAACTGGATGGAGCTGATGAGGCGAAATTCATCGTCTTTGTCAGCGTGGATAGCCCAGGGCTTATCTTCCAGCTTTTTCACCGGCTGCGGGAATTTCACCGGCTCCATCATTTGCCCGACAAAGCCATCCGCCAGGACCACCGCAGGATTCTGATACATGTCAGCCAACTCAAACGCAAGCATGGTGAGGTCGCACATTTCCTGTGCGCTGTTGGGCGCTAAAACCAGCAGCTTGTAATTTCCGTGACCACCGCCTTTGACCATCTGGTTATAATCACTTTGCTCAGGGGCGATATTGCCAAGGCCCGGGCCGCCGCGCATAATATCGATCACCACCAACGGCAGCTCGGATCCGGCGCAATAGGAGATGCCCTCCTGTTTTAAGCTTATGCCCGGACTCGACGACGCTGTCATCGCCCTGACGCCGCCGGAAGCCGCGCCATAAACCATATTGATCGAAGCGATTTCACTCTCTGCCTGCAAAAAAGTGCCTCCGGCCAGAGGCATATAGTATGCGGCAGCCTCTGCAATTTCGGAGGCAGGGGTAATAGGATATCCAAAAAAGAAACGGCACCCGGCGAGTATAGCTCCTTTGACAACTGCTTCGTTGCCCTTGATGAGCTGGCGAGGCATAAGCTCAGCAAACCTCCATCTCGATGTATCCTTTTTTGAAAACCGTGATAGCCCCTGGCTCCGGGCATTGGTAAAAGCAGTAACCGCAGCCCGTACAACCGTCGCCTGTATAGCCGGCGGGATGATACCCAAGACGATTAAAATGCTTTTGTAGAAAAAGAACCTTTTCCGGACAAGCGGATATACACAACTCGCATCCTTTACACTCATCCTCATTAACGACTACTTTTGCCTTAATCAATCCATTATCGTCAGCCATTTTGAGCCTCCTTCGACTAAATAATATAACCAAGCTCGTCTTCCTGCATGGCCATCCGCGCTAAATGGTCACAAGGATGCGGGTCAGTATAATCAATTTTGGCAAATTTTGCAAGGAGTTTTTGGTTCGCAAGTGGGCCTCACTCATAGGTGGAGATGCCTGCATCCGCAGGCATGACAGCCCGCCGTGACGTCATTCCTGCGCATGCAGGAATCCCCTTCAAGGCCCATCAAAATTCAAAATCCATCCGTAAGTGAGGTTTTACGTTCGCAATCAGGATGCGAAATAAGGATTGGACTGTTTTTCTCTGCCAATCGTCGATGAAGGGCCGTGGCCTGGATAGATCTCCAATTCAGGTGGAAGCACAAAAAGTTTCGAGTTTATGGAAGCGTACAGATCGTCTGATGAGCCGCCGATGAGATCGGTGCGGCCGATGGAATCATAGAACAGAGTATCGCCAACAAAGACGGTGTTTTCCGCCCGGTAACAGATACTTCCCGGGCTGTGGCCGGGCGTTTCAATGACGCGAAATACCAATTCGCCCACTTTGAGCTCGTCCCCTTCATGGACGTACTTGTCAGGGATAAAACCTTTCGGCGCCTGAAGGTTGAATAACATGGCCTGACTGTTCATATTCTTTACCAAAAACAAATCCTTTTCATGCATCAAAGCCTGGCAGCCGTACTGCTTCCGGATTCGTGCGACGCCGCTGATATGGTCAAGATGGCCGTGCGTCAGAAAAATATAATCCACCCTGGCGTCTTGCGATTTCACGACGTCCATGATGTACGCTTCATCATCGCCCGGATCTATGATCACAGCGCAACGTGTTTTTTCGCATACAACCAGGTAAGAGTTCACCGCAAAGGCGCCCACCGTCATGGTTTTTATAATCATACTCGCCTCACTTCTGATCGAAACCCCTTGTAGGTAAAAAGCATAATCCTAATTGATCACGATCAATTCCTCTTGTGGGGTGGACAAAAACTCACACCCGTCCTCGGTGACGACCACGATTTCTTCTATGGTCGCAATGCCGTGACCGGCAACAGTCAAGCGCGGCTCCAGCGTATAAACCTGGCCCTGTTCGACTTTGAGAAAGGGCAATTGTCCGTATCGCTCCCATTTGGGGCACAGCAACCCGGAACCGTCGTGGGCCTTTCTTCCCACCTGGTGTCCCAGGCCATGATCATAATCTTTAAAGCCGGCCTCAACGATGAATGAGCGGGCGACGTCATCCACCTTCCATCCCTCCACGCCGGGTCGCAGAACTTTTGCCGCCTCTTTAATCGAGTCCCGAATTGTAAGAAATCCCTTCATCACCTCGTCCGGCACCCGCCTCTCGCCGGGCCGGGAGAAATACCACGTCCGCTGCAAATCCGCGACATAATCGTTCTTGCGAACGCCAAAGTCGATATTCATCAGGTGACCCGGCTCGATTTTTCGATCCGTCGGTCCCGCATGCGCGCCGGCGCTTTCCGGGCCGGTAAAGACGGCGGGGCAGTGAACCTCATCCCAGGCGGCTTCCAGGCCAGCTTCGGCTAAACGGTCTTTGATAAAACCGGCTACCTCCTTTTCCGTGCGTCCGGGGCGGACAAACGCCGTCACCTTGTCGAAAATTTCGAGGGTTTCGCAAATGGCATCTTTGATGCGCTCCAATTCCGCCGCCGTTTTTCTGCCGCGCAATGCGGCGACTATTTCTTCACTGGAAACCAGGCGGCCTGAGTATGGCGTCTCCTTCAAGTAATCGGTCAGGATCATGTACATGCCGTGGCTCAACCCATCGGCCATGACATCGTTCCGGGAAAAGTTGACGGCAATTTTTTCCGGATCTTCTTTCCTGAGAAGATCGAGTAAATCCTGCCTGATGGAATCGCGGTAACCTTTCACCTCGTAGCCAGCGTGATCCTTGATGTTTTGAACATCCAGGCTGCCGACAAGCGCGACTTTTCTCCCTTTCGAAGTGATCACAAAAGCGGACGGCCAGGTACAACCGGTGCCAAGGATCAAATCCAGCATCGGATCGGGATTGGACGAAGATTCGCGGACAAAAGTCATCCACAGATCGACATGAAATTCCTTTAAAAGTCCCACGGCCTGGCTGAGTTTTTCTTCGACGATCATTTTTGGCCTCATGTATGTTTTGCGGGCGTTATGGATAACATTTTCCTAAAAAAAGAAATGGCGAGTTCGAGACTCGCCATTCCTAGGAGGTCGCTGCAGGAGGGAGGCTACATGAGCGACCACCAATATTCCAGTTCTAATGTGCCCATTACAACAGCCCATCAAATAATCTTATTCCAACTCTGTTTGAAAATTTGGCAAAAGTATGTTTTTTTCGCCTCGAAGCTTTCTTTTCATTTCCTGAAGTATTTCATAAGGCACGTTCATCGTTCCAAGCGTTTCATCGCCACGCCGGTTCCCGTGCGTATCCGAGCCGCCGCACTCCAGTAAGCCGTTTTTCCGGACTATTTCCCGGTATTGATCGACCTGGAAAGGCGTGTGCCTGGGATGAACGGTTTCAATGCCATCCAGTCCCAGCTTGATGATATCATAGATATGATGCTCCAGCAGGCTGACGGATGGATGGGCTAAAAACGTCAGTCCCCCGGCGCTCTGTATTTTTGAGATGGCCTCCCGCGTTTCGATCTGCGTTTTCGCTACAAAAGCCGGTTTGTTGTCCGCCAGATATTTTTCAAAGGCTTCCTGAAAAGAAAGGACATAACCTTGCTCGACCATCGCATCGGCGATATGAGGCCGGCCGATGCAGCCGTCACCCGCTTTAAAAAGCACAAGATCGAAGGGAAGCCGAATACCCATTTTATGCAGCTTGTTGACAATCTTCCGAGCGCGCTTTTTCCGCCAGACTTTTGATTTTTTTATATAATCCTGAATGATTTTACTTTTATAATCAATAAAGTATCCCAGGACGTGAACGTCGAGGCCTTTGTAGAGAGTGCTTATTTCTATGCCTGCTATGACTTCGATGCCGAGGGACTGGCCCATCGATACAGCTTCTTCGATGCCGGCCACTTCGTCGTGATCCGTAATAGCCACAGCGGCCAGCTTTCTCTCCACGGCACATTGAATAAGCTCTTTTGGAGTGAGCAAGCCATCCGAATAAGTTGTGTGAGTGTGCAAATCGATGTTCATTTGCCGCACGATTGTTTGCCGGATTTTAAAAAACTCAAACTTGTTTCTCTACGCCAGAAAAAAAGGATAGGCATAACACAACATTTACTGAAATAAATTTCCCGTTGCGCTCCGTGTTATCCTGCCGGCTCTTTGGAGCGTTGTTTCTTTACAACCGCACTTGAAACAAAGATACTGATTTCATAGAGCAGGATGAGAGGTCCGGCCAGCAGGAGCTGGGTAAAAACATCCGGCGGGGTGAGAACCGCGGCGACGATAAAAATAATGACGATTCCGTATCGCCGTTTTGACCGCAAAAATTCGGGGGTAAGAATGCCCACCTTGCTAAGAAAGTAAGCCAGCACCGGGAGCTCGAAAACTGTGCCGAAAACAAGAATAAGCGTTACCACAAAGCCGAGATATTTTCCTATGGTGATATTCGCTTCCAGGAAATCCGTTTGAAATCCAAGCAAAAAGTTCAAGCCAAAGGGTATAATGACAGTTGCCGCAAATACAGCCCCCACTGCAAAGCAAAGAACCGTAAATAACACGATCGGCGGCACCAGTTTTTTTTCCTTATCGAGCAGACCGGGGAGGATAAATCTCCAGAATTCCCATGAAACATAAGGCAAGGCCAGGACAAATCCGGAAAACATGGCCACTTTAAGATAGATCATGAATCCTTCTGTCGGGGAGAGGAAAATAAGCTTCAAATCCTTTGGCCCAAGGCCTCTTAAAAATGTGACGATTTGCCTGGAAAAAATATAGCAGATAATCGCCCCGATTAAAATCCCCAAAAGACTACGTAAAATAGTCCAGCGCAATTCTTCGAGATGATCAAGGAAAGGCATTTTTTTCTCTTTGCTATCGCTGCCAGGTCGTTCATGAAGAGATTCATCTTTTGCCTGGGATGAGTCTTTTGGGGATGTATTTTCCTGGCTCATGGTTTTGCTCTAAAAGCCCAGTTTCAAACCTGAGAAACCTAAAAAGGCAATGGCCATCAAACCGGCCATGATGAACGTTATGGGGATTCCCTGCAAGGCCCTGGGCACCTCTGCCAATTCCAGCTTTTCTCTTATCCCCGCCATAAGCACCAGTGCAATGGTGAATCCGATGCCGGCGGCCAGGCCATGCACAATGCTTTGCAGGAAATTATAGCTCAAATCGATATTCAACAAAGCGGCGCCGAGAATGGCGCAATTGGTGGTAATGAGCGGCAGGTAAATGCCGAGCGCTTTGTACAGGGTCGGGCTCATCTTCTGAATGACCATCTCCACGAACTGCACGAATCCGGCGATGACCAGAATAAAGGCAATGGTCTTGAGAAAGGTCAAATCCGGGGGTTGTTCGAGGGAAAAGATCTTATAGAACACATTCGCCGGCACCGGGGCCAGCAGGTACTGATAGATCAAATAGGTTACGGTCGAGGCCAGCGTCAAAACGAAAGTGACGGCAGCGCCCATTCCGATTGCCGAATCGAGCTGTTTTGACACGCCGATATAAGGGCAAATGCCCAGAAAACGTGCGAACACAAAATTGTTGATGAATATGGCGCCAATCGCGATGATCATCAATGATTTCAATTCCATCTCAACTCTGCCTTCTATTTTCCAGCCAGTTAAAAAATCCCAGCACGAATCCGATGGTCAAAAAAGCGCCGGGCGGCAACACCATGATCAGCACCGGCTCGAAGGTC
>Ga0154721_1149_pt6 | contig 11145 bp, 5 predicted proteins | sample Rifle2008BG16ft_FD_105729 | JGI IMG/M metagenome (GOLD analysis project Ga0154721, IMG submission 105729) | candidate division KSB1 bacterium RBG_16_48_16 | reverse complement strand
TGTCGTCAATGTGTTCGATCTCGAATACCTTGAAGAGTCCGGTTTTGCCGATGCTAATGACCGGTATAATTATATGAGATCGCTACGCCTACCCCGATATTTAGGAGATGAAGTCGCAACCTTTGAAGAATACCACGCCATGGGCTTTGAGCCGGGAAACGATAAACCGGGAGATGTAAAGAGCAAAGACAAGCCCTGGATAGACATGCCCAACCGTGAATTCCTGACCTTTCTGAATCCGCGAACGATCACTTTTGGAATTGGGCTCAATTTCTAAGAAATAGTGAAAATGAATTTGTTAGAAAAGGTAACCAATCACAAGGTGTTTACATTTTTTGACAGGATTACAGGATTGATCAGGATTGACACGATAAAATTCTATCCTAGGTTGATCCTGTCCATCCTTTTAAATCCTGTCATCCTGTCATTTTTGCTTTGTCGTGTGAGCCCACTGATCAGATACGAGAAAAGGGAAACAACTATGAAAAGAAAATATGTGTTCGTCGGAGTCCTGCTGACGAGTCTGCTGTTATCGTATGGAATTGCCAACGCATTCCTCACCAAGCAGATCAGAATTTCGAATTATTGGACCTGGATTGATGACAATACCAGCCAGGGTGAAGTGGCTGGCGCTTACCGTGGCTTTATGTATCACAAAGGTCATTATCCGGGATGGCCTTCTACGGCAATCGATTGGGCTGGGTGGTACATGGGCTGTGTAAACTGGACTGATGAGAATGGCGAGGTTTGGCCTATCATGCTCACGGGCGCCCCCGGGGTTGAATTGGATGAACAAAGTATTACCATGCCCATACCGGATGAGGATGGCTATTATATTCGAAAATATATGAGATATCAACCGCCGAAAATTGTTGTTGATGGGTATCAGGTACAGGACCCGTTCCCGCTGGAAGGGGATGCTGTTGATGTCAATCATACGATTATACCGGGAACCGCGGACCTGATGGTCACATCGCAGGTCAATACGAATTTGGGAGTCTCGGTTCAGCAAAAAGTCCTTGCCTGGAGTGTGGAGAACCATGACGATTATATTATCTGGGATTGGACATTTACCAATACGGGAAATATCGATACGGATGATGAAATCGAGCTGCCGGATCAGACTTTGGACGGCCTTTACTTTATGAGAGAGAGCAGACTTGAAAGATGGGATTCTTTTAACTGGTACAGCAGCCGTGGCGAATATGAATCGGATACTTTACGTACAATGTTTGCGTATCCCTCGAGGCGGAGCGATTCAGGAACCACAGATGACACCGGGGATGCGATTGCCACCGGGAATTCGAATATTACCAATCCACCGGGATTTCTCTGGAATCCGCATACGGTCGGCGCGGCCATCTGTCATGTCGATAAATCTGCGGATGATCCGACAGATGATTTCGATCAACCAGACATGACTGGCGTAGAAAACAGCGACCTCCTCTGGACTCGAAATGTGCCCACAAATCTCGACCCTGCCGGTGATTGGAGCCGGATATATCGCGTCATGTCAGAAGGGTGGGAATGGAACGGCAATGTGCCCCGGCTAACACAAGACAATGCGCCACCTGGAGAAACGGTACGTCCGGGCTACCGCTCGGTGAGAATGGAAGAGGCTGCCGTGCCAGGTACCAAATTTATTACGGATCTCGATTGGGTGACTTATGGTGCCACTTTTTATTGGGCCGTTGGGCCGTATACTCTGAAACCCGGTGAGTCTTTCAGGGTCGTCTGGGCGGATGGATTTGGCGTTATGAACCCGCTGTTGATCTGGAAGATAGGAACGGATTGGGAAAATGGTGTGTGTGAGCCGCCCGAGGGAATGTCATTTGATCAGGCTGCCGGAGTCGGACTGGTCGATAACATGCCCATACCTTATAAAAATAATCCTGATCTTTATAATCATAATTATAATGACTGGGCAAAGGATTGCCGGGTATTTACCGGCATTGATTCTTTTATCCAGAACATGAACAATGCTCAATGGGCTGTGAGAAATAATTATAATGTACCCATCCCGCCGCCTCCGCCTTCCATCGAGGTTTCTTCACAACCTAATAAGATTATGATTTCATGGGGCAGTGAATCAGAGTCTGCCCCTGATTTTGCCGGTTACAGGCTCTATCGCTCCGAAGGATTGCGTTATGAAGGGTATATTCCTATGACAGGGACGCCAACCAGAGAGCATGGCGAGTGGAGGCTTGTCAAGGACTTTCCCGGCAGCGCTGTTCACAGTTATGATGATACTGGGGTGACTCGCGGTACGGCCTATTTTTATTATGTGACCGCTTATGATGATGGCGCGAGCAATCCGCCTGATGTTAAGGACTCGGGTGCGGTTTTGGAGAGTGGTAAATATTTGAACATGACAACGCGGGCGGCTTATCTTACCAGGGAAGCCGGGTCGAGCCTTAAGGATATTGTGATTGTGCCAAATCCCTACAATATCGCGGCACGCGAGCTGCAATTTCCGGGAGAGCCTGATAAGATCATGTTTTATGAGCTGCCCCTTGAATGTACGATCAGAATTTTTACCGAAAGCGGCGACCTGGTCAAGACCATTGAACATTATGGCTCGGGTGATGAAGCATGGGGAGCGACGACGATGGATCACATGACCTCTGATACAGGCCAGATTGTCGTGAGCGGAATTTACATCGCTAACATTCAAACACCGGATGGCGATAGCATCAATCGTAAGATCGTGATCGTCAGGTAAAGGGGGTGCGAAGAAATAACTTTGATTTTTTCACTGCGATAGTTCTGGCAGAAATAATCGAGGTTTGCATGCAGATTACCAATTTTTTTTCACACCCCCTAAAGGTAATCAGCAAGGACTCGCCAGACCGTGTCACCAGGAAGAGACAAGCGTCCGGGATAAATAAGGAGTGAAATTACTATGAAAAAATTAACCATACTGTTAGTAGTTGTTTTTTGCACTACTATCTTTACAGTCCCTGCCCGTTCAGCCATAAAAAAGGTTGCTCAAACCGGCTTGCAGTTCCTGAAAATCGATGTTTCGGCTCGAGCGGCCGCCATGGGCGGGGCATATACAATGCCGGGGAATGATGCTAGCGCCATGTTCTATAATCCGGCAGGTATGGCCCTCATGCAAAGCAAGCTTGATTTTTTTGCCAGTCGAACCGAGTGGTTTGCCGGCATCACTTATGATGCCGCAGGACTTGCGGCAGATCTCGGCAACTGGGGCACCGTGGGCGCGAGTGTTGTCGCCGCAGACTATGGCAATGACATCATCGGCACCGTCTTTGCCACAAATGAAAAGGGCTACGAAAAAACGGGTATGGTCGATGTTGGGGCCTATGCCGTCGGTCTCAGCTATGCCAAATCCTTGACAGATAAATTCTCAGTCGGCGGCCAGGTCAAATACGCCGGCCAGAATCTGGGCAGTAACGTCTTGACCATGGTTAATGATAAACTCGGGCCTGAAGTAGAGAACAAAGTCTCCGGATTTGCCTTTGACTTTGGCACTATTTTTTATCCCGGATTTCAAAGCTTAAGGATAGGTATGAGCGTCAATAATTTTTCCGAGCAGTTTAAATACCAGGAGGAGGCGTTCCAGTTGCCTCTCACATTTAAAGTTGGCGCAGCAATGGACATACTGGATGTATTGATGGGTGAGCACAATGACCCTCTTCTCATATCCATCGATGCTCTTCATCCACGTGACTACACTGAAAGAATTCATGTCGGAGGCGAATACTGGTACAACGGCATGATTGCACTCAGATCCGGCTACAAATTCAATTATGATGAGGAAGGCTTTTCTGCCGGAGTTGGCCTGAAGCAGACCATCGCCGGAATGAACATAAAGTTAGACTATGCCTATAGTGACCTGGGCATATTTGAGACGGTATCCCGATTTTCTTTTGGAATTTCATTTTAGAAATGAATGTAACATTTATTTAGTATTTGTGTTTTTTCATTTAAAATATGTAGCATCGCTGAGCTATAATAACTTTATAACTAAAGAACCAAGGAGATGTTAATATGAAATGTCTTCGGCTATTTTTATTGTTATTAATTGTGCTTATAGTGCCCATGAGTACATATTCGGGGACGACTGGGAAAATTGCAGGACATGTGCAAGATTCTGAATCTGAAGAACCTTTACCTGGGGCTAATATTACGATATTACATACTTATTTAGGCGCTGCGTCAGATATGAGGGGGGACTATACCATTCTTAACATTCCAGTCGGTATTTACACTTTAAAAATATCGATGATGGGCTATAAGGATTATATTGTTGAGAATGTACGTGTTCTTATCGATTTAACAACCAAGATCGATGTTGTCATGGAACCGACTGTGCTCGATGCCGGCGAAGCTGTAACAATTGTCGCTGAACGACCTTTAGTACAAATGGATATGACTGCTTCACTATCCTCGGTTGGCGCCGATGAAATTGAGTTACTCCCGACACAAAGCGTAGGCAGTTTGCTCTCGCTGCAGGCTGGCGTGATTGACTATGGCGGCATCCACATTCGTGGTGGACGCTCGGGTGAAGTCGCGTACTGGGTGGATGGTGTATCCACCACCGATGTTTTTACAGGTGGACAGGGAATCACCGTTGAAAATTCATCAATTCAGGAATTACAGGTGGTGAGCGGTACATTTAACGCTGAATATGGTCAGGCTATGTCGGGTATTGTAAACATCATTACCAAAGAAGGTGGCACCAAGTATTCGGGACAGCTTCGAACATATATTGGCGATTACATTTCAACTGCTGATATATACAATGTCCTTGATTGGGTTGAAGTGAATGAAACAGAAGACGGCTCCCTGGTAGAGACGTCGTCGTCTTCAAATCCGCTTAAAAAATTGAATCCTTCATATAATATAGAAGGTACTTTAAGCGGACCAATTCCTTTTACAGAAGGCAAATTATCATTTTTCACCAATGCTCGTTATTTTTCAGATGAAGGATATTTCTATGGAAGAAACTGGTTTACCCCACAAAACCTTCCAGGCGATAGTTCACTTTTGTCACTCAATCCCTATGAAAGAACGAGTATTCAAGGCAAAATAAACTGGACTCCATTTAGCAATACCAAAATCGGTTACAACATGTTCTGGAATGAGTGGAACCGCGATCGTAGCTATTCGCTCAATTTCAAATACATGCCTACCGGGCGACCAAAATCAATTGGCAATTCCAGCACTCATATTTTTTCATTAAACCAGGTGATCTCACCGGTAACGTTTTTTGAGATCAGGGTAAATCGTTTCTATAATGAAAGCCAAAGCTACCTGTACGAAGATCCACTTAAAACACCTCATTGGCTGGCGACAATTACCGATGATTCAGGCCGTGTGAGCACAGCGGACCTTCGAACCGAAGAAGGCCAGGCCATTCTACGTAATGCCCAGGTCAATCAATGGGCTTATCTATACTTTGTTGATCCGAACGATGCTGCAGGTTACATACACCCGGATTCATTGACCGCACCGGCACAGTTCAGTTTTCTGCGTGGCGGCACTGATATATTTCACGGATACCGCAGTACCGCTTACTGGGTTGGGAAATTTGACTTTGTCAGCCAAATAAACGCGCAGCATCAGATTAAATTTGGCAGTGATATTCGGTTATCCACACTCAAGCTGGACAATTTCACCCTTCAGGCAAAGACTGATGAAAACGGCAACACCATCGAACCATTTGCGCCATCCATCCCCGATATTTCAACGATATATCATGACAAATACACCCGTAAACCACGGGAGGCATCCGCTTACATTCAGGATAAAATGGAGTTCCACGATTTAATCGTGAACCTTGGATTACGATTCGACTATTTTGATGCAAACAGCGTTGTCCCAGCCGATCCGACCGATCCCAACATTTATTCGCCAATGCGTCCGGAAAATAAATATAAAGATTGGATTGATCCACCTGACGACCTTAGCTACGCTGAACGTGAGGCATACGAAGAAAACCTTGAAGAATATACACCGGAAGAACGCCGGGCATTCATGCACAAAAAGAATGATCCTAAAACACAGTTGAGTCCACGACTGGGTCTCGCCTACCCCATTACAGATAAGGGTGTGATTCACTTTTCATACGGACATTTTTTCCAGATTCCTGAATTTGGATTTCTCTATAGCGTTCCTGATTTCAGACTGAGAAGTGGAAGTAATAACATCTTGGGAAATGCCAATCTGGATGCACAAAAAACAGTCCAGTATGAAGTTGGTCTTTCCCAACAATTGGGTAATGATATTGGATTAGATGTCACAGTATTTTACCGAGATATCCGCGACTGGATCGGCACAAGTGCTGTTCAAAAAACAGTCCTTTCTTCAGTTACTTATGTAACTTATGAAAATAAAGACTATTCCAATGTACGTGGTTTTAACGTGCAATTGGAAAAACGACTGATCGATACTTTTGGCGCCCGGATTGATTATGCATATCAAGTTGCTGAGGGAACCTACTCCAATCCAACCGATGCATTCTATTCCATGCAAAACAATGAAGAACCCAGACTGAACCTGATTCCACTGAATTGGGATCAGCGTCATACCTTCAACGCTCAATTACTTACCCGGTTTTATGGTTGGACCGCAACGTTTGTTGCCCGCTATAATACAGGAACTCCCTACACACCTGTGTTCGCTATTTCTGAGGCAGTTGGGTCAACCAACTATACAGGATTCACGCAGAATAGCGCACGTAAACCCAGTATTCACAGCTACGATCTCTATTTTACGAAAATGGTTCGTTACAATAACTTTAACATTACATTATTTGCCTATGTGTACAATCTTTTTGATCAACGGCAGGAAGTGAATGTGTATACCGATACAGGTTCCGCTACCTATACGACCAATCCACGCCTGGAATCAATTGCGCCTGTACGGGCCAGAATTGGTACAGCAGAAGATTTATACACGCGTCCTGATTTTTATATTGCACCACGTCAGATTCAAGTTGGCGTTGCAGTAGGTTTTTAAATTATAAATTGCATTTCAGCGAGCAGCATACGATGAAGCTGCTCACTGCAATCCGAATAGCATTCATTAATCAGAATTATGGTTCACTTCAATTCAAAAATTTATAAGGAGCAAAACATGAACAAATGGCTGCAATTTATAATACATACTCTTTGGATTGCGTTCTTTTTGACCACTATGGTGGCAGCCCAGGGCATGGAAGGTCTTCATGGGGATCAGAACTATTCCTATCGGGGTATTTACGAGGGCAATCAGATTCGGACTCCGTTTTACAATGACGGCATGATTGGAAGCCGATATGAAATCCATCCGGATGATTTTAAGACAAACTGGCCGGTTGGCAGCTCACTGGGTTATATTACCAATTTAATCCCATTTATTGGAGCTGAGGTGGTGGATATGAATGGTGTTGTTCGGCATATCATGTCTGAAACGCATGGTTGTCGCGTTGGTGTTTCAGGCGATGGGATATCTGCCGATGTCGATGAATTTGGCAACTGGCGTAGTCTTGCGCCTTTGCCGGGTTTTGCCAATGATGAATTACAAGAAGTTGCCATGAGTCATAAGCGTGGAACATGGCCTGCATATTGGCCGGATAAAATGAATCAGGCGGATCCGGGCTGGCCAGGCTCGTGGAATGGTTATTTCGGAAAAAATCAATTCAGTGCAGATCAGGAGAGTTACTTTGTATTGGATGATTATCTAAACGACGAATTCCCGTTTTATCCTGATGCCACGGATTCATCAAGACGCGGTTTGGGAGTGCGCGGTTATGTGCGCGGAATGCAGTGGAACAATATTCTCGTGGAAGACGTGCTTTTTTCGATTTACGATTTTGAAAATATTGGCACTCATAATCATGATAAAATGGTTTTCGGAATGCTTTCCGGTCCCGACATGGGTAGTACTGTTGCTGCCGGTGTGTGGCTTGAGAGTGATGATGACGGTGGTGAGTTTGATCTTGATTTAAACCTGGGATGGCACACAGATCAGGACTGGATCAGTTTTGATGGCAGCCCAATCGGACTGTATGGAGTCGGTTTTTTTGAAACGCCGGGAAATCCGTATGATGGTATAGACAATGACGGTGACGGCGCAAATGGTTCCGGTCCGGTAATTACCGAAGCGATGTTTGCACCTATTACCTATCAGATTGGGGCTCAAGTCATCAAGATCAATTATCAAACATTTGAACGAACCATCGAAACAATGGACGCCGACGGAATCGACATTGTATACTTGAATAAAGTTTATACTTTTTTACCCAATACGCCGCTCGAAGAAATCGCCAATAATCTGATTGATGACAACTTGAACGGCATCATCGATGAAACAAATGGGAGTGAGCTGACCGATGAAAATGGCGTATTCATACGGTCGGTCTGGTTATTCACCGGCAAAAAGTACATTGATTATTTCACAGGGTCTGGTTTGGACAATCCATTAATTGACGAACGTCGTGATGATGGCATCGACAACGATGGTGACTGGGATATTGAAAATGATGATACCGGACTCGATGGCGTTCCATTTACCGGCGATGTTGGTGAAGGTGATGGTGTACCCAGTCCAGGTGAAAAACACTTTGACGCCCTGGATATTTCCGAGTCAGACATGATCGGTTTGACGACCTTTAATATTTTCACCCCCTGGAATCTGTACCCGATTTACGAAGATGAAATTTTATGGGGTTCCGTATTACCCGGCATTTTCAATTCCCGAGGCCAATTTGGCAATACTGATATCATGCTCGGATCGGGATATTTTCCATTACAAGCAGGAGAAACCAACAGGTTCTCATTGGGCATAATCTTCGGCGAAGGTCCGGAACCGGACGATTTAATACGAAATAAAAATTGGGCAGATGAAGCGTATCTAAACAACTATGAGTTTGCAAAAGCGCCAGCTGTTCCCACTCTAACTGCCCGAGCTGGCGATAATAAGGTCACCCTTTATTGGGATAGCATTGCCGAGGAAAGTGAGGATCCAGTTCTAGGAAAGGATTTTGAAGGCTATCGTATCTATCGTTCAACAAGTGATGAATGGGGCGATATGAAAGGCATTACAGATATGTGGGGCTCTCTGACATTTCGCAAACCGATTGCACAATTCGATCTTGTTAATGGCATTCAAGGCAAGTTCCCGCTGGATGTGAAAGGTGTCTATTATGACCTGGGGACGGATAACGGGATCGTTCATACCTGGACTGATTACACCGCAAAAAATGGCTTTAATTATTTTTACGCTGTAACGGCCTATGATCATGGCGACCTGGCAAGTGGCTTGCCCCCGAGTGAATGTTCCTATGTACTTTCCATACGACCGGATGGAACGGTCGTAACAGGTCCAAATGTGGTGCAAATCCGCCCTGAACCGCCTGCAGCCGGTTTTGTTGGTCCGACTATTTCAGGGAGATGGTTGGAGAGTTCAGCAGCCACCGGCGAGGTTCAGGTCGAAATAGCAGATGAATTTAAAACCATTGAAGCCACTTATCAGGTGACTTTTGGGGAAATGCTTGTCGACGCGGGCAGCGGCTTATATCCAACCACGCAAAATTTTTCTTTAATCAATATCACCAAACCGCTGCAGCCGGACACGTTGCTCAATAAGCAGGCTATTCCAACTGCAGACGTACTGTTACCAACGATCAATGGGATTCGGTTGTACTTGAGCAACGAACTCAATAATACCGTAAGTCTAAATACCGATCTCTCCCAGTGGAACCGTGATAATATTAACCCTTTCAATTTTGTTCCATTCCGCAATGCCCGGATAAAAGGCGTTGCCAAATCGAGCGACTACCGCCTCGAATTTTATGATCAAGCAGGTGTGGATATTTCAACGGCTTTTAACGATGGCACGCGAGACTATCCCGAAGTCGCGGTGAATTTCAAGGTTTTTAATCAAACTGAAGAGAAACAGATTGATTTTGCATTCCGAGAAAGGGATGGCGAGGACGGCTTTTTCTCTGCCTATTCAGACGAAGCCGCCAGGTATTCAGATGAGATTTACTTATTGGAAAGCAATGAGAATGATTCGTTGATCGCCACCTGGCGCCTTACGCTCAGCCGAACGACGGATACCACAAGCACATCTCCTCGCGGCGGTGATTTTCTAAATCTTGTCATCAATAAGCCATTTTTAAAAAATGATGTCTACCAATTCTCAACCATTTCCGCTCATTTCGACAGAGAAGAAGCAGAATATGATTTGAACAATATTTACGTTGTCCCCAACCCCTATATTGTAGCCAACGCCTGGGAGCCGGAAAATAATTTTCTAACCGGCCGCGGACCGCGAGAACTCCATTTTATCAATCTGCCACCGCAGTGTACGATAACCATCTATAATGTTCGAGGCCAAATGATCGCAAAGCTGGATCATAATGAATCGATCTGGAATGGCACTGAAATATGGAATATGCAGACCAAAGATCAACTTGATATTGCCTATGGCCTCTATATCTATCATATCGAAACCCCGGATATCGGTGAAAAGGTGGGCAAGTTTGCCGTAATAAAATAGCGCACAGAATATTGGCCAATCTCGCTGATCATCAGACTATTTCGGTTAGATGAATATAAATCAGATTTGGATTTTTAGAGGAGATAAAAGATGAGGATCACAAAATATACAGGGCTTTTCTTAATGCTTCTGCTTTTAAACTCTGCTTCCGCTATCGAGGTAACTAAGGCGGGCACTACGGCGGCCAGTTTTTTGAATATCGACGTGGGAGCGCGTGCGGTCAGTATGGGAGGTGCTTTTGTGTCGATGGCCGACGACGCCACGACAATGTTCTGGAATCCAGCGGGCATCGCCCGGTTCTCCCAGTATCAGGCAAATTTCACCCACATGCGTTGGATCGCTGATATCACATTCAATTATGTGGGTTTTGCGATGCCAATTCAACGACTGGGTGCTATTGGAATAAATGCAACGTTTCTTACAACCGACCAAATGGAACGAACAACCGTATATTCTCCAACAGGAACAGGCGAAATGTTTGACGTGGGCTCTTATGCATTCGGTCTTGCCTATGCGGCCAGCTTGACAGATCGATTCTCGATTGGTTTTAATATGAAGTACATTCAGGAACATATTTACCATTCTTCCGCAGATGGTATTGCTTTTGACATCGGCACGCTCTTTACGACGCGCTTG
>Ga0154721_1292_pt3 | contig 11170 bp, 10 predicted proteins | sample Rifle2008BG16ft_FD_105729 | JGI IMG/M metagenome (GOLD analysis project Ga0154721, IMG submission 105729) | candidate division KSB1 bacterium RBG_16_48_16 | reverse complement strand
GGCTTCGCGGCACCTCCTGCAAGCTCGATTGGAGCGCCAGCTCGCCGGCCAAGGAATCCTGGCGGTATTGAGCGGCACTTCTTCAACTGCCCGCAGCGATCAAACGGTTCAGGACGTCCTGGGAGATGGCGGACAGGCCAGCCGCGATTTTAATAAAGTTTTTGAGAACATCGATCGGCTATCGAGCTCCGGCGCCGCAACCGCCGGACCGGGGGGAAGCGGAACGGCTGGTGGCAGTGGAAAAACTTCTGCACGAGGTGGAAGAGCAACGTCTTCGGGCACAATTCAAACTTCTTTCTCCAGGTTGGGAGAAGCCCAGGGCGGGACTCCGGTGAAACAGACAGATCTTCTCGTGGCGGAGCTATCGCCCATAAGCGAAGACGGTCAGCCTGGCGGAACCGGCGGCGCACATGCAAGCGGTGCGAGAGATTTGAACCAGGTCAGCGCTGTTGTGAACAATCATAGCGCGGCTATTCAGTATTGTTATGAAAGAGAATTAAAACGTCACCCCGGTTTAAAAGGCAAATGTGCTATCCGTTTTACGATCACACCGGAAGGTAAAGTCGTCAATCCTACCATTCTCTCTTCAACCTTAAATAGTGAAAGCGTTGAAAGGTGTGTGTTGTCGAGGATAAGTCGATGGGATGACTTTGGCTCAGTTGATCCATCGTTTGGCAACGCGACTTTTCGCCAGGTTTATACCTTTGGCTTTTGATGTTTACTATTTGAGTGGGAAATCTCATCAGCCTGTCTCAAGTGTATGACCTTCCCCTCCAAAAAGGATTTGACAAAAACGTGCCGTTGATATATCGTGTGCTGCAACGTAAAAAAGACGAACAGTGACAATATCATAGCGAAAAGACCAGAAAAAACATGAAATGGAAAAGAACTTATAAATGTGGTGAGCTTCGCAAGGAACACATAGATCAGGAAGTGATATTAGCCGGTTGGGTCGCTTATCGAAGGGACCACGGCGGACTCATCTTTATCGATTTGCGCGATCGTTCCGGAATTACGCAAATCAGGATCGACCCCTCCTCGCATGCTTATGAAGATGCAAAAAGGCTTCGAGCCGAATTTGTCGTTGCCTTTAAAGGTACGGTGCAGCCTCGTCCGCAAGGTATGGTGAATCCCAGGCTGGCTACGGGAGAAATTGAAGTATCGGCGACAGCCATAGAGGTATTGAATTCCGCTCTCACCCCGCCTTTTCCGGTCAACAGCGAAAATGGCGCCTCCGAAGATTTGCGGCTGAAATATCGCTACCTTGACTTGCGCCGTCCGAAAATGCAAAAAATATTGCAGACCAGGCACTGTATGTACCAGATCGTGCGCAACTATTTTTCCGAAAAGGGTTTTCTGGAAATAGAAACCCCCTTTTTGATGAAAAGCACGCCGGAAGGTGCCAGGGATTATCTGGTACCGAGCCGGGTCTGGAAGGGGCGATTTTTTGCGCTGCCACAGTCGCCACAGACCTATAAGCAACTGCTCATGATCGCCGGTTTTGATAGATATTTTCAAATCGTGCGCTGTTTTCGCGATGAGGACCTGCGTGCCGACCGCCAGCCAGAGTTCACCCAAATCGATGTCGAAATGTCCTTTATTAACGAAGAGGATATCTATACGACGGTCGAAGAATTGATGGCCAAATTGATGCAGGCAATTCTTCAGCTCGACATCGAGACACCGATTCAGAGAATTCCTTACGATGTGGCCATGAATCGCTACGGCTCGGACAAGCCCGATTTACGGTTCGGCCTTGAAATAGAAAATATCACCGATTTTGTCAAGTCCTGCGATTTCAAAGTTTTTTCGGATACCGCCAGGAGCGGCGGTTTTATCGGTGGCTTTGCCGTTCCCGAAGGCGGCAAATATTCGAGAAAACAGATTGACGATTTGACCGCGTGGCTGGCCGATCTTGGCGCAAAAGGCCTGGTGGCCATCAAGATCAAAGATGGAGACTGGGAAGGTTCTCTTGTAAAATATTTTTCCGATGAATTGCGGAAAATGATCAATTCCAAATTGGCGGCAAAGAGCGGGGATATATTGTTTCTCATTGCGGATACCAAGGAGCGCGCCCTGGCGATTTTAGGAGAGCTTAGGCTAAAGATGGCCGAAATGGAAAATTATATCCAGCCGAATGTTTACAAGCTCGCCTGGATCGTCGATTTCCCATTATTCGAATATTCGGAAGAAGAAGGGAGATATGTCGCACGGCATCATCCGTTCACTTCTCCCAAAGCCGAAGATGTGGCCAAGACACTTACCGATCCGGCCAACGTGAAGGCCCGCGCCTATGATTTGATATTAAATGGAAATGAGATAGCCGGGGGTAGCATAAGAATACATGACCGGGATGTCCAGGCCGGGATGTTTCAAGCGCTTGGCATTCGTGATGAGGAGGCAAAAGAAAAATTCGGCTTTTTGCTCGAAGCACTCGAGTACGGCGCTCCGCCGCACGGAGGCATAGCATTTGGTTTTGATCGCCTGGTGATGTTGCTGACCGGCTGCAATTCCATTCGCGATGTCATCGCCTTTCCCAAGACCGCCAGCGCCATGTCGCTGATGGACGGCTCGCCGGGATATGTCCGTCCGGAACAACTGGATGAGCTGGGATTAAGCCTGAAAATAAAAAACTAAAAAAGAAAGGAATTTTCCGCCCGGATTTGATGTATTGTAATTGCATATCCGTGCACTTCTTAAAAAGATAATTTCCTCGCATAATTATATCAGCAAGACCTCACTTACGGGTGGATAGTGGATCTCCCAACCAGTGAGATATTACCTAAATCAATATTTTCCTCTTGACAATTACCCTATTTTTTATTAAAATGCCATCATTGTTTTCAGGATTAGTACATAATAAATAAAATGTTGTAAAGAATCAGAAATCTTAATCCAATGTTCAAAAATCCAAGCCCGGTAGTTTGATCAACCGTCACATCTTGAAAGGAGGTGTTGGCTCTAATGAAGAATCTAATCAAGACACTCTCGGTTTCGTTGAGCATCGCAATGTTGTTATTTGTTTTCCTGCTCGGTTGCAGCAGGGGCCCCAACGAGAAAGAGCTCGCCATGTTGGATGAAGCCAGAAGCGCCGCAATGGCCTCGCAGGAAAAGCAATCGGATTGCGAAAGTGAGAAGGCCAATCTGGAAGGCGAATTGGCGCAGAAAAAACAAAAGTTGGAAGGAATGAAACAGGAACAGGAAGTCGTAACACAGAGACTTGCAGAGTTTGGAAATTAATCCATGAAAAAAACGAAATTTGAAAATTTAGGAGGGAAGCTGATGGCACACCGCAACACCGCTTTTCTCACCTTGATATTCGTACTGGCGCTTACGCTCGTGGTAGGCTCTTTCTCGCTCTTTGCACAAGACAAAATGGGCATGGATGAATATCGTGCTCAGCTACAGGATTGGCAAGCGAAAGAAGCCGCTGCGCGCCAAGCTGCAGAAGAATGCGCCCAGGCCGTTGAAGGCTTGAAGGGTGAGATTCAAGCAGCAGACGCAGAAACTGAAAAAGTCTGGAGTGAAATTCTGGCTGCAATTGGTACAGACCAAGCCGGATACGAGGCTTATAAAGCAAATCTCAAAGCTTTGGAAGCTGAAGTTGATGGCCTGCTAGCCCTTTCACCCGAAGAACTTTTCAAAAGACGCGAAGATATCAAAGCTGCCAAAGAGAAACTGGCCGGTTTGAAAATGGACAAATTATCCGTCCTCACAGAGATGCAAAATTTGATAGCTACGATTGAGGGCAAATTGACCCAGGTTAAAAATAAGATGCCCAAAGCTATCTATGATGAGTACGCCGTTATGGTCGGTGACTATCTGTGGAAAATTTCCGGCAAGGCAGACATTTACAAAGATCCGACGCATTGGATGAGGATTTATTCTTACAACAAAGATCAAATCAAGGATCCGGATCTCATTTATCCGCAACAGGTATTCAAGATCCAAAGAGAGGTAGGCCCCGAAGAGTACCTTGTGGCCAAGGGCGACTATCTGGCGAAAATTGCTGAAAAGCCTGATGTTTTCGGCGATGCGGCCTCCTGGACAAAGATATACGAAAAGAACAAGGACATTATCGGAGAGGATGCAAATACGATCTATCCGTACACGGTCCTTGTCATTCCGAAAGACTGATCGTCCGGGCTTTTATATACACGAATGACACGTGCGAAAAGCTGCTGGTATCAAATTCGCTTAACCTATGATTCCGATACATGAAGGATTTGTAGCCGTAAGCACCTTTTGTGTCAGACTTGACAAAAACACAGGTAGTGCATTAACTCTCGGTCCGATGGCTTTGTAGCTCGGGTCGGGAGTTTTTTTTGCCTTGTCTTTAAAGTGGAAATTATCGAGGTATTGTGGACGAAAATATATTGACTGAAAAAAAAGTAAAGTTGAAAGGCATAGATCTCCTGGCATTTTACGGCTTGCAGGATGCCAATTTGCAGCGTTTGGAAGAAATTCTGGACGCTCAAATTATTGCGCGGGGAAATGAGCTCATTTTGCGCGGAAACCGGGAGCAGGTGGATCAGGCAGAGCGCATTGTCACAGAGTTGGTATTTATGCAAAATAAGAACGGTGTTATCACATTTGATGATATTGAGACTCTTGCCCGCTTGACGGATTGGCGGGATGGTAAGAGCACGCCCTCTGCGGAAAAAATTTCCGGCGCTGACGACATTGATTCTGTCGTCCTTTTTACAAAAAGGTCTGCTATTAAACCGCGAACGCCCGGACAGGCCCGGTACGTGGAATCGACCAGGAAGAACGACATCGTATTTAGCATCGGCCCGGCAGGAACGGGCAAGACTTTTCTGGCTGTCGCCATCGCCGTCGCCAGCCTGCGCGACAAGGAGGTCGACCGCATTATTCTAAGCCGCCCCGCCGTCGAAGCGGGAGAAAGCCTGGGATTTTTGCCCGGTGATTTTCGTGAAAAAATAGACCCCTATTTGCGCCCGTTATATGATGCCTTGCACGACATGGTGCCCCTGGACAAGCTGAAACGACAGATTGAAACGCGAATCATTGAAATTGTGCCGCTGGCCTACATGCGTGGACGGACTTTGAACAACAGTTTTGTCATTCTCGACGAAGCGCAAAATACCACGCCAATGCAAATGAAAATGTTTCTCACGCGCCTGGGCGGCAACTCTAAAGCCATCATTACCGGCGATATCACGCAAATCGATCTTCCGGCAAAAACCGAGTCCGGCCTGATCCAGGTACGGTCCATCCTCAAGGGCATTGAGGGGATCGATTTTGTTTATCTCACTGAAAAAGATGTGGCCAGGCATAAGCTGGTGCGACAAATCATTTCAGCTTACGAACGATTCGACCATGTGGAGGACGGATCATAAACAGGATGATGAAGAGGATATGGTAAAGCTGAAAGAAAATATAGCCAAAATTTTCAAAGCCTGGACTGAAAGAGGCAAAGACGTTTTTCCGAACGGAGATATATCGGGAACCGAAATGTGGTGGCGAGTCTATGCCGTGGATATTGCTGTCGCTGTCCTGCTTGCGCTTGTTCTTGCCTTTATGTTTCCCAAGGGAAAATCTTTCCAGTTCGCCGATTTGAAAGAAGGGCGAGTCTACATCGGCCCGGAGGTTATCGCTCCCTTCACATTTGCCGTGAACAAAAGCCAGGAAGAATACAATATTGACCTAGCCAAAGCAAAGGCGAGCATCGCTCCCGTGTTTACTCGGGATTCACGTGTAGGCGAGGAGCAACTGGAGAATTTCAACAGTTATATCGATCAGCTTGTGACCATCCTGGAAGAAGGAGATTTAAAAAAGCAGCGCATCGAGGAGCTTTGCCGGAATTTTTCCATTTTATTGTCCGAAGAAGATATGGCTTTGATCCTTAACGGATTTGTCAGTAACAAAGAAAATAAGACGCCAAAAACCTTATCAAGGCAAAAAGCTATTGAGCTGAGACAAAAGGAAGTCAGGGAGCTGGCCAAAGTCACCCAGGAGCTGATCAAAGAGATCTATTCCGTAGGCATCCTGAACGTCAGCAAATCAGCCGTCAAGACCTCAACGCAAAAAAAGATTTCCGTTCGTTCCGGTGGCACGGAAATGCTCGAAGATCTCGATTTTTATTTCGATGCGTCCGAAGCATTAAACAGCTTATTGGAACGCCTTCGCAGCAAAACCGAGCTGGATGAAAAGAGGATAAAGCTGAGCTATCAAATCGGCACCTCTTTTCTGCGGCCAAACGTCATATATGATGAAGAAGAAACGAAGTTGAGAAATTCACAGGCGGAAGCAAATGTCCCGCTGGTGAAAGACCAGGTGCTGGCCGGCGAACGCATTATCGACAGCCATTCCCGCATTACCCGGCAGCACATCGATAAATTAAATTCTCTGGCGGTTGCCAAAGCAGAGAGGGGGGAATCCTCAAGCTTTTGGCGCAGGAGCGCTCCCGAGGTAGGCAAGTTTTTTACCGCCCTGTTCATACTTGGAATCCTGGCCATCTATTTATGGCGCGAAAGGCGATGTGTTGTAAACGACAGGAAGCGCGTTTTTCTCATAGAGCTTGTCATTTTCATGGTCGCCGTGACCACCTTTGTCGTCAATCAATTAGGGATATCGGCCTACCTTATTCCCGTGTCCATCGGCGCCATGATCATCACCATCTTTTTTGATATCTACGTCGGCTTCCTGGTGACGATCTGCACCAGTCTGCTGGTGGGGGCAATGAGAGGCAATGAATTCGGCATAACATTGGTTTCGGCATTCGTCAGTTCTGTGGCGCTGTTAACGGTCAGCAAAGTGCGAACGCGCAACTGGGTCACCCGTTCCATGATAGCCATTGCGGCTGCTAATATTGTCGCTATCACTGTTCTGGATTTTTTAAATTATGTGCCCTTTAAAGATCTGTTCCAGGATGTGGGCTTTGGCGCCATTAACGGATTCATGGTGCCTATTTTTGCTTATGTGCTGATCATTATCTTTGAATCCGTTTTTGATTTGACCACGGACATGACCCTTTTGGAGTTGACCGATCTCAATCAGCCGCTGCTCAGGCAGTTGGCGATGGTAGCTCCGGGATCGTATCATCATAGCATTGTCGTGGGCAACCTTGCCGAATCTGCCGCCGAAGCCATCGGTGGCAACGCCCTGCTTGCGCGGGTGGGCGCTTACTATCACGATATCGGCAAAATGGAAAAGCCCGAGTATTTCGTGGAAAATCAAACAAGGGGGCACAATCCCCAGGAAAAACTGACACCCAGCATGAGCTCTCTCATCCTGCTCAACCACGTGCGCAAAGGTGCGGAAATAAGCCGAAAACACAAGCTGCCAAAAGAGATTGAGGCCTTTATTTTTCAGCATCACGGCACCGGACTGATGAGCTATTTTTATCAAAAAGCACTCGAACAAAGCGACGGCCAGAATGTGTCGCAAAACGAATTTCGCTATCCCGGTCCTCGTCCGAACACACGAGAGACCGCCATCGTCATGCTGGCCGATGCCGTAGAAGCCGCTTCGAGAACCTTGAAGGACCCCAGCCCGAGCAGGATAAAAGGCATTGTCGAACAGCTCATCGACGAGAGGTTCAAAAGCGGGGAGTTGGATGACTCGCCATTGACCTTGAAAGATTTGTCCAAAATATCGGAATCGTTTCAAAAAATATTGATCGGCATGTTTCACGGCAGGGTCGAATACCCCGGCTTTGCCGGAAAAGAAAAGCGCAAAGAAGGTGAAAAAGAAAAAACCGCAGAAAAACGAAGCAAGCTATCTGAGAATAGAAAACCTGACTGATTCTTGGGTGGATACCTATCGCATTCGGCTTTTGGTTGAATGGATTTTGGCGGACGAGAGGCAGCGGGATGTGTGGACAATCGGCGTTATTATTGTAAATGATAATGATATTATTGAGCTGAACAAAAGATACTTTTCCATCGACCGACCTACCGATGTCATTTCATTCAACATTGACGACAACGCAAAAAAGGAAGGTGAAGTCTATATCTGTCTCGATCAAATAGCCTGGCAGGCGGACGAGTACGCTGCGTCGGTCAAACAGGAAACCCTAAGAGTGGTCGCTCATGGTGTCTACCATTTGCTCGGTTACCGGGACGATACGAAAGAAGCAAAGCGGCATATCCGCGAGCTGGAAGATCGAGCGCTCGCTTATATGGAAAGCTGGTTGTGAGTCCATGTTTTCAAAATGCCCGGTGTTCCGTTTTTTTAAATGATTGCTTTTTTTTGAATTTTGTTTAAATTAACGTCAATTCGAAAGCCAACTATTTTGGGAAAGGAATATGCTTGTTGGGAGAGTCCTCCTTAACATTTATCGTTGTTTTTTCTTTTTTATTATTTCTTTCCGCTTTTTTTTCAGGCTCGGAAACGGCTTTTTTTTCCATCAACAGTATTATCCTTGAAAAATTTATCGATGAAAAATCAAAGCGAGCACAGCGTGTTGTAAAACTTCTCTCCACTCCCCGGCGACTTTTGATCACCATTCTCATCGGCAACACATCGGTGAATGTGACCGCCGCGTCAATCGCCGCTATTTTAACCACCCGGCTTTGCGAACAGGTGGGTATCAGCAAAGAGATCGGGATTATTCTGAATGTTTTGATCGTCACCTTTCTCATACTGGTCATCAGTGAGATCAGCCCAAAGATATTTGCCGTGAAAAGCGCGGCCACTTTTTCAAAAAATGTCTCTTTTTTGCTCTCTGTTTTCTATTATCTGTTTTTGCCCTTTTCCGCGATAATAGACAAAACGATAACACTTTTGACAAATCTCTTTAATATGACCGAGGCGGATCGGGAAAAATTCTTAAAGACCAACGAGTTCCAGGCCTTGTTGGAGCTTGGCGCCGAGCAGGGGGAACTGGAGCTGGAAGAGAAAGAGATGATTCACTCGATTTTCGAGTTTGGCGATACCATCGTGCGGGAGATTATGGTGCCGCGAACGGATATGGCCTGCGTAGCGCACGATGCCGGTGTAGATGAGCTGATTAAAACCATCAAAGAAAAAGGCCATACGCGCATTCCAGTTTACAAGGATTCTATTGACGATATCAAAGGCGTGATCAACGCCAAGGATCTTTTACCGTTCATATTCAATACGAAAAAAACCGTCAATCTTTTGGACCTCGCCCGTCCGGCCATATTCGTGCCGGAAAGCAAAAATATCGACGACCTTTTACGGGTTTTTCAAAAACAGCGCCAACACATGGCCATCGTCGTTGATGAATATGGCGGCACTTCGGGAATTGTCACACTCGAGGATGTGATCGAAGAAATCGTCGGCGAGATACGCGATGAGTACGACAAGGAACAGGCGCTTTACCGCAAAATGGATGAAAACAGCTATATCGTGAATGCGAAAATCGATATCGAATCACTCAATGATCTGATCGGTTTGGATATTCCGATAAGCGAAGAATACGAAACATTGGGTGGATTTATATTTGATATTATAGGTGAGGTGCCGGAAAAGGAGCAGGTCGTCGCCTACAAAGATTATGAAATCACTATAAAAGAAGTGAAGAACAATCGAATCATTCAGGTCGCAATAACACATAAACAGAATAAAGAAGAGTTGAAAAGCCAACAACGTGATCTAGATTTACATTCATAAAAAACCGCTAACTGTTAACTAATGATCGGAGGGGCTTGATGGAAACATTCAAGTTCGATTTTCGAGACGTTTTACGGGCGCCACGACTTGCTTTTAGCCTGCAAAAGATGTGGATCCAATTACTCGGTATCGCTGGCGGCTACGTCGCTTACCTGGTGCTGACCTATCTCAGCTTGCTTGCCGCAGGTGGCGATCTGGGCAGCACATGGGCTAAATACGGCCTTTTGCCATGCTTGTACGTTTCGGGTGAGCAGTACCCCTGGTATAGCTGGTTGTTGTACGGATTGGCTGTCGTAGCGCTGATTGCTGACTGGCTGGTTGCCAACACTGCCGTTTCCCGGGCAACCTACATGGTCGCTAAAGGGAACAACTTTTACACTTGGCGCGAAGCATACTCCTTTGCGTTCAGGAAAATTGCTTCCGTGCTGTTGACCCCGGTTTCCCTGGCTGTCCTGGTCGGACTGATGATTGCCGGAGCTTTTGTTGTCGGATTGCTCGGCAAAATCCCATACATCGGCGAGCTTGGCATAAGCCTGTTTACCGTGTTCTGGTTCGTCGCCGGTTTGTTCGTCTTTTTCTTTGGCCTGATGATCGCCGTGTCCCTGCTCCTGGTTCCCGGCATCATCGCCACCACGGATGAAGATGCTTTTGAAGCCATTTTTCAGACGTTCTCAATCTCGTGGAACAAACCGTGGAAGCTCCTCTTTTACGAAGCTCTGACAATCGTTCTTTCTGTCGTCAGCCTGGGACTCTTTGCTGCGGTTGTCAAAGAAGCTGTCTTTATCATGAACGGTCTGTTCTCGGCATTCATGGGCGCGGATTTCATCAATCTGGCCAATAACGGACAGGGCATGCTGCAAAGCTGGCTGTTTCTCGGCCAGGGCCTGGTGGAGGGCCTCTACAAGGACTTTGCCCATTGCATCTATTTTACCAACCAGTTCGTTCTCATCCCGGCCGCTGACCTGCCGGTGACCGTCGTCATCTCTTCTTATCTTTACGCCCTGAGTCTGTTATTCATCGGATTGTGGGTGCTGTCGTACGGTCTGTCCACTTTTTCCATCGGCAATACGGTTCTTTACATCGCACTCCGCAAACAAAAAGACGATGAAAACCTGCTGGAACGCAAGGATAAGGAAGAAGAAGAGGAAGACGAAGCCGAGAAAAAGGCTGAGGGTGAAGAGGAGGCGGAAAAGAAAGACAAAGACGAGGATGACGATTCCGCAGTGGTGGAAGAAACGAAAGAGTAAGAAATTTCTACAGCTTGTGGAGACAAGAATTTGAGTATTTATGAGCCGATGAGCTTTTTGCTTATCGGCTTTTTTGTGCACTCTAAACCTACCCGGAAGCTCTGAGCTTCCGGGTAGGTGTGGTCCGCTCCGAAATAAGCCAACCCCGTATATTTGAAAAAACACTTGCCAATCTTCCGCGCTTTATCTATTTTTGCTTGCCATCTTATGGTTACCAGGGCTTCGTGGAGGGAGATCGCATGAGCAAACCTATTGCACCATTTTGCATATTGCCGAGTAAGACGAGAAGACCATGTCCGATTTTATAAAAATAGCCTGCAATC
>Ga0154721_1168_pt2 | contig 11178 bp, 6 predicted proteins | sample Rifle2008BG16ft_FD_105729 | JGI IMG/M metagenome (GOLD analysis project Ga0154721, IMG submission 105729) | candidate division KSB1 bacterium RBG_16_48_16 | reverse complement strand
GCGCATAATAAAATTCTTTTGCCCATATCGGGCTGGAAATTGGCGATGATGTTGGTAGCCGTGGTGGTCGTCTGGGGCGGAGAAAAAGAGAACATGAAATCTTGTGTTGTGACCTCATCCGCATAGAGCCGCAGGGTTTGCAGCAGGTATTCCTTGCATTGCCGGTGGCCGTCGCTGCCGGGCACTCTTGGGCCAAAATCGCACTGTTTCACCAAAAAACGGTAAGCGTTTTCCCGATCGAAATCGGGGATGTCCGCGCTGCTGCAGCCGCTCACAAGGATGGCGACCAACAGCAAGGGCAGGAAAGAGCGGCAGCTTGTTTTACTTTTACAGAACTGGATCATGTACCAAAAAGACTCTAATATCTTAGAAGTCAAATTTTATCATTGTTGAGCAAAAAACTCTACGGCTTAACGCCGAAGCATCATAGTACGCAGAGCTTGGAAAAAATCGTCAATTCTCATTGCTCGGCAAAAATACAGCGAAAATTTAAGTCAAATAACAATCTATCAATCCCGTTTACCAAAAAAGAGCATGTCATTCCTTTAGGAATCTTTGTCAAGTGTGCACAAATTGAAAACAACGCAAACGGATATGGGAATTCCTCCCAAAAAAGGCCGTTACGGCGGTTACGAATACACAATGACAAAGATTCTCAAGAGAATGACAGTCGCGCTGAAGTGCAGACGCGATAGATGGTATTCGGCCTGACACAACGACGCATCCGACACAACCCATATCATTCCCTAAGGAATTGACATAAAAAGTCCAGTTGTAGTCCCGGTTATCAACGAGAATCGAATAACTTTCTCTGCGACCCTTGGCGGCCTCTGCGATCTCCGCGTTTAAGCTGGTAGTAATTTGCCGTAAATAACAATCAACTTTTTGGTTCTGGCTTGCCTCGTAGGATAGCAAATATCCAACGGGGCTTGTCCAGGTTAGTATCTTGGAAAGCCAATTTTCGTACAAATATGGCAAAAATCAGCTTGAAAGAAATTTGACCACGAATTTTCACGAATCAAACGAATTTCACGAATTTGTACACCAAGACTAATTCTAATTCGTGCAAATTCGTCTGTAATTGGTGTGAATTCGTGGTTGCATTTTATTGGGTTCCGGTTTATCCGGGTTTGGCATCAGGCATGTGGAGGTTGGGAATTTGACATTTCAACCTCGAATGGAGATATTCACATCGATGCCGAATTCCTTGTAGGAAGAATCGCCGATCAGCTTATTCTTGGTCTGGCCGACTTCAAAATGAGCGCCGCCGCGCACACGGTCGCTAAAGCTGTAAGTCATCTCCGGTTTAAAAAACCATTTTTGGGTCTCTGCTGTCACCTCGAAGTCACCGCCGCCTTTGCTCTTTTCGGTGACGTTGCTTCCCATGCTAAAGGTCAGCGATACATCGACGTTGTTCTTCAGCCGCATCTTGCTGAAAGGCCAGATTGGAATTCGAAAATCGCTTCGTTTCGAATATTGGCCGGTGACTTGTAGATCTGAGGTTGTATTTCGCGTAGCCCCAACGCCGAATCCGGTGCTTAAAGAAATTTGCTCGGACTGTTGATAGCGGACGTTGAACGACATGGAATTTTTCAGCCGGATCGAAACGCCAAGCAGTGGCCGGAACTGGGAATCCTTATCCTCTTTGGTGATTTTCTCAATCCCGTTCTCCACATTATAGGATTGATTGAAAGTGCCGGCGTAGCCATGTTCGACCGATACGGATTGCAGATACGCTTGCAGGAAAGAGACCTGCTCCAGGCCGCTCACTCGAAGCGTCCAACTGGGGAAAGGCGTGTCAAAATCGCTCATTTTAATCCAGCTTTGCGATCTCTGTCCCGTGGTTTGGGTACTCGAATTGAGTGAGTTGTTCTGGTCGTATTTAAAGTTGACTTTGATATTTCTGCCGAGGGAAAGGCCGGAGGATGCGTTAAAAGTCGTATTATCGCCCCTTGATGAACGATTTCGGCTCGTCCCGCCTGATCCGCCGGAAGAGATCTCATCTTCCAACGGCACACCCACGTCATCCGTAAAACCGAACTGGTAATCCATTTTCGGAATGTTTGCCAGGCCATAAGTCGCGGTATTCTCGCGCGTACCGTAGGACAGATTGATCGGTTGAAGGATATTAAAAGTGCTGGCCAGTGTTCCCAGCACGGAGAAGCCTCCGCCTTTATTCTGTTGGCCGGGGGCTTGTCTGCTGCCGGGCGGCGACTGAGTCGGCGGCGCCCCCGTATTCCTTTTTGGCCCCGGATGGTAAATCGATTTGACTAGTGTACTGATATTCAGATTGCCGGACACATTCACGTTCTTGCCCAGCGATACGCTACGCGGTGCCAAAGTCTGTTGCCTGTTGAATCCATATCGAAACGACACGGTATAGGCGATATTCGGTGTAAACCATGAAAATAATTTTGGATTATATTTGACCGAGAAATTTTGCTGGACATTGGTCAGCAAACCGAGCTGGCCTTTTTTCATCTGTTCTACCAGGCTGTCGCGCGGAATGCCTCTTAAATCGTGCGTATAAGACCTGTTGACGTCCGTCGACAGGCTTTCGAATATCTTAATCCCTGTCGAGTAATTCCGTGTGACATTGAATGAGCTGTTGCTGCTGTTAACACCCGTCCAGGTTTCCGATTCGTTGCTCGACCGTGTGCCGGAATGCTGCGTCGTGAACGATTGCGGCGTGTAATAAAGCTTGGTCTCGGATAGCGACCGCAAAAGCGGAAAAAAATCCAGCCACTTGAAAGGATGGAAATAGTTGTTGACGCCAAAAGTGACCCCCCAGTCCACACTCCCCGATTCCTGATCGCTTATCGAATACCTGGTTCGCGAGTTGCTGCCGGTAGATCTGGCTTTACTATAACTGGTGCGAAATTTCGTAAGAATATTTTTAACAAAAAAGTTCTGCGACCGGGAATCGATCTTGAACGAAACACTAAATCCTTTCTTCTCATTCACCGTGCGAATAGAGTCCTTTTTCGCCTGCGGAATTCTATCGCTCACCTGGACGTCCGTGCCGGGGATGTATTTGGGCATGGCCTCACTTTTAGAATAGTTCACAGATACCGGAACCTGTAGTCCGAGCCTGGCAGGCAGAAATTTCCCCACAGAAACAGAGGTGTTGAGACTTCCACTCACCTGGTTGTTGCCGTCGCCAAATCGCGTGGCCACGTTGTGAAAATCCGCGTCCTGCTTGTTTATCTCACCATGGAACGTGCCCAGGTCCGCCCAGCGAACATCCAGGCTGGCGCGCATGGCCCGGCCTTTGTCCTTCTTGACATCGGAAAGCCGGAGCTCATTCATCCACACCTCGCCGGTAAAAGCGCCATTGCCATTATTTTGTACCCCGGCGATCAGCATTCGAATATTGCGTAACGCCGGCTTGCCGCGGATGGCTATCCTTTGCCCATTACCGATATTCTTGGCAAAAACACTATCGACAGGGTCCCAGTACTGGTCGAGAAGTTTTATCGTCGACAATTCGATCAGATCGACTTCAATATTGTTATTCGGCCATCCTAGATAAACCGGCCGGCGAATTTCATAAAAATTGTTCATATCAGCGCCAAAGCGTAGAAAGAACTCGAGCGACGAGCTATCCGATTTTATATGCGAGCCGCTGATATCCTTGCCGTACACGAACATTTTCATCGTATTATAGTCGATGTAATCCTGCGCATCGTAAAACGTCTTTTGCACAACGGCGTTATTGCCGGCCTGGAGATTCGTGATCTTTAACACCAGGGCTTGTTCTTTGGCAATGACGCGGGAGATACGATCTACTTCTCCCTGGACACCCGGAGGCGGGTTGTAATCATCATTGTCATGCGTGTTCATCTCGGTGATGACGATGGTGGAGTCGTTTTCCAAAGCATATTTGGTGGCGTACTTTTTATCGGAAACGCCCAGCTCTTTCCATTCGCTGCCGACCAGGTTGATTTCAGCGATCTGGATCATCGTCGTTGTGTCGGACGGAAAGCCGTCAAACCAGACACGGATATACTCGATGAGGGAAAAATCCGGATTACCCACGACCCTTCTGGTCGGCTCCGGTGCATTGAGCGGCACACGATATTGCCGCCATCCGTAATCAACGCCGGTTTCCTTGCTGATGCTTCTTCCACTGATATATTTGGCATCCTCGCCGTTATCGCCCAGGGTGACTGTATAGGAGAAATAATCATTCCTCAAATCGACGCTGCTGTTGCCGTTCATATCTTCCGAATCGGGATGTCTTCCGAGGTTATCATCTTCATTATGTTCGTAGCCATTCACCCGGCTATAATCGATCTCCCACTCGTTCTTGCCCTCGGAATCATAAGCCCAGTTATCATCGCTAAAAGGCTCCCACTCACTTTTTTGGCCATCCCGGTCGATATCCCAAAAATCTCCATTCGCTGCTTTGGCCCGAGGATCGTTATCGCCCATGCCATCGATGCCGATATCTTCTCCGTCATCCAGGATTCCGTTCCGATAGCCGCTGCTGTTGGCTCTATCCTCCGTATCCAGTATCTTGTTGGGAATGATGTCTTCCGAGATCTGTCCCATGTCGACGTGTATGCGTCCCACCTGCCCTCTCACCCAAATCTCTAAAAATTTTGATTCCGTCTGGTTGTAATAGCCGGCCGAAAGCGCTTTTTGGATACCGTTCCAGGAGTTGCTGATCGAATAACCATAAGCATCTCCGTCGGTAGAAGGTGTAAACTCAAAGCTAAGGATGTTCGTCCTCTGGGCGACATTGGCATTTATATCGCGATTGGGCCAAATACTTTTGATAGGATATTGGTAGTAAGGATTGTAATAGATCAGCTTGCCGCGCGTTCTCATGATATTTTCTTTGGAGCGGACAAAAGCCGGGGCGAGGCCCGATTCGTCAAACGGATGCGAGGCGTACATCCAGCTACGTTGAGTGACCGGAATTGGGGTGATGCGTTTCGCCGCCTCGAAATCATCGATGTAGGCGACGCCGTCATTATCACCGGTATTTTCATTATTGCGCGTGTTTGGATTGGGGATGACTTCAGCGAACTCTCCTTCAAATGTTATGCTGGACGGAGCGCGGGTATCGACAAACGGCAAAAAATTGGCGACGCGAGTGAGAAACTGGGGTTTGAACGCCAGTGAGGTGTTCACATCCCAAACCATATTGCGCATGGGACCTTTTCCCACACGTATCTTTTGATCCAGAGTGCGCTCGTTCAGGTAAAGAAACGTGGCGCCAATAAAGCTTTCATCCCAAAGGGCGTATTCTGCCCGAGCGCCCATAATCGTCTTTTTATCTATCTGAAAAAGTTGATTGCTTTCATAAGTTATATCCAGGTTGGCCGATGGATCGGTCGCCTGCTCCGATAGAATGCGCAACCGGCCGGACATGTAATCAATGGCGTAATCCGTGCCCCTGGTCAATTGCGATCCGTTTAACGTCACCACCTCGGAATTTTCTATGACATTCATGCCCAGGCTGTATTCCGTTGCCTGGCGTTTGGAGGTTGTCTCGAGATAAAATTTGCTCGCCGCATTGATGGCGCTCTGAGCCGTTGAGGTAGTATCGTAAATGATCGGCTCGCGGTAACTCTCCGGCAACAGATTCCGAAAGTCAGGATCGACCGGGTCGAAGGGCCGAATATCCGGGAACCAGATTTCACCATCGGACAAATTCAGGATATTGTCAAGGTCGTCGATGAGATTGTCCGGTTTTACCTCGCCGCTTTCATTGATCCTGTCGAGTCCGAAAATCTGCAGCCAGGTCATTTTCGTGCCATCGGGGAATGTGTAGGTCTCCTGCGGATCGCCGGATGAAGGCTCGTAGTAGATGCGAGCTTCGAATCCATCTTTCGAGATATTCCGTTGCCCAAGACTGTAAACATGTTTCCATTCAAGATTCCAAATTTTGTCGCTTGGCCGGGGGCGCTGGTTTTTCAACAGCCGCACGACAACCGTGTTCTGTTCATCGGGATTAAAGCTGATATCCCCTTGTATCCTGCCAGAGCTGTCACGATAGGCAACCGCCAGCACCTGACCGTCGGTAAGAGGAACGGTCATGTTGATATAACCGAGCTCGGGATGGACAAAATAATCGCGGTTTTTTTCCAGGCGAATGAAATATCCCAGGTAGTGATCGGCGTCGTTAATACTGGTATCTTGCGGCGAAATCGTCCAGGTCGGATCGTCATCTTTGGCAATGGCCCAGCCGCGGATGGATTCGGAATAACGCTCCTGGTAACCGGCCTCCGATTTGTACAGTTCAATATCGGTGATTATATGCCGAATATCGGCGCCCAGCTCGCCCGTCTCGTCACTACGCAACGCCCAATAATTTTCCCGGTAAATTTCATCGAGAAAATAATAAGTGCCTTTTTTGTATTGGTAATCTCTAATCCTCCCCCCTTCTTCCGATGCACCGCCTTTGAGCGACAGCTTTTTCTTCTCACCCTTCTCCTGGCTGGCAATAGCCGTCAGGTTCAAATTCCCAAGCGTCATTGCGGTTTTTATGCCAAACAGCCCGTTGCTCTTACCGCCAAAAGTCACAAACCGCGTTCCCGGCAGGGACAGGGTGATGTTGCCGGCTTCGATGGATTGAATGATCTCGTCATCATAGCCTTCGTAACTGAGGCGAATATTATTGTCAAAATCAAAGGGCCTTTCCGAATCCTGGTCGACGCCAATCGTCACCTTCTCCCCAATATGCCCCTGGACTTTGAACCTTTGCGTTTGCTCCATTTTAAAGTTATTGTCGGAGCCACGGGTCAACGCGGTCTTGACCTCTTCGCGGTTTTCGTGCCTGAAACCGCCGCGAATGTTAATGTCGCCGGTGACGTCCAGGCCCACTCTGCCGCTGCCAAAAATCGCTTGGAAAGTCTTGCTCTTAATTTCGACGGGAATATCGATCCGCAGACCGCCGCCACTTCGACTGCTGTACTCACTTCTGTCTTCCAACCGGGTGACGGTTTTGCGGGTCCATATCGAATTCAGGTCGCGTTTTCGCCGCTGTTGGGCGTAGCCATCCATCGATTGCGTGTTGGGCAGGCGAAAATCCAGGTCGTTCAGTTTCTCGGTAAAACTGATGTTCTCGCCCGTCGAATCAATCTCTGCTTTTCGATTTACGCCGGTGATTTGCTGTTTGAGGAAAGGAGAGCGCATCCCGTCCTTGTGCATGCCGAGGAATCTGTCTTCCTGCACAACCTGGGCGCGCGGATCAAAAGGCGAGGGCAATTGCATCCCGATATTGGATCCGGTCGCTTCTTGCCCGTAAAGAGAAAGAGGGATCAACCATCCACAACACACCAAAATGCTGACCACAGGCAATAAAGTGATCGTCAATCTTCTGTTTAACTTTTCAGTCATGCAGAAATTCAAGGAGGTAAAATGAAATATCTTGCTGTATTCGATATTGTTGAATTTGTTTAAACGTCAACTGCTTTATCGTAGCAAACGGTTCGATACTTCTCTCCTGTTTTTGACGATTGCCTGCTTACGTAAAAAATCCGGAACGTCACTTAAAATCATTCCGGAGTGGCCTTCGGCACTTTGATGAATCAAAGGGTGTGAACGTGATCGCGCTTGCGCCTGGTGATGAATGAAAGGCTGAAAATATAAAATATATATAATAGATTCAACACAAAAAATGCCATGGGTTTTCATCCTCCTGCCCGGGAACACAGACTCGATTCCGCAAATAGAATCATTTTGAATTTGGCGGCGTAAATTCTTATCTTTAATCGCTCCTGATTTTGAATAAGTTCCTGACAATTTTTGACAATAATAGAAACCACAATCCCAGGGATTTCATTGAACCATGTTCATATTGTGGCGATATATCCTTAAAGAGCATGTTGGTCCTTTTGTATTCGCCAACTGCGTCATCACGCTGGTCTTTTTGTTAAACCTGGTGTTCCGGGAATTGAGCCGTTTCCTCAGCCGGGGGCTGGAATTTACCCTGATCGTGGAATTCTTTTTCCTGAATATGGCGTGGATATTGGCCCTGGCCATTCCCATGTCCGTATTGGTAGCGACACTCATGGCCTTTGGCCGGTTGTCCGGCGACAATGAAATCACCGCCATGAAAGCCAGCGGTATCAGCATCCTCAGAATCATGGCGCCGGTCATCTTTGCCTCCGCTTTGTGCGCCGCTTTTTTGGTATGGTTCAACAACAACGTATTGCCCGATTTCAATCATCGGGCCCGGTTGCTGGCCTCGGACATCGCCAGAAAACGGCCGACGCTAAACCTCGAGCCGGGAGTTATCTACCAGGACCTGACAAATTATAATATATTGGTGATGGATCTGGAAGAGACCATTGACACCTCCTATGTAAAAGACGTGTTCATTGAAGACAATAGCGACCCGAACTCCAGCAGCATAATTTTTGCCGAAAGAGGCAAAATTTACATCGACCCTGTTTCCGAAAAACTCAATATGCTGCTGTACGACGGTGAAATCCATGAGCTGAACCTAGAAGAGATGGAAAAATACCGAAAATTGGATTTTGGCAAACATCGGCTCTCCATCGATGTGGATGACATGTTTTTACGCCGGAGCCATTCGGAATACCGCGGCGACCGGGAAAAAAGCGCGAAAATGCTTTTGGATGAAGTGCATGAAAACAACAAGACCATCGAGGAGCGTCGAATGCGAATCCGCAATCTGTTGGATTCCTATTTTCAAAAGTACCTCCCCGTCCTTCAATCCGAAAATACCGAGGAGTTGAAAAAGGTTTTAGAATCATCCGGAAACGCCGTCAGCTCAAAAACAAGAGGCAAAATCCGGCTTCAAAGCTTACGCCAGAGTCTGGTGACAGAACATAAATCCTTAAAACAGAACCTCGACGCCGAGCTCAGCGTCATTCGACGCACCGAGCGGGGCAATAACGTGTTGATGGTGGAAGTACATAAGAAATACTCGATTCCGGTTTCGTGCATCGTCTTTGTGCTGATAGGCGCCCCTTTGGGAATGATGGCCCGAAAAGGGAGTATGGCGGTTGCCGGCGGCATCAGCTTTGGTTTTTTTCTGTTATATTGGGCCATGCTCATCGGCGGCGAGGAGCTGGCGGACAATCAATACACCACGCCTTTCATGGCCATGTGGGTAGCCAATATCCTCGTAGGCGCCGCTGGTGTTTACCTGATTCTGTCGTCCGCCCGCAAAACCGTGTTTATCAACCGAACGGCCATCGGCCAATTGTTTGCGAAGAAGAAAGCGGGGCCGTTAAGGCCGGATAAATAGTTAGACCAAAATAAAAATTTAGGAGATTCAAATGACTGAAATAAAACGAAGCATAAAAATTGAAGCTCCTGTAAGTAAAGTTTTTGAATATGCTTCTGATTATTTAAACTGGCCGGAGTTTTTTGAGGGAGTTTCTAACTTTAAATCCATAACCGAAACAACCCGCGGCAATGGCACCCAATTTACTTACATAGCAAAAATGCTGGGAATAAAGGTCACTGTTGGAACAGAACTCCATGATTTCAGAGAAAATGAAGGCTGGATTGGAAAGTCATTTAAAGGTATGGAGCATAAAACGCAGTGGATTTTTGAAAAGTCAAATGGCAATACCGAGTTTACCTATATCCTAAGTTATAAATTCCCAATGGGAAGGTTCCTTGATAAAAAGTTTATGCAACCCACCTGGATTAAGGTAATTGAAAATTCACTACAAAAGCTGAAAAGACTAATGGAAGAAAAATTAAAAGTATAAAAATAGCTTTCGAAAACGAATTGTTCTTTTAATCATCCGAAAAGTAATACTATGATAACGGTATAATCGGGTAAGAGCGGCTTTTTCTCCCGCCCCTCTACGCCACCTCGCAACCGGGTCCGCCTCCGGCCCCGGATCAAGTGCGGGGTAAACTTATCATCGCAGGACAAACGAGCCATCATTGTTTCTGCAAGAGATATGACACAAAAAGAAAGGGAAAAATAACAATAAGCATAAAATCGTGTTGCTCCCTGACCGCGGGAGCTCGGCTGCAATTTTCAGTGCCGGTGCTTCTTTAAAGTCTAATTATAAAATGACTTTCCGTACCGGAAATTCCCGCGCAGGAGAACACGGTCGGTGTGTAGTATAAAAGGTCTGCCCAAAAAATAACAGGAGTCATATTGTGAGTTTTTGGGAAACAGCAATTGCATCCTACGAAATTTGTGTTATATTCTCACTACCGGACACTTTTTGGAATCGAAGTGATTTCAACGTGTTTGTCATGCTCGAAAGCTTTAATCGGGCATCTAAAGTGGCTTAAAAATGTGGATTCCCGCTAAAAACATGCGGGAATGACACTTATCATCAGACAAAATGAAAAAGTGTCCGGTAGCAAGGTTATATTTAAAAATAATGGACAGAATTTTAACTAACTGAAAAACTTTTTATATGGCTACAGCAGATATCATTCATGACGCTGTAAAAAACGCACTGATCAAAGACGATTGGACAATCACGCACGATCCGTATGTTATCAAGTATGAAGAAGTAACTCTATTTGCTGATCTCGGGGCAGAACGCGCAATTGCGGCTGAACTGGCAGGTATCAAGATTATCGTAGAAGTCAAAAGCTTTGTTGGTCGCTCTCCTGTTCAGGATATAAAAATCGCCCTGGGGCAGTACGACCTTTATCAAGGTTTCTTGGAAGTTTTAGCCCCTGAGCGTAAACTTTATTTGGCCATTAGCAAAAAAATTTATGATACTTTGTTTGAACAAAGGGCGATTCAATTGATAGTTCAACGATACGAATTACCTTTGCTCATTGTCGATATAGAAAAAGAGGAGATTGTGAAATGGACAAAACCACCCAATATCGGCAGTTGATTAAAGACATATTAACCCAATATGCCAGCTTAGTTTCCAAACACCTAGAGTTGGAAGTAGAGCCACATCTGATCTTTGACGAAGAACGCGATGAATATCTCTGGGTGCAAACAGGCTGGTCCAGTCAACATCGAGTTCATGGGGTCACCCTTCATATACGGTTACATAATGGCAAGATTTGGATTGAACAGGATTGGACGGAAGATGGAATTGCCACCGATCTATTAAAGGCTGGAGTTCCTAATCAGGATATTGTCTTAGCTTTTTATGAGCCTGAAGCTCGCTCCATGACAGAGTTTGCGATTGCTTAACGAACGATGTTCTGGTAAAAAGCGCCAAGTTGTAATTTAATGCCGCCATAAATTAGCGACTC
>Ga0154721_1321_pt2 | contig 11413 bp, 9 predicted proteins | sample Rifle2008BG16ft_FD_105729 | JGI IMG/M metagenome (GOLD analysis project Ga0154721, IMG submission 105729) | candidate division KSB1 bacterium RBG_16_48_16 | reverse complement strand
TAAAAGCCGGAGACAATCTGCTGGTGAGAAAAGTCCTGCTCATGCGGTGATCAGCTATAGCACCGAGTTTTTCTCTCTTGCTCAATATGAAAACGCCGGGCGTCTTTTTTCTAATGACGTCCGGCGTTTTTTAATGACAAATCATCTTCTTATACTTGTTCTCATCAATCTTCCCCAGGCGGCATGAAGAACTACTCCGGTCGACCAGACACATTGTACTCTTCACCAAACTGTGCTAAAAATTCCAGGCTAAAAGCTCGAAAGGTGTAGGAGATGGGCAAGGTGACGACCGACCCGATATAAGGAATTGCCAGAAGCAGGAAGCCAAAACAACAGGTAAATAATCCCGCCATCACCACCAAAGCAACGACCGCCAGATGCAGCACCAGGATGAACAAACCATAAAGCAGGAAATAAGTAAAATGGCGCCAGTGCAGCGGCAAAAACCGGTTCCAGGCCTCGGTTGCCGTCAGATTATGTTTGTACATCACCGGCACGACGAAATCATTGAGCAGCATGCCAATATAAGCAAACGCAAGTATGAAAAACAGAAAGAGCAAACCCATTTGAATCAGGAAAAGAAGGGGAAAATGTTCCGCATCCCCATACCAGTACATCTTGTAGGTTGTCTTCCAGACATAGCCGAGAAAAGTGAATATCAGGGTGAGGCAGATAATCCCGAATACCAGTCGCCAAAGAAAAAGCGAGTGCCCGTGTTTTTTGAATTCACGCCAGGGCCGGCTGACCAGGCTTTGATTCTTAGCGACATTATCCAGGAACATAAACTTGCCGCGAGAGCTCAACCAGACCAGCAGGATAAAGATGGCCAGGGCAACAGCGCCGCCGAACAGAATCAAGATCATCCAGCCGGCATGCCCTAAAAGCCAGTCCCACGCCTGGTAAGGCGCTTCAAGTATATCGCCGAAATTTGCATGCTCCTTTTTCCAGTTAGAGCCTCCTCCATTTCCTCCATTTTCTAAAAGATTGGCGAGAAAAGCCGTAAAGCCAATTGTAATCCATTTCCCGAAATCAAACGGCTTAAAGAGCGCCTGCTTCATGCGCTCCCAGGCGCGAGACAACGGTTCGATATAAGCGATTGGCATGAGTCCTCCCTGACCATGAGTTATAAATTGGAAGATAGGTGTGGAATTTCATCGAGAAATTTCTCCCTGCTCCACCATTTCGCCACAATGTATGGTATCAGACTTTATATGTCAAACAGAATTTGCAGATCGAATATAAAAATGTCAGAGCAAAATGCAAGATGATCTTTACCCTCTGCCGGCGTTTTTTTGCATTGCTATCGACCCATGAGTGAGGTTTTGCGCGCTGTGTGAAATATATCTTGCTTATTAGGTGATCAAGTTGTAAATTGCGGCCATAATTTACCGTACGCTGTTTTTTCTGCCCATCTGTTTTGGTGAAAAGGTTTTTATTTGACGTTTTTTGCTCAATAAGACTCGTGGAGAACGGCTTAAGAGGCTATTCAAAGCGATTTTTTTTTGCCCGGAACAGGCTGAGAACAGAGCTGTACGCAACACAAGTTTTTAAAGAAGGATTGATTTAATGGAAACAGGAACAGTGAAGTGGTTTAACGGCTCCAAGGGGTATGGATTCATCACCCGAGAACAAGGCGATGATGTGTTCGTTCATTACAAAGCCATCGAAGGCGATGGTTACAAATCGCTTGACGAAGGTGATCGGGTCCAGTTTGAGATCGGACAAGGCCCTAAAGGATTGCAAGCAGTCAAGGTAACAAAGATATAATGTTACACTGGTTTCCGAAAGACCCCGGTCACGATGGCCGGGGTTTTTTATTTTGGGGGCAGCTTAAAGAGTCGATTTCTCCCGGGATAATTCGCACCAGGATTATAGAATTAATTATGACTACTCACGTTTTCAGTGGGGGCGAAGCATTCTTTGCAGAGTTCATAGTAAGAGAGAGCATCTCTGAGGAGAATGCTCCGCCCCGACAGCTCTGATTTGTGAATGAATCAGGTTATATGATCGATTCAGGAATAAAGTGACTCTCTTTGGCATTTAACTGCACATAAGTTGACTGTTGTGAAAACAAAATTTTCAGGTACCTTCGTGTTGAGAAAGTCGAAGCGTGAAGGCAAAACAGGCGTCTTTGGCTCTCGACTTTGATTGGTCTGAAGGAGACACAAGTTTTCTTGGCAATCTCAACAGGTGTTGGACACAAGCAAAAAAGACGGAGGCGTCAATGAGAGCTTTGATACGACTCATTTTCCTGCTGTTGGTTGTATTGTCCTTGCAGATGTACGCAAGAGAATACCGGGTAAACCAAGTGCCCAACGGCACTGTATTTCGGTGCGCTATGTGCCACATAAACCCTAACGGCGGCGGAGCCAATTCGGTTTTCGGCGTGCAAGTTCGAACAGGATTTCTGGATGCTATCGGCAACGTTCTGTGGGGACCGGCTCTGGCGGCGCTGGATGCCGACGGAGACGGCGAAACCAATGGCCAGGAATTACAGGACCCGGACGGCTTGTGGATTATCGGAATAGCCAACCCGGGCGCTGCCAGCCTGGTCACCAATCCCGGCGACGCGACCTCGACGGACGTGGAGCTGGCCGATTTGGAAAAAACACCGGACGATTTTCAATTGATGCAAAATTACCCCAATCCTTTTAATCCGCAAACAAAAATCGGTTTTAAAGTCCCTGTACGGAGCAATGTGGCATTAGTCGTATTTAACAGCCGAGGGCAACTGCTCAGGACGATCATAGACGCAGAATTCTCCCCTGGCGATTACAGTGTTACTTTTGATGGAAGGGATAGAAACGGCTCACCCCTGGTGTCCGGCATCTATTTTTGCCAGTTGCAGGCCAGCTCCTTCACAAAATCCATGCCCATGATATTGATGAGATAATGTCGTCTATAGACCGTCAACCGGCTATTTAGAGACTGAACGAAAACTATTCAATTTGAGCATGTGCTGTCATTGCGAAGCGTTTCTTGCCCAGGAAATCTCCTGAAAAGCAAGGGGGGGGGATTCCTTGGTCGTTCGTTCCTCACTCCTCGCAATGACACGGTTGATAAGAAGTTTTCGTTCAAGCACTCTTTGGGCAGGATGATGCATCCATTTATGGGTTAGAATTCCTGGCACACAGATTGCAATTTTGTAAGTTGTCAAGGTCACCAAGATATTATCAGCGTCAACAATTTCAAACACTTGTATAAACGATTTGAAATTATTGGAGATAATGTTGGCTGTGTAATTTTTACTTCCGGCGGGGAAAAATTACACTGTATCGCTGCAAGTCATTTTGTGGCATCGATGCACCGCAAGGGTGCTGCATTGAACACAAAATTACAGAGAAAGGCAAGCCATGAACCCCAAAATGTTATTTTCTCCGACAACCATGATTCTGCTGGTTAGTTTGCTCGGTAACTTGACAGCCTACGGAGAGGATAATGATTTTTCCCAAAAGAGCCGGGCCTATCCTGAGCTTGCAGACCACTCGAGCTCTCTGGAGACAAAAAAGAACCCGGCATCATATTCGAAAGATGGCGACAAACAATTCCCACCGGAACCCAGCCTCAACAGCATGTATGTGGGGGAGAATGGGCTAGCCGTTCCTCAAGTCATTTCAATGGATTTCACCGTTTTGACAGGCATGGCCGATCCCAATATGGACGTTTATATTTATACTTCTTCGGGTGGTCAGCGGCTCTGTCTTGGGCAGGCCCGGGCCGACAAAACAGGCTACTTTGAATGGTTCGGCTCCATACCCGGCAAGCCCATATCATTGCAGGCTGTCGATACTTATGGCAATAAGTCCCGTTTTTCAGAGCCTGCGGTCATCGAGTTCGAATTGGTTTATTTTTCCGTCTCGCCGAAATCAGACCAGGTGTCACTTATTTCCTGGCAAGCGAATAATGAATATCAAACACGCGGGTTTTGGCTGCAGCGTCGAACACCTTTTTCTTCCTTCGAAACCGTCCGTTTTATCAAGTGCGCGCAAAAGGAAGATTCTGTTTACGAGATTGAAGACGCCATAACGGCCACAGGAATATATTTCTACCGTTTGATACGAGAAGAAAATAACGGTACGCAGCACGTCTTGAAGGAAGATATGGTGGAATTCGACGATCCCGGAGAGCGGGAAATCTTTGTCGTTGAGCATGATCCTTTTAGTACGAGCGCAGACATCCGCTTAAATTTTGCACGAGTGCGCCCGGTTGAGCTGAACATCTACAATCAAAATGGCCAGAAAGTCAAAACGCTCATTCATGGCCGATTAAAGCCGGGTCTGCACAGCATCTTGTGGGACGGGCGGGACGCGCAGAGCCGAAATGTGCATACAGGCGAATATTTTTTCGTTCTGGAAGATGGGGGAAAATATTACGTTCAGCGAACGATGGTTGTGAGATAAATCGATATGCACTTTCTCGTGTTACCCCCCGAGATAGAAAGGCCGGAAAAATCCTTTTGGGAATTCCGGCCTTTTTTTATTTTGGAGACTACTCTCAGGCGCTTTCGGCAGCGTATTTTGCCAGCCTTGCCTCCCGGCGAACTTTGAGTCTCGACTTGATCTTTTCGCCCAACAATTCGAGCACGACGTAAATAACCGGAACGACATTCAGAGTCAGGGCTGTCGCCACCATCAGGCCGCCCATGACGGATCGCGCCATAGGGGCCCAGTTTTCACCACTTTCGCCCAAACCGAGAGCCAGCGGCGCCATGGCCAGGATCGTGGTCAAAGCCGTCATCAATACCGGGCGCATTCGTATTTTGCCGGCTTCGTAAACGGCCTCTAACAGGTCTTTGCCGCGCTCGCGCAGTTGATTGATATAATCCACCAGGACAATGCCGTTATTGACCACGATGCCCACCAGCATGATCATCCCGATGAGCGCCATGACGCTTAATGTGGTATTGGTGATAACAAGGGCCAGCGCCACGCCGATAATAGAAAGCGGAATAGTGAACAGGATGATGAACGGGTCGATAAAGGATTCGAATTGCGAGGCCATGACCATATAAACCAGCAGCAAGGCGACGAGCATGGCGATGCCGAGGTACATGAAGGATTCCTGCTGCTCTTCTGCGACACCGCCGATCTCGATGCGAAAGTCATTCGGAATGGTGACCTGGCTCAGCGCTTTTTTTACATCGCGCGTCACGCTTTGCAGATCGCGGCCGGAAATGTCGATGTCAACGCGGACAATTCTCTCCTGGTCCTCCCGCAGGATTTCTTTGGGTGCCTTGTCGTAATCCACCCTGGCTATGGCTCGCAAGGGGACTTGCTTACCCACAGGAGTCATGAGGAGAATATTTTCCAAATCCTTCTTATCCTGCCGCGCATCTTCTCTGAGCTGAACGCGGATATCGAACTCATCTCCGGAATCTCTGTAGCGGCTGGCCACGGTACCCAGGACGCTGGTGCTTACCACCTGGCTGACCTGGGCCGTGCTCAAGCCCATATCGGCTATTCTCTGGCGGTCGAGGTTGATCCTGAGCTCCGGTGCGGCTTCGCGAATGGTGATTTCCGAACTGACGATACCTTTGATATCTTTGATTCCTGCCTCGATATCATTGGCCAATGCCTCGGCAATGTCCAGGTCATAGCCAAAGATCTCGATAGAGATATCGCCGGCCGTGCCAAAGACATCCATGCCGCGATCTTCAAAGCGCGCCTGAACATCGGGAAGCATTTTGAATTTTTCCCGCAATTCATCCTGGATTTCGAACATGCCTCTTTTTCGCTGGTTTCTGTTCTTCAGGCGGATGATGATCTCGCCTTCATTGGAACCGCTTGATGAAAATGCGGCAAACATTCCCTCGCCCTGGCCAAAATTGGTATAGACCATTTCGGCCTCCGGAACGCTCTCATCGACGATTCTATTCATCTCGTGCACGCTCTTTTCCATGGACTCCAGGCTGGTGCCGGGAGAACGGTCAATCGCAACCTGGATATAGCCCATGTCAGACTCGGGTAAAAATTCGCCTCCTCGTGTGGTCAGCAGCAAGATGGATAGGGCGAAAAATCCTAATGTCGAGAACAAAACGGTCTTTCGATGCGCTAATGACCATTTCAAGACAATTAAATAGTGCTTCTGTAATCCTGCCAGCCAGGAAGCTATGGTGTCACTCATCCTGGAGAGGCGATTATGCTGCCGTACGGCGACCCGCAATCCCAAAAGTCTTGATGCCAGCAAGGGAACCAGCGTTAATGCAACGATAAGCGATACGGCCAGGGAAAAACACAGGGTGACGACCATATCATTGAATAACTCTCCTGCCAGTCCCGGCACAAAGAGCACGGGCACAAACACCGATATGGTTGTCAACGTCGAGGCCGTTATCGCCATGGAGACTTCTTTGGCACCCCTGAGAGCGGCTTGTCTCGGCTCTTCGCCCTCCTCGTGAATTCGAAAGATGCTTTCCAGAACGACGATGGAGTTATCCACCAATAATCCCACGGCCAGCGCGAGTCCTGCCATTGAAATGATATTTAACGTCAAACCGGCCTGGTTCATCAGGGCAAAAGTAACGACCATGGAAATGGGTATGGAGATGGCCACGATAAATGAGCTTTTCATATTGCGCAGGAAAAATAACAATACCAAAAATGTCAGGGCCATTGCCTGAAGTGCGGTGCTCCCCAGGTTGGCCATAGAGCGATTGATAAAAGTCGCCTGATCCCATACCGTTTCCAGCTTGACGCCGCGCGGCAGTTCTTCTTCTATATTGGCAAACCTGGATAAAACCTTTCGGGTCACGTTGACAGTATTGGCATCACTCTGCTTTTGCACGATCAGAATAACAGCCGGTTTATTGTTGGTCCAGACGCGCTGTCGTTGGTTCATGAATCCATCGACGACAGTTGCCACGTCTTTAATGCGTGTCGGTTTTCCGGCGTACACGGCTACATTGGTATTTTCGATTTCCTCGATGTTGGAATATTCTCCGAAGGTGCGGACGGTGTATTCGCGGTTTGGGTTGTCGATCCAGCCTGAGGGAAGCTGCAGGTTATTCATTTGCAGCGCCTGGGTGATCTGTTGGACGGTTATGTTATGAGCCCGCATTTTAACCGGATCGGCCTGCACTTCGATCTCCCGACGCATGCCGCCTATGGTGAAGGCCGATGCCACTCCCGGGATTCGTTCCAGGCGCGGCTCCAGCTCTTTTTCGGCAATTCGGCGCAATTCGGCAAGGCCTTGAATATCCGAGCTAAGAGTCAGGAACAAAATGGGCTGCATGGAAGGATCGAAGGCAAATGTCAACGGATCGTTCATGTCCTCCGGCAGGTAATCCTCGATAAAATCCAGCGAATTGCGCACGTCGATTTCCGCCTGGTTCATGTCCGTGCCCCAGTCGAATTCCAGCAGAACAAGCGACAAGCCTTGCATGGAAGTGGAGTTGACTTTTTTTACATTTTGTACGGAGGAAAGGGTCTCTTCAATGGGGCGTGTGACAACGGTCTCGATGTCAAAAGGTCCGACACCGGTATATTGTGAGATGACGGCGATGACCGGGAATTCCAGTTTTGGGTACAAATCGATCTTGAGCTGCGAAAGGGAAAACAAGCCGAATCCCACAGCAATCAGGTAGATCATGAGAAAGGTTACACCGCGTTTTATTGCTGTCTGTATGTAATTCATGATTTCACATCCTCCCTGGTAGTGACAACGACAGCGGCCCCATCCCGCAGCTTATTTTGGCCGTCCACAACCAAATTTTCGTCGACGGAAACCCCTGCCCGGACGGCAATGCGTGTATGATTGAGAAATTCAACATCGAGGGTGCGCTGCTCGGCTTTACCGTTCTTGACGACATAAACAAAATAGTTGCGGACGACCACGTCCTTTCCCTCGACTTTTTCCAGGGATGTGTTTTCGATCACCGCGTAGCGGGGAATGACGATGACGTCATTGATGATCCGGGTTGTGACTTGAACCTCGGCATACATGCCCGGTTTTAGCTTGTGCTGCGGATTGTCAACGAGCACCTCTATTTCCGCCATCCTGGTCAACGGATCGAGCACAGGACTTATTTTGGCCACCGAGCCGGAAAAGGTGACATCCGGATAGCTTTTTACCCGAACCTCTGCTTTTTGACCGACGGCCAGTTTGCCCAGGTCTTCTTCTGTGGCATCAAAGGTTATTTTCACTTTATCCATTTGGACGATGCTCACCAGCGGCAGGATTGGCGCGGCCATGTCGCCGGCTTCGTAATATCTTTTGCCGATGATGCCGCTAATCGGTGCTGTGACGGTCGCATCTTTTAAAATGCTCTGGGTGCTGGCCAGGGCGGCTTCCGTCTGTTGCACCTGCGCGCCAACGGCTTCGTACTGGGTTTCCACAGCGTCGTATTGTTGTTGGCTGACGGCGTTCTCCTTTCGCAGACGCTGCATGCGTTCGTATTCCAGGCGGACGTTAGCAAGTTGCGCCCGCGCGGCCGTCAACCCGGCCTCAGCCTGCTGAACGGTCTGCTCCAGCGTGGTGGCCACGATCCTGGCAATGGGCGCTCCTTTGCCCACTTTGTCTCCGGCATCGACGTAGAAATGCTCGATCCGGTCCGGCACCTTGGAAAAGACTTTGACTTCGTATTCCGCGTTAATGTCTCCGTCATAAAAAAGAGAGTGGACGAAATCGCCTTTTTTGATCGTGGCCGTTTCGACCGGTACTTGAGTCTCCGACTCGCTTGTGCTGGAATCGGTTTTACTGCAGCTCCACATAACAGAAGCGGCAATAAGAATAAATAATGAGTGAATGATTTTGCGTGACATGGCTCGGTTCCTTTCCGTGCATCGAACTATTTTCTGTGTTTATGAGCTTTGAACGACATGTTACTGAATGGTTCCCGATAGCGTTCCTGTCGCTTTCCTCAACTGGTAGCGTGCTATCTGGTATTCATAGAGAAGAGAAATATAATTGAGCTGCGCCCTGGTGAGGGCCAGTTGCGAATTCAATACATCGAGCTGTGTGCTCGCACCTTCATCGTACATGACCCGTGCCAGTCGCAGCGCTTCCTTTGCCAGATCAACGGATTGTTTGGCGGAAATGTAGGTTTCTTTCGCTTCCTGAAATTTATTAAAGGAGACTTCCACCTCCGCCTCGATGCCGTCAACTAGTTTTTTTTCTGTGTCGAGCATGATCTTGTAATCAATTTTCGCTTTTTGATAGTGCCTGGCGTTTTTAAATCCGCTGAATAATGGAATCTGCAAGCTGATGGCTGAGGTGAATCCTTTGCTAAAATCCTTCTGACTGAACTTGACATCATTTTGCATGGCCAGGAACGAGTAATCGGTCTGGAAAAACAGCTTCGGCATAAAATAGCTTCGCGCCAGGGTGATACCCTTATGAGAGATATATTTTTGCTCTTCCAGGGTTTTCATTTCCGGCCTCTTTTCACGCGCCATTTTTATGATGTCCTGAAGGGACAAATCACCAAAATCATCGGGCTGAAAAACGAGCTCCCCTTCGATTTCCAAAGGAGTGCTTTCATCGATTCCGGTCACCATTTTGAGGCTGGTGAGCGCCATCTGATAAGCGTTTTTTGCCGACACCAGTTGCGGCCGAATATTGGTCACTTCAACCTCGGCGCGCATTTTATCGAATCGCGATGCCATACCGACCTGGTATTTCTTGCTCACCATGCTCAGATTTTCTTCCGCCTGTTTGAGCGCTTCTTCCTGGACCTTGATAAATTCCCTGGCCAAAATGCACTTGTAAAAAGCATCGGCCACGTTGAGGTAAAGATTTTGTTCGGTGAATTGCAGGCTGTGCTCGGCTGCCCTTGCCGCCGCCGAAGCCATTTTGATGCCGGCGATCCCGGCGCCTCCGAGATAAAGCGGCTGGGTCAGCGTCGCTCCGTAGAGAAAAGTGTATTCAAGGCCAAAGGACAATTGTACAAAATCCGGCATCTGTCCAATTTCCGGGATAATAGGAGCCAGGGGCGCAAGCATCGGCTTGAGAAAGTTCGGGATGGTATTTTCCTGAATCTCCCAAGCCCTTTGTAAATTAGCGTGGGCATTGATCTGTGGTAAAATAGTCGAATAGGCCTCCCAGACACCGGCTTTGGCTTTGGCGACTTCTTTTTGCGCCGTCAGGTAATCCGGATTGTTTTCCAGGGCGACGTGTACGCATTCCTCGAGTGTGAGCCGACGAGGGCCCTGGGCCAACACCGGGTCGAAAAGTGAGATCAAAAAAACAACGACCAACATTATCCTTCGAATTGTCATCTGTTCCTCCAGAGTAGTAGCGAGCTATGCTTATCTATGTGGTTATCCAGTATTTTGATTATAGATAGAATGATGGTCATTCGTTGAGTCCTTTAAAAAGAAACTCGACGATTTTTTCGGCCAAATCATCCGATAAAATGTTTTGCTTGGGATTTATCAAATGCTGTACGATAACGTAAAAAATAGTGCCTCGGTAAATTTCGGCAGCCAGATCGGGATTCACAGAAGGGCCAAATTCACCGGTATCTATTCCCTGTTGAATGAGTTTCACCACGATTTCTTTCGTCCTCTTTATTGCGGGAGCGTAACTCTCCAGGAAAGGTAGATTTTCCGCCGATGTGTATAATCTCAGGAAGAACTTGGCCACGATCGGATAGTCCGTGCTTTGGCGAAAACGAAGCCTGGCAATCTCGATGAGTTTCTGTTTAATGGAAAACGGTTTTGATAGAATATTCTCAAATTCCCGTTGGGTGTGCTCCAACCCGGTGTTGATCAGGGCTTTGTATATGCCTTCCTTGCTGCCAAAGTAGTAATAAAGCGTCGGTTTCGACACGCGGGATAATTCGCAGATTTCTCTCATGGAGACGCCGTTATAACCATTCTCTGCAAACAACTGGGCCGCAACCGTAAAGATCTTTTCTTTAGTGCCGTCTATCGGTTTTATGTGCTGATCGTTGTTCACCAAAATCCCTGGTGGTAAGAGTTGATTTTTTTTGTAAGAGATGAATAATGTCTGAGCGAAAAATATTTGCCATTAGATGGCTACCTACCGGTAGGTAGAAAATGGCTAATTATACCCAAAGATGCAAGAAATGTTTCAAAAAATTTTTAGGTTCGGCGGATGAAGATTAAATAGCCCTTTCCCCGGGGAGTTAATTAGGACGAAAAGTAAGTATTCAGCCCACGAAACAAACAAAAAAAACAAAATGAATGTTGATTCCTTTCGTTTATTCTGTGTGTTTCGTGGGGTGAAGAGTTGCGACGAAAAAGATTATGTCTACGTTGATTTTTCGGCGACCACCACCATATTTCCGCTATCGAAATCGTAGGGGCTGCCGTCAAAATCACTGTACATATTGAGCAATCGAAAGCCGACGAATCTGAGCAAAAGCTCCATCTCGTAACGGAAAATATAGCGATAGGCATAACCGCCACGGGCAACCGGCGGGCTTTTCTTTTGCAAGGTGGATCGGTAGTCG
>Ga0154721_1111_pt1 | contig 11489 bp, 9 predicted proteins | sample Rifle2008BG16ft_FD_105729 | JGI IMG/M metagenome (GOLD analysis project Ga0154721, IMG submission 105729) | candidate division KSB1 bacterium RBG_16_48_16 | reverse complement strand
ACGCGCAAATATCGCCATTTTGTTTTTGATGATGCATTTGCCAAAGGCGAAGTAAGGGAGCCGGAAAAGACGGAGGACGTATTTCTCGATTCTTCCGCATACATCCTGCCGACGGGCGATTTTCGAGTCAACAATTATAAAGTCAAGTTTACGCCGGATATCGTGTACGGCTCGGTCGGTTATAGCCAGTTTTTCGGGACGCAGGGATTTACCAATATCATGTTATCCGATGTGCTGGGTAACCATCGCATCGGCATTGCCGCCAGCTTGTTTGGCGATTTCCGCAATGCCGACTATGCTTTGACCTACTTGTACCTGCCGCATAAAATCGACATCGGCGTCAGCGCCTTCCATAATGCCTACTATTTCTGGTCGCCCACCACACAATGGGTGCGGGATCGAAATTTTGGCATCGGCCTGCTGCTGAGCAATCCCTTTGATCGCTTTAAACGGCTGGATTATGGTTTGTCGCTCATGGGCATCAGCAGAACCTATTTCGACTTGCCGGACTATTATGTCGACCTGTTGATTAAATATAATATATTTTCACCCAGGAGCCGCTTTTTTATGCTGAATAACCTCAGCTATACAAAGGACACGACGATCTGGGGTTATACCGGTCCCACCAACGGTTCCCGCTATGCTGTGGGAGTTACCTATAGCCCGCAGTTGGGCGAGGATGGCATTGGCTTTGCCACCGTGCGGGCGGATTGGCGGCGGTATATGCGAATCGCGCCTGAGTACATTTTTGCTCTCCGCCTGGCAGGCGGGGCGAGTTATGGGAAACATCCGCAGAAATTTTTCATCGGCGGTGTGCCCAATTGGATCAATTATGATTATTCGGGAGGAATTCGGGTCGAGCGGATTGAAGACATCTATTTTGCTACCTTTGAAATGCCTTTGCGCGGCGCGCCGTATTATGGTCTCGAAGGCACCCGCTTCGGTCTGGCCAATCTTGAATTTCGCTTTCCGCTTGTGCGCCGGCTGTCGATGGGATTTCCTCTTCCGATTGAATTATTCAATGTCGGAGGAGCGTTGTTTACGGACATGGGCCTGGCCTGGGACAGAGGAGACGTCGTCACTGTGTTTAAAAAGGCGCCGAACAAATTGTGGCGCGCACAGGATCTGTTCGCCAGCTTCGGTTTTGGCGCGCGTATGAACCTGGGTTTTCTGTTGCTGCGGGTGGATTTTGCCTGGCCGACGGATTTCTATCAAACGGAAAACTCGGTGCACGTACTCTGGTCGCTTGGAGCAGATTTTTGATTTTTTTGAACACCCATATTACTCAGTAATTGGTGGCAAATTGGGATCAAAAAACTTTCTCGAACAACTAAAAGATTCGATCCTGGTATGCGATGGCGCCATGGGAACCGAGCTTTACACCCGTGGCATTTTTGTAAACCATTGCTTTGATGAATTGAATTTAAAAAACCCGGCGCTGGTGAAGGACATCCATAAAGGATACATCGATGCGCGGGCGGATATCATCGAAACGAATACTTTTGGCGCCAATAAATTCAAGCTGAAAAAATACGGCGTCGAGGATAAGGTTTTTGAAATCAATAAAAGGGGCGCGGAATTGGCCAGGGAAGTGGCCGGGGATCGTGTTTTTGTCGCCGGCTCCATCGGGCCGCTGGGCATCCTGCTCGAGCCGTTCGGCAAGCTTTCCGCTGAGGAGGCAAAAAAGGCGGTGCGCCAGCAGGCGGAAGGATTGCTCGAAGGAAAGATCGATCTGTTCATCCTGGAGACTTTTGGCGATCTGAACGAATTGGCTCTTGCCGTAAAAACACTGAAAGAGATGAGCGATTTGCCGGTCATTGCCCAGTCCACTTTTGGCGATAATCGCAAGACACTTTTAGGGCACGAGCCGGAAGATGTTGTCAATGTGCTCAAAGAAGTCGGTGCGGATGTTATAGGCGTCAATTGCTCCGTCGGGCCGCAGCCCATGCTGGAGGTCATCGGGCGTATGGCCAAAGCCGGTGCGCGCCTGTTATCGGCCCAGCCCAACGCCGGCAATCCGCGAGTAGTCGAGAATCGTGTTTTGTACATGTCGACGCCGGAATACCACGCCGAGTTTGCCAAACGTTTCATTACAGCGGGTGTACGCATCGTCGGCGGATGTTGCGGCACATCGGCCGAGCATATCAAAGCGATTGTGAATGCCGTGCGGGCGCTGCAGCCGCAACGAAAAGGCGTCAGCGTTCGGATAACACCCGCCAAAGAGATCGAGGTCGATGTCATCCCGCGCGAAGAAAAGTCCCGTTTTGCCAGCCGCCTGGGCAGAAAGTTCGCCATTTCGGTCGAGGTGCTTTCCCCACGAGGTGTGGACCCGGCCGCGGTCATCGACGGGGTGCGCAGGTTGGCCGATTTCGGCGTGGATGTCATCAATATCCCGGACGGGCCGCGCGCCTCCTCCCGCATGTCGCCGATGGCGCTGGCGCAACTGATCGAAAAGAATGTCGCCATCGAGACCATTCTGCACTATTGTTGCCGGGATCGCAACCTGCTTGGCATGCAATCCGATCTGTTGGGCGCGTATGCCCTCGGCTTGCGCAATATTCTGGTCGTCACCGGCGATCCACCCAAATTGGGCGATTACCCGGATGCCACGGCGGTTTTTGATGTGGACGCTATCGGCTTGACCCGCATCGTCCGAAATTTAAACCATGGATTCGACGTGGCGGGCAAAGCCATTGGCACACCGACGGGATGGCATATCGGCGTGGGCGCCAACCCCGGCGCCATCGACCTGGGTCTGGAGATCGACCGGCTTTATCAAAAAGTCGAGGGTGGGGCCGAATATATTTTGACCCAGCCGATTTTCGACCCGGATCAATTGGATGCTTTTTTACAGCGCATCAAAGATGTAGCGATCCCCATTTTAGCGGGCATCATGCCGTTGATGAGTTATCGCACGGTTGAGTTTTTGAATAACGAAGTGCCCGGAATTACCGTGCCGGAATGGATCGGAAAACAGCTTGCAGAAGCAACGGATGCCGATGCCGCCAAAGAAATCGGCATCCACATTGCCCAGCAGGCTATTCTTAAAACGAAAAAATTCGATAAAATCAAAGGCATCTATTTGATGCCGCCGTTCACCAAAGATAAATACGGCATTGCCATGGAAGTTTTGCAGGTTATATGCTAAGTAGTCCATTTCAGAATTATTTGTTGGGTTATGGAAAAAGTTTGTAGTCCAGCCTTTAGGCTGAAATTAGCAAGCCACGTGGGATGTTTGCTATCCAACGTGGCAAGCTAAAGCTTGAACTACAAACGAGAAACCCAACATGTACTTATGAAATGGAGTCCTAAGCTTGAATTTGCTTTTGCCAGAGGTAAAAAATGAGATCAAAAATACTTGTTTTCTTATGTATCGTGAGCGCCATTTCGCCCGCTCAAGTTTTCAGCCAGCCAATGGAAAGGATGGGCATGGGCCATCGAAACGGGCGGTTCGGCGGATCGATGTTTTTCTTTCAGCTCTATAATTTTGCCGATACGACCGATCTGTCTCTAAGCCGGGTAGATTTTCATGTTTCCTTTGTCAACGATATCCTGACTTTTTTCAAGGAGGAAGAAGAGACCTATTCGGCCAGGTATGAGCTCGGCGTTATTTTTTACAACGAAAAAAACGTACCGATCCGTGACAAATCCGTCACCAATGCCATTCATGTCGATACGTTTCGCGAAACCAATTTGCGAACACAGCCGCTTCACCACAAGTTTTCAATTTCTCTTCCCCCGGGTCAGTACAAGTACGAGATTTATTTAATCGACAACGACGATCAAAAAATCGTTGAACGAGAGGGTAAAACCGTTTTGCGAGACTTTGGTCGCGGCACATTGCATCTCAGCGATGTGATGTTTGCCGAAGGTGTGAGCTGTTCCGCCTGGAGCGACAGCATCAATCCCAACCTGCGGGATACATTTATCGACCAGCAAAAACAGGTTGCCGCCTTGTATGAAGTATATCCGGCGGCGCAATCCAACCAAGTGGACGTGGCGCATAAAGTATATACCGAGAGCGGGGAAAATGTGCATTCGGATGAGAAAAGCGTAAAAGCCGTTCGCTTTCCTGTAAAAGAATGTATCATCGTGAACGATCTGGTGAATGAGCCGGGCAATTATTATCTGGTCGTTGAAGTCAGGGGCGATGGTCAAACCGCGAAAATGAGGCGGTCGTTTACGATTCAGTGGCGCAATTTGAATGTGCAGGAAGAAAATGTGGATGTGGCCATTGAGCAGTTGTCGCTCATTGGTAAGGGCAAGGAAATTGACGACATCAAAAAGGCGGAGGGGGAAGAGAGGGACAAGCTCTTTGAGGAATTCTGGGAAAGGCGGGATCCGACACCCGATACCCCGGCGAATGAGCTTAAAGACGAGTTTTTTCGCCGCATCGATTTCTCCAACCACAATTTTGCCGAACCGGCTCATCGTCGCGAAGGATGGAGGACGGATCGCGGTCGTATTTACGTTCAGAACGGCCCGCCCGATCAGATCGAGAAGCAGCCCGTTGCGCCCGGCATGCCTCAGGCGGAAATCTGGTATTATTCCAGGCTGAACAAGCGCTATATCTTTTCCGACCGGCTCGGCAACGGGGAGTACAGGCTTGTCAGGGTTGAATAGCCGGACAATACTTTCGCAATAGCAATGCCTGCCCTTAATCCTGGGCAGGCGCAAGTATATCGGGGCAGTTTTATGTCGAATCCGCAAGGGGCGGATTCTAATGCATGCTTTTTCCCCCATGCAAGTCGATAATTTTCAAGCCAACATATTTGTCAAAAACAGGCAAAAGCAGGCGGCTTTCTGGCATGCGATTTGTGTAAAGCCGGAGGTGACGATATAGCCCACTAAACACACAAAAAACTCTAAAGAAAAATAGAGCAGAATTACTTTATTTAGTGTGTTTCGTGGGCTGAATAGCTGCAGCGGGATAATGATGAAGGCATGTTACAAAAGAGGTCAACAATGAAAGCCGATCTACACGTACATTCTGTCTATTCGCGGGACGCCATTTCCAAGCCGCAATCCATTCTGGCGGCAGCGGCCGATCGCGGCATAGGCATTATCGCCATTACCGATCATGACACTGCCGAGGGTTGGAACCCGGTTTTGCAGGCGGCAAAAAGGTACCCGGTTCAGATCGTATTGGGGCAGGAAATAAAGGTGTTCAAGGGTGGCGAAGTGGTTGGCGAGCTGCTTGGACTTTTCTTAAAGACGCCGGTTGCTTCCGGCGCGGTTCATGGCGTCATGGCGGAGATCCGGCGACAAAACGGTCTTGTCTCAATTGCCCACCCCTTTTGTGAAAGGCGAGGCGAGTTCCGCGCTTTTGACGATGTGGGCGACTGGAACGAGATAGCCATTGAGGCCCTGAATGGCCGATGCTACAAATACCGGGATAATGAGATGGCCCAGGCCCTTGCCGGAACGTTAAATGCTCCAATAACCGCCGGCAGTGATGCGCACACACCGTTTGAAATCGGCAATGCTTTCTTAGAGTTTGACGGCAAAACCGTCGATGATCTGAAGCGCGCCATTTTACATCGGCAGGTACTGACGGGTGGACGGTCATCCAGCGCCTTGTTTTCTCTCATCTCCGGCTTTGGACGTCTTGGCGTTGCCGTGTAAGACTGATGATGGAAAACGAATCGACAAAATACTCGACCCTGGCGACGCCGGCAAATTTAGTGACTTATGGACGCATCCTTTTGCTTTTTTCATTGGCATTCAGCTTTCGGATCGACAACCAGGTTATCAGGATAGGTTGTATCGTTTGTGTTCCGCTATTGTTTTACCTGGACAGTCTCGACGGCTATTTGGCTCGGCATCTTGACTGTAAAACAAAACTGGGCAGCGTCCTGGATGTGGTCGGCGACCGGATTGTTGAAAATGTCTTGTGGCTTTTGCTCGCTTATTTGCACCTCATTCCTTTTTGGATCCCGGTTCTGATTATCAGCAGGGGCTTTCTTATTGACGGTTTTAGAAGCATTGCCACGGCGCAAGGGCAAACGCCTTTTTCCATAATGCGCACCTTTTGGGGTCGGTTGTTTGTTTCCTCTCCACTCAGCCGGACTTCTTACGCCCTTTCAAAAGCGATTCTATTTACCCTGGGGCTGAGCATCTGGTCGTTGCAGTTGCAGGATGTTAATGGCATCATAGTCTTATTTACGGCGCTGGTTTTTTTAAATGTCGTTTTCTGCCTCCTGCGCGGATATTATGCTGTAAAAGAGTGCCTCGTGCTGTTGAGGTAATCGGTACTTCAACGAAAGTTAAAAGTCGAATAACAATCTATAAATTCCGTTTAATAAAAAGAAGGTGTCATTCCTTTAGGAATCCTTGTCAAGTGTGCACAAATTGAAAAAAACGCAAACTGATATGGGAATTCCCCCCGAAAAATGCCGTTACGCCGGGTACGATTACACAATTACAAAGATTCTCAAGAGAATGACAGTCACGCTGAATTGCGGATACGGTAGATGGTATTCGGCCTGACACAACGACGCATCCGACACCATAAGTCATTCCTTAAGGAATTGACATGAAAAGCTAGGTGTTGTCCTAATCAGCCCGCCTGAATTAGGGACCATTTCTGAACATCATCCTCATGTTTTCATAAACCGTATCTATATTTTTACTTGATAAATGGGAATCGATTTTTGTATATTAGCCATCGTAACGATGCTGCCGGGACGGACGATGTTCCGCTTCATCCGTTGGCCCTCAAAAAATCGAAAGCCTGCCATGTTTTGAAATGTTGTAATTCACTATATTCTACCCCGGTCTTATCATCACCATAACCTTGAGGAGAACCTTATCTTCCATGAAAATCTGGCACAAGAGAAAAGACTTGCAATTGGGAGATGATTTATTCATCTGGCGATACAGGGCCGTATCCCGTTTTGCGACAAAAAGCGGCACCTGGCTTTTAGCCGGTTTTGTTATGGGTATTTTGGCATCGATTTTTATGGCTGCTGTTGGATTTGCGGAAATCGCCCAAAAAGTGGCCCGCGCTGCTTTCTGGCTGGTCTTTGTCGGCGGTGTGGCTGATGCCTTTTTGCGATATGTCTGGTTTGGCGTTGAGTATAGGATAAATCAAAAGGCTCTTATTAATGTCAAGTCCCTGATCCACCGGCGAGATTTTAACGATACCCCTGCAGGCGGACGACACTTGCCGGGCGACCAGGTTTATGCCATTCCCTGGAAAGAGATCGATGAGATCAAAGCGGAAGATAAGAAAATAGTCGTTGCCCTGAAAGAAAACGCCGGCTCGTTTGAATTGGGCGTTTCGCCAGCAATAAGCTATGCCTTGTTGTCGGATGGACGCATCTCCAAAACGCGCAAGCTGCAAAAACAGGGCTTTCTTTTTTCCGGCAAAGATGCGGAGCTTGATGATGAAACCAGGCAAAATATTTTTAAGTGTTATCGAGAGGTGCGACGGGCTTGACGGGACGCTGCATTTTAGCTGATAGCAAAGCCCATATTTTTATTTTTGCTAAAACAGGTAGAGTTTTCTGTTCATCGTATAGAGGGTTATTATTATGCCGACCCGAATAACGCCGTTGGACGTAAAAACATTTGCTCCCCAGGAGGTTTATCGCAAAGGGGAGCAAATGTTTGAAGGTCAGTTGGTCAAACATCGTTTCAGAACAAACTATGGGTTGCAGGCGACGGTACGAGGAACGGGAAATTTTCGCGTGGAAATGGTGGTGGATGGGGACCAATTGTTTGGCAGATGCTCCTGCCACGACGGCGGCACACCCTGCGAGCACATGGTCTCCGTTCTTCTTTCCTGGGTCAATGAGCCAAACACTTTTACCAGTTATCAAAGCTTGAGAAAGGCCATCAGGGAAAAGGACAAGAACACCCTGGTGGACGTGCTCATCAACCTGATCGAGATTTGGCCCGAATTGAGCCAGTTTTTTATCTCCGCCCCTGGCAGTGACGAATTGGCAACAATTCGCGAAGATGTGGCCGACCTGTTCGACTTTCCCCTCTCACAAAAAATCGATCCGACAACGATTATCGAGTCGTGCCGGATTCAATTCGCCCGGGCAAAGATCTATCGCAACGAGGGCAAATGGAGCGCAGCCAGGATTCTCTTTTTCGAAGTTCTGAACAGGACGTTGGCCCTGGTGGACAGCCAGCAAACGCAGAGGGATTTTCCGGAAAATTTCATCGCCGAGCTGGGCGATGATTATGAAGAAATCGCTCTGGGCGATCCCGAATTCGACCAACAAGCGGCCGCGGTGGCTAAAGAAGTCGAGGCAATCCTGTCGCATGAATCGGCGGAAATCGAGGGCGTGCTGCTCGACTCGTTAAAGGAACGGCTCAATCTGGCATGAAGACGGAATCCATAACCCGGATAAACCGGAAGCCAATAACATACAACCACGAATTTGCACCAATTACACACAAATTTGCACGAATCAAAATTAAACTTGGTTTATAAATTTGTGAAATTCGTTCCATTCGTGAAAATTTGTGGTTAAATTTTTCCAAATCCAACTTTTGCCATATTTGTAATCAAATTGATTTCTAAGATACTAGGGCGAGATCATGGCGTTAAATCATTTCGATGTCCTCATTCTGCTCGGCAGGCCCGCCTCCGGCAAATCCGAAATTATCGATTTTTTCAAGAAAACTCCTGTCATCACCCGCTGCGAGCGTTATCATCTCGGCCTGTTGGATGAGATCGATGACTTTCCCATGTTGTGGACCTGGTTCGAAGAGGATGCCGTTTTGGAGAAACAATTATCCAGGCCCAGGATGCACACGGATAAGGAGGGTTATTTTTTGTATCAATACCAGTGGGATTTGCTGGTCCGCCGTTTATGCCTGGAATATAACAAAAGGTTGAGAGACCGGGCGAATTACCATGATGAATCCACGACCTTGATCGAATTTTCCCGGGGTTCGGAGCACGGCGGCTATTCATCGGCTTTCCAACACCTCAGCGAACAGGTTTTGCAAAGAGCGGCGATCCTGTACGTGAATGTGACTTTTGAAGAGTCCTTGCGAAAAAACCGGCGGCGATTCAACCCGGAAAAACCGGACAGCATCCTGGAACATGGCCTGCCGGATGAAAAGCTGGAAAAACTTTATAAGGAAGTGGATTGGCACCAGCTCAGCGCCGCCGATCCGGAATACATCACCATCAAAGACATCCACGTTCCTTACGCAGTCTTTGAGAACATGCCGGAAAAGACCGATGATTTCAGCAAGCTGGCCCCGGCGCTGCACGAGGTCATGGCCAGGTTGTGGAGCATCTATGCGAAGAAATAAGCCGCTGAGTCATGCTCTTTTCGAAATCGACTGATCCTGGTGTGAGCCGGCCCACCTTTCTATAGAAGGGGCAAGACCTTTCCGAAATTTCTGGTACACCGCCGGATTTTTTTCATGATAACCCAATTAATGAATTTTTGCTCACTGCACAAATATGAATGAAACAGCATGAATTGATGGAGGTGACCATGTCGATGATCAGGATTCCCGTGGATTTGGTGATGGAGTTTATGCGAAAATCATTGCAGGCGGCCGGTGTGCCGGAAGAGGACGCGAACATTGTCGCCGATGTTCTCATTCGCTCCGATGTGCGCGGCATCGAATCGCACGGCATCGGTCGATTGAAAATGTACCTGGATTTTATCAGGGATAAAGTGCAAAATCCCGTGACCACTTTCGAGATCCTTCGTGAATCGCCGGGCACGGCGCTTGTTGACGGCCACTTTGGCATGGGACATGTGATTTCCTTCCGGGCCATGCAGCTTGCGATAAAAAAAGCTCATGCTGTCGGCATCGGTGCCGTGGCGGTGAAAAACAGCACCCATTTCGGCATTGCCGGTTACTACCCGCTGATGGCGGTAAAAGAAAGCATGGCCGGATTTGCCGTGACCAATGCCCGGCCATCCATCGCTCCGACGTTCGGCTCCGAGCCCATGCTTGGCACCAATCCCATTGCCTTCGGCGTGCCGACCGATGAAGAATGTCCATTCCTGCTCGACATGGCCACATCCATCACCCAGCGGGGCAAGATCGAGGTGGCGGTGCGAGCGGGAAAAAGCGTGCCTTCCGGCTGGGCTATTGATAACCAGGGCGATGGCATGGCCGATCCGCTGCGGATTTTACAGGCGTTCGCCTCCGGCCAGGCCTCTTTACTGCCCCTGGGAGGGAAGGGCGAGGAAACCGCAGGATACAAAGGCTACGGCCTGGCCGTGATGGTGGAGATACTCTCTGCTGTTCTCAGCGGCGGCCCCTGGTGCTGGGGCGTTTCCGGCTTTGACGAGGATGGAAACAAAGCGCCAAACTGCCTGGGGCACTTTTTCCTGGCCATCGATATAGCAAAATTTGTTGACGTGCAGGAATTCAAAAAATCGGCAGGCGCGCTTGTCCGCTCGCTGCGAAATGTGCGCAAGCTTCCGGGCCAGGAGCGAATTTACAGCGCCGGCGAAAAGGAGTATGAGAACGAGAAGATCATTCCCCGGATCGGCGTCCCCATCAACGATAGTCTGCAAAAGACCATGCGAGAAATTAAGAGAGAGTACGATTTGTCTATAGATTTGCCGTTTTAAATATTTTATGTTGTGATTTACGTTTTCACCAAAGGACAAGTCATAGTCCAGGCAGGCTCAAATTCCCTTGATTCAACAACCTCTTGGCTTTTTGTTGTCGCTGCTCTGATAAGTCGATCACTTTCTTTTCTAACATACCACTCGCCCTGGGAAAGATTCCCAGGGCGAGCAGGAAGCATCGAAACAATCACGAAAAATCGCAAATTATAAATCGTCCATTCCCGATTATCGGTGCTCAAATAACCTGGGTATTGTTCAAAACAATGACTCCAACTTTTCTTTTAATTTGTCTAAATAAGACGGTTCGTCGATTGTGGCCGTAAGTCTTCGCTCGCTCACTGAATAAATAGCTATTATGGTTACAGGAACTGACTCTCCCTCTGAAAAGAGATCATTCAAATCAAAAATCTCACGCTTTAATGTTGACTTTACCAGGTTGATCGGTAGAAATATTCTCGCCAAAAATGGATTTTCAAAAAAAACGCCATAATCAAGCACAGAGTCTACTCTTAATTCTAATTTCTCACCAACCTTTGGCAGATCCGGAAGTGAATCATAATAACGCTTCTTTAGAATTTCTATCATATCTTTATCAATGAGTCTTGCTTTCGAGTTAGGATCGGATGGATTTGAATCGACATTTACGACTTCAACATTAAATCTGTCCTTGCGCGTGAATAATTTGGCGACATCCGAAACATATTCATTAATAGCCAACTCTGACGCCGGAAGTAACATTTTGATACCCCATTTGTTCTTGAGAAAAACACCATAAGTTGCTTCATAAGATACCGAAGTTTCAAATTGATCTCCAATGGAAGGATAGATTGATTCCGATTCAGTTATTTTATCAACATGCTCTGTGTGCGGTGAGATGTGGTTTTTATCTTTGGATTTTCGGGTGGTATATTCAAGAATAGGGCG
>Ga0154721_1153_pt4 | contig 11668 bp, 10 predicted proteins | sample Rifle2008BG16ft_FD_105729 | JGI IMG/M metagenome (GOLD analysis project Ga0154721, IMG submission 105729) | candidate division KSB1 bacterium RBG_16_48_16 | reverse complement strand
TGGCGGTTGGCCAATGTCGCGGCGAATTTATCTGCCTCATCAATCCGGACACGATTGTCCAGGAGGACACTTTCAGCGTTCTGCTCGCATTCCTGCGCAATCATCCGCAGGCCGGGGCAGCGGGCTGCAAAATTCTCAATCCCGACGGCACCCTGCAACTGGCCTGCCGCAGAAGCTTCCCGACGCCCTGGGTTGCCTTTACCAAGATTGTCGGACTCGCCTCCCTTTTCCCTCGCAGCCGGCTGTTCGGCAGATACAATCTCACCTATCTGGACCCGGAGCAACCGGCGGAGGTGGAGGCCATCTCCGGCTCTTTCATGGTCATCAGAAGAGAGGCTCAGCAACAAGTCGGTCTGTTGGACGAGATGTTTTTTATGTACGGCGAAGACCTCGATTTTTGCTACCGGCTCAACACCTCAGGCTGGAAGATCTTTTACGTCCCGGAGACGCAGATCATACACTTTAAGGGGGAAAGCTCGAAAAAAAGCTATTTCGAACATCGGCTCATTTTTTACAGGGCCATGCGCATCTACGTGCGGAAACATTTCCATAAAGGCCGGCAATTCTTCCCGTCATGGTTTCTTATTTTTGCCATTTATCTTCGTACTTTATTATCATTTCTCAACAGCATGCTGCGCTACCTGGCGATGCCACTGCTTGATACCGTGTTGATGACGATGTCGCTTCTGGTGGCCATATACATACGCTTTTACCCCGAGGAGTTTCCCTGGCGCGCCTTTCTCTATGTCCACCTTTTCTACTGTCTTGCCTGGCTGATTTCCCTGATGTCGATCGGTTCGTACTCCAGAGCAAAGTTATCCGCCGCAAAGGCTTCGTCGGCCATTGCTTTCGGATGGCTGATCAACAGTACTTTTACCTACTTTTTTAAAAACATTGCCTTTTCGCGGGCCGTGGTGATCTATGCCGGTTTTTTGAACTTGCTGCTGATCCCGGGATGGCGATTCCTTTTCAAGCGGCTAGCCCGTTCCCGATTCCACGTTTTGAACCGGCTTTTTGGCCACTCGGTCTGGAGCAGACGCACCGTCATCGTCGGCGATCTTCAGTCGCTGAAAAAACTGGTTCGCAGGCTAAAAGCGCGGATAGACAATTCCTACGATGTCACCGGCGTGGTGGTTACTGACAGTGATTTTTACGAATCATCCCTGGAGGGCATCCCGGTGCTGGGAAGACTCGAAGGGCTAAGAGAGATCATCAAACGCGAGAGAGTACAGGAAGTCATTTTTTCCACCGATCAATTGCCCTATGATAAAATTTTATCCTCCATCGCCGCTTCAAATGGAACATCCGTCAGTTTTAAGCTGGTGCCCAGCAACCTGGAGGTGATCATTGGCAAAGCGACCACCGATTACCTGGACGACATTCCTTTTGTCGATATCGAATACAAACTGCACGTGAATCTTTTCAGGCTTGTAAAGCGCGTGCTCGATCTGGTTCTGGCGTTCGTGCTGATCCTGTTGTCCTCGCCGTTTTTTATATGGCTCCGCTGGATCAGGCAATTTCCGTTATTACAAAAATCAATACTTGGAGCAAACGGAAAGAATGTTTATATTCCATCCTTTCGAGATAAAGATGTGGCTCATCCGTTTCTGCAAAAATTGCCGCTGCTTTTTTCAATTCTTCGTGGCGATCTGAGTTTTGTGGGACGAGAAATTTCGAGTATCCAGAATAACAGGCTGAACGATCTCAGTCTTTCGATCAAACCCGGACTGACAGGATTCGAGCAGATCAATAAACAGTTACTGCTCACGAACGAAGATCGGGAGAATTACCATCTTTACTATCTAAAAAACTATAGCCCGATTTTGGACATTGAAATCCTTTTTAAATCATTGACGCGGCAAGTTCCCGAAAAGTAGCTTACAAGATTTAACCTGAATAATTCATTGCCACAAAGTCCCGAAGGCACTAAGCTACACAAAATTTAGAGAAAATTTAGTTTGTCGAGCAACTGCAATGAATCGATACAAAAATACACTTTTAAACACACTGCTTTATAACTTTGTGACCCTTTGTGACTTGGTGCCTTTGTGGCAGAAATTTATGAATAATGCAGGCTAAATAACAGATCGACGGCTATGGCAAGATTTGTTTTGGATTTTGAAAAACCGATAGCTGAAATTGAGCAGAAAATTGCCGAGCTGAAAGATTTCTCGCTGAACGCGGATATATCCATTCAGCGGGAAATCGAACGGCTTGAAGACAAGGCAAAAAAGCTTCGCAAGGATATCTATTCAAAGCTCACCCGATGGCAGCGCGTACAATTGGCGCGCCATCCCAACCGGCCATATACCCTGGATTACATCAACCGGATGATTGATGATTTCGTCGAGCTGCACGGTGACCGGGCGTTTGCGGACGATCCGGCCATCGTCGCGGGAATCGGTATTCTGGATGGCACGGCCATAGTCATTATCGGCCATCAAAAAGCCCGTGATACCAAAGAAAAATTGAGGCGAAATTTCGGCATGCCGCATCCCGAGGGTTATCGCAAAGCGCTGCGCGTCATGAGACTGGCGGCCAGATACAACCGGCCAATCGTTTGTCTCCTTGATACGCAGGGCGCCTACCCGGGGATCGGCGCCGAAGAGCGCGGCCAGGCCGAAGCCATTGCCAGGAACCTGTTCGAAATGTCGCACTTTCCCGTGCCAATCGTCATTGTCGTCATCGGCGAAGGAGCCAGCGGCGGAGCGCTGGGAATTGGCGTCGGCGACAGGATTTTGATGATGGAAAACACCTGGTATTCGGTTATTTCTCCTGAAGGTTGTGCCGCAATTTTATACCGCGATGCGGCCAACGCCCCGCAAGCGGCCGATGCGATGAAATTAGCGCCGCAGGATCTGCTGCAAATGGGTGTCATCGACCGGATCATCGAGGAGCCTCCCGGCGGCGCCCACAGCGATTTCGATCAGGCTGCCGCGATCTTGAAAAATGTCTTAAAAACCGAATTGGATGATTTGATAAAATTAGAAAAAGAGGAGCTGGTCAGGAAAAGGATAGAAAAATACAGTAAAATGGGCGCGTGGTCGGAATGACGGACCTAATGCAATGTAAGAGATAGTGAAATGAATGAGTTCAATTGGTTGCCATCAATAAAGATTCAAGGCTATCGGCCCTTCAATGACATATTGTTCAGGTTTGAAAAATTACAAGTCATTGTGGGCGCAAACGGTTCCGGAAAATCGAGCCTTTTTGAATTTCTCAGATTTTTACGTGATGCATGTTACCAGGAAATTCCTCCCGAGATTGTTTCCGGAACTATTGGCCAACAAATCTTTCACAAACCCGGTCCTGATAAGTTATGGTGGAGTGCTGAAATTGATTACGGCGAAAGAGCACCGCTTTTTTATCAAGGTGAGTTAATGGGTCCCGTGGGTTCAACGAAAATTGTTTTGGAAAGAGTCATCACGAAAACACCACGCCATTCTGAATTGGACAAGGGCTTCACGTTTCTGGATTTTAAAGATGGTAAAGGCAGGGTGAGGGATCCGAAAGATCAAACCTTTAAAAGAAAAGAGTGGAATCTAAAAAAATCAAACCAATTAATGCTGGGCGCGATTACGGATCCTACTTTATTCACCTTATACAATTTGAGAGAGTTTATGCGTGGCTGGCGCTTTTATAATTCACTTAACATAAACAATGAGAAAATCAAAAAGTCTACCCCCACAAGCCAAAAACCTGTATTACACGAAGATGCCGGTAATCTAAGCGCCGTTCTTTTTTACTTAATGAGTGAACATAGAGATAGATTTGAAGAATTAAAATCTGTTATTAAAGCGACAATCCCGGGATTTAATGATCTGAGCGTTAAGGCAAGAGGCGGGCCTGGAGAAGTAATCGCATTCTGGCAGGAAAATGACATCGATAAAGAGCTAAGCCTTGCCGATTTATCGGATGGAACGCTTAGGTTTGTTTCCTGGGCTACGCTTTGTATTATGCCTTCGCCGCCGACACTTATATGCATAGACGAACCCGATCAGGGGGTACACCCGCGTACTCTTCCTGTTCTGGCCGGGTTATTCGAAAAAGCTTCGGAAAGAACCCAGGTTATTCTTGCTACGCATTCCTCATATTTTCTGACTCAATTTGAACTAAAAAACATTGCCATCATGAAAAAGTTCAAGGGCGAGAGCATATATTCAAAGGTCGAGGATTCAAAGACCCTGATCGATAATCTAGACGAATTTGGCAGCGAGGAATTGGAGGTAATGCATCGCACGGATGAGCTTGAGGTCCTTTCATGACGGAGGTGTTCGTCTATGTAGAAGGACCAAGTGATAAGCTTGGAATGGAAAGTTTGCTGTCATCTGTGATAAAGACCTCGCTCACAAAAGGAAATAGTCTTACCTTCATATCGATGAATGGCAAAGATTCCCTTTTAAGAAAGGGCCCTCAAAGGCGCTGAATATTTTGCGTAATCGCCCTGACAGTTGGGTGTTTTTGGTGCCGGATTTGTATCCTCCGAATAAAGTACTTGCACATACAACCTACAATGAACTGAAGAATGGGTTAGTCAAGAGATTTTCTGATGATATTCAAAAGAAAGATTGTGATCAGAGACTCATTGAACATTTTAGAGTTCACTGCTTCAAGTATGATCTTGAAGTACTTATATTGGCTTCCGAAGACGTTCTATTAAAACGGTTAAATCAGGACAAATTTTCTTTATCCTGGACAATTCCGGTCGAAGACCAGGATCACAACAAGCCACCCAAGCGCATCGTGGAAAAACTGTTTTCAAGCGTTGGTAAAAAATACAAGGATACCATCGATGTCCCTTGGATACTTGAACGGTGTGATTACAAAGAGCTCATGACAAAATGCAATCAAAACTTTAAATCTTTCATAGAGGACTTGTTAAATATCACAGCATAGCAATATCTAAGAATTGGAGGTGGCATAATGGTCAGTAAAGATTTATTGGAAATTCTGGCATGTCCATCCTGCAAGGGTGATCTTGATTACGACCCACAAGCGGATACCCTGACGTGCCGTAATAAACACTGTCCTGAATGCGGCATGCCCGTGGACGACAACGGAAAATGCCAGGATGAGGAATGCGGAAAAGTGTCGCACACTTTTGTGGCCCTGCGCTATCGCGTGGAAGACGATATTCCCAATATGCTCATTTACGAGGCGGAAAAACTGCCGATCTGAATAACAGAATAAATCCGTTATTTCCCATCTGTCGTACTGATAGCGAATCCGCAACAGGTTGATTGAAGCGGTGTGGTGCCCAGGGCTCAGCCAGAAAATCCTTGATTCTTTGTGTCAGGAATAATAAATTTCCGTTCAAATTTTTATTTTCACTTTGTTAACCTGGCGAAAGCATCAGTCATGCTAAGCGCACGTGTACTACTGTTGAATCAAAATTACGAACCGATGACGGTTGTCAGCGCCAAGAAGGCCATCGTCCTGGTCTACCTGGAGAAAGTGGAGATCGTAGTGCCTCGCAGTCATTTGGTTCGTTCCCAGAGAATGGCGATACCGTTGCCGAGCATCATCCGGCTCATTCGCTACATTCAAATCCCTAAAAAGCGGGTTGAGCTGACCAGGAGGAATATACTCAAGCGCGACGGTTATCGATGCCAGTACTGCGGAACAAAAGAAGGCCCGCTGACCATCGACCATGTCATTCCAAAGACAAGAAATGGGACGGACAGTTGGGAAAACCTGGTCTGCGCGTGCGTGAAATGCAACAATAAAAAAGGCAACAGAACCCCGGAAGGCGCCGGCATGAAGCTGTTACATAAGCCCAAGAAGCCAAGCTATTTATTCTTTATCCAGCATTTTATCGGAGTAAGCGAAGACTGCTGGAAGCCTTATTTGTTTATGAATTAACAGGAACGCAGGAAAATGAATCCGTGGCCGTAATATTACGGCCTTTATTTTGTTGGGCAGGATAGCGACCCTGAATAATATGTCTTATAAAATTAAACTGGAGGCCTTTGAAGGGCCACTTGACCTTTTATTGTTTTTGATTCGAAAAAATGAAGTCGACATCTACGACATTCCGATCGCGTTGATAACGCAGCAATACCTCGAATACCTGGAAATCATCCAATTGCTCGACCTCGAATCCGCAAGTGATTTTATCCTGATAGCCGCAACGCTCATGCGGATCAAATCGCAGTTGCTCCTGCCAAAGCCGGATGTCGAAGAGGATGAAGAGGACATCACCGATCCCAGGCAGGAGCTGATCGAACGGCTTTTGGAATACAAGCGCTTCAAAGACGTGGCCGTGGATTTGGGTGAAAAAGAGAAGATGGCTTTGCAGCAATACCCACGCGGGAGTTTCAAGATCGAGGAGAATGGATTTGATGAGGAATTTCTAAACAGCTCGGAAGTCACACTATTCGATCTGGTCGCCGCATTTAAAAAACTTTTCGATCAAAAAAAGCACGTGCCGATCCATCGAGTCCAGGAAATCAACGTCACGCTCGAGGAGAGGATCGCTTACATCGAAGAAAAATTACGGGGAGGAGATAAGCTGAAATTTTCAGAGTTGTTTGAAAAGAACGACACAAAGATAGTTCTTATTGTCACTTTTATTGCGCTGCTCGAATTGATCAAGCAGGGAATCGTTCAGGCATCGCAATCTCAGCCTTTTGATGAATTGATTTTAGCCAGGATCTAATGGATAGAGATCACCTGAAAAGAATTATAGAAGCTCTGATATTTGCTTCCGGCGAACCGATCGGCCTGGCTCAATTATCGACGATCCTGGCTGATGTGGCGGAAGAAGAGATCGAAACATGCGTCAACCAACTGGAGAGTGAATTTGGCGATCGCTCCTTTGTGCTGAAAAAAGTCAGCGGTGGATTCGAATTCGTGACCAGGCCGGAATACGCCCGCTGGCTGAAAGTCTTGTACGAAACCAAGTCGCGCTCAAGATTGACTCGGGCGGCATTGGAAACCCTTGCCATTATCGCCTTCAAGCAGCCGATCAGTCGGGTGGAGATTTCGGCCATCCGCGGTGTCAATTCCGACGGTGTGATGAAGAGTCTGCTCGAAAAAAGAATGATCACCATCAGCGGCAGGGCTTCCGGTCAGGGCCGGCCCCTGTTGTTTTCGACGACAAAAGATTTTCTCAGGTATTTCGGAATCAATGATATTTCCGACCTGCCGAAACCCAAAGAGATCGATGCATTATTAGCGGAAGGAGAGGCGGGAAAGATATTGGAAGAAATCGGCGAAAGGGAGCCGGACCTAGAACAAGTCAGCAAGGACTCCGGGCCAGCGGAGGGTTTCGCCGATGATGCGCCGGCGCAGCAGCCGGAGGACAACAGCGCCGTCGAATTGATGGAAGAGAAAAAACCAGTCGTGGATTCTGCAACGAGCAATGCTGAGGATTAACAAGTACATCGCCCAATGCGGAATTGCGTCGCGCCGCTCATCGGAGGCGATCATAAAAAGCGGCCGGGTTTCGGTAAACGACCAGGTAGAAACAAATTTATCGCGGCTGATCGATCCGTCAAAAGATGTGGTGAGATTGGACGGCAAAATCATCGAGCCGCACAGGAATAATAGATATGTTCTTTTAAATAAGCCCAAAGATTATGTGACCACAGCCAGTGATGAACGAGGCAGGAAAACCGTTTTCGATCTTGTGCGACTCGATCAGCGTCTTTTTTCCGTCGGGAGGCTGGACCTGAACAGCGAAGGTTTGCTGTTATTGACAGACGACGGCGAGCTTGCCAACCGGCTCATGCATCCGCGCTACAAAGTCGATAAAATCTATCGCGTACGCTTGAACAGGAAATTCGATCCGAACGACCTTTCCCGTCTTCATCAGGGCATTGTGCTGGAAGACGGCTTGACCGCGCCCTGCAAGGCCGGCTTTTATTGCCAAAACATCGACCGGATTGAAATAGTCCTTCGGGAAGGCCGTAATCGCCAGGTCAAACGGATGATGGAAGCGTTGGGATATAAAGTAAAGTCCCTCAAGCGTGTCCGCTTTGGCCCCATTGCGCTGGGCGAGGTTGCACGAGGAAAATGGCGCTACCTGTCTGCGGCTGAGGTGAAAAAGCTGAAGGAAACGGTTGGCCTGAGTTAGAATTGTCCGGTAGCGGCGTCCTGGCATCCCGGATGAACGATTGAAGAGATTGGCACGTGGCAAGAGACGACGACAAAAATTATATCATAACCATCGATGGGCCTGCCGGTTCGGGCAAATCGACGACCGCAAAAGAAGTCGCCAGGCGGCTGGGTTTCCTTCACCTCGATTCCGGCGCGATGTACCGCGCGGCTACCCTGCTTGTCCTGCATAAGGGATTAGAGTCCGCTCCAACCGACTCTCTTGTCCGTGCCATCGCGCAGGCGGAGATTGAGCTGGATTATAGCGACAATGTATTACGGGTCTTACTAAATGCCACCGATGTCACGCAAAAGATCAGAGGGCCGGAAGTCACAGCGGCGATTGCCCCTGTTGCTGCGAACCCGAAGATCCGGCACATACTCGTGGCAAAACAGCGAAATATCGCGCACAATACGAATGTTGTGGCTGAGGGCAGAGACATGGGAACGGTCGTTTTCCCGGATGCCGACCTGAAAATTTTCATGATCGCCAGCATCGCGGAGCGGGCGGAGCGGCGCTACAACGAGCTGGCGGCCAAAGGCATCAAGGTCGATTTCGATGGCTTGATGAACGAGATCGGTGAGCGGGACCGGAACGATTCCAATCGCCTGTTCAGCCCTCTGAAGCGCGCCGCTGATGCTGTTGAATTGGACACTACAGGAAAAACCATTGAAGAGCAGGTTCAATTCGTGATATGTAAAGCAATGGAATGCGGAGTACCGATTCCGGCATGAAGGTGTGTATCGATCCGAACGCAGGAGTTTGCACGGGAGTCAGGCGCGCCATCCGCTTAGCGGAGGAAAACCTGGAATCGGGTGGTGAAATTTATGCACTCGGAGAGCTGATACATAACCGCCGGGAGGTTGAGCGGCTGGCCGGATTGGGACTGAAAACCATCGAGCGGGAACAGTTGACCGGCTCGAATGCCGTCCCGGCAAAGAATATTCTCGTTCGAACCCACGGCATTCCGCCGCAGCAACAGGATGAGTTGCAGAGAGGTAGCATGAATGTTATCGACGCCACCTGCCCGGTGGTGAAAAGGCTGCAGAAAAAAGTGAGCGAACAACACCTGGCCGGCTGCCAGATCGTTATTTTCGGAAAAGAACACCATCCGGAGGTTAGCGGGCTGCTGGGCTATTGTGACAATAAAGCGGTCCTCATTCAGGATGAAAAAGATTTTCAAAAAATAGACCGGAAGCGAAAGACATTTTTGCTGTCTCAAACAACCATGCCGCAGCCTGCATTTCTTGCGCTGGCTGAAAAGTTGAAAGCAATAGTGAAAACCCTGGAAATACATGACTCGACGTGCAAACAAATAAATGACCGATATGAGGACATAAAGGCCTTTTCCGCTCAAGTGAACGTCGTGCTGTTCGTTGGCGGCAAAAACAGCTCGAATTCCAAAGCGCTTTACCAGGCGTGCAAAAGTGTCAATGATAACAGCTATCACGTCGAATCCGCTGAGGACATAGATTTTTCCTGGTTTTCACAGAACGATATTGTCGGTGTAAGCGGGGGCGCGTCAACACCGGAATGGCAATTGGCAAAGATCAAAAATTACCTTGAAAGCACTGCCCTTAAGGGCTCATCATACAATAATTAAAGGAGGTTTAACTAACTCATGAGTGAAACAATGAACCCTAAACCGACAGACGAAACTGTCGATAATCAAACGGACCTGGAACAACCGGAAAATAATCCGGAACAAGAAGAGATGGAGCCAACATTGGACGAGGCTTCGGCAACCGAAGCAACGGCATCCCAGGTTGAAGAAGAATCCGGGAAAACGGATGAGGCTGAATCGGTGAGCACACCGGCCGAAGCAGGGGTAAAGCCGGAAAGGTTATATACCAGTATCCTGGAGCTTGACAATCTCGAAAAGGAATATTCCGAGACCGAATTTGAATCTTTAGCCAAAATGTACGATGAGACCATGATCGATTTTACACCCGGTGAGGTCGTCGTTGGCAAAGTGTTGGCTGTGAGCGACAAGGAAGTTGCGGTGGATATCGGCTTCAAGTCGGAAGGGACCATTCCCATCGATGAATTCCCGGATCCGAACAACGTCGTCATCGGTGAGAACATCGAAGTGCTTATCGACGACATCGAGGACATCGAAGGCTACCTCGTCCTTTCCAAACGCAAGGCCGATTTTATGCGCCTCTGGGAAAAGATCATTCATTCCTTTGAGAACGACGAGGTTCTGCCAGGCAAATGCACTCGCCGCATCAAGGGCGGCATTGTGGTGGATCTGGGCGGAGTGGATGCTTTTTTGCCCGGCTCCCAGATCGATGTAAGACCGATTCGGGATTTTGACGCCCTCATCGGCCAGACGATGGATTTCAAGATCGTCAAAGTCAACCACATGCGCAAGAACATCGTTGTGTCGCACCGCATCCTCGTGGAGCGGGAATTGAGAGGACAGCGCGAAAAGATCCTTGAGGAGCTGGAGCGCGGCCAGGTGCTCGAAGGGATTGTTAAAAACATCACCGATTTTGGTGTTTTCATCGACCTCGGCGGAGTGGATGGCCTGCTTCATATCAACGACCTGTCCTGGGGCAGGGTCTCTCATCCGTCGGAAATTGTCTCCCTGGATGAACGAATCAAAGTCGTCGTATTGGATTTCAATGAGGAAAAGGACAGAATTTCGCTGGGATTGAAGCAGCTTCAGCCGCATCCCTGGGAGGATGTGGAAAGAAAATATCCCGTCGATTCCGTCATCAAAGGCAAGGTAGTGAGCATTTCCGATTACGGCGCTTTCATCGAGCTGGAAAAGGGCGTCGAAGGGCTTATCCATATTTCCGAAATGTCATGGACTCAACATATCAAGCACCCGTCCAAGATATTGGCGGTCGGCGAATTTATCGAGGCCAAGGTTTTGAGCATTCAAAAAGACGAGCGTAAAATATCTCTTGGCCTGAAGCAGCTCGAGCCGGATCCATGGCAATCCCTGGCCGAACGTTTTCCGGTTCTTTCGCGCCACACCGGCATTGTTCGCAACCTGACCAACTTTGGCGCCTTTGTTGAATTGGAAGAAGGCATAGACGGTCTCATCCATATTTCCGATCTTTCCTGGACGAAAAAGATTCGCCATCCCGGCGAGGTGTTGAAAAAGGGAGATGAGATCGAGGTTGTCGTCCTGAATGTGGATAGAGACAACAGGCGGATATCGCTGGGCTTCAAGCAAACTCAGGATAATCCCTGGGACTACTTTGAGGACAAGTACAAAGCAAGCACAGAGACAGAAGGAAAAGTCGTTCGCTTGATTGAAAAAGGCCTGATTGTCGAGCTGCCCGAAGCGGTCGACGGATTTGTGCCCATATCTCAACTGGCAAAGGAGAATTTGACCAAACCGGCTGATGGCTACCAGATTGACGATATCATCAAGCTGATTGTCATCGAATTCAATAAAGAAAGCAAAAAAATAGTCCTGTCCGAAAAAGCATTGGCCAGGCAATCTCATGAAGCCAGGCCTGTCGCGGCTGCTTCGGAAAAAGCCAAAAAAGCATCGGGCGAAGAGGAAGAGTCTGCTAAACCTACGGAGGAGGCGGCAGCCACGGATGCTGAGAC
>Ga0154721_1202_pt1 | contig 11761 bp, 6 predicted proteins | sample Rifle2008BG16ft_FD_105729 | JGI IMG/M metagenome (GOLD analysis project Ga0154721, IMG submission 105729) | candidate division KSB1 bacterium RBG_16_48_16 | reverse complement strand
TTTGCGCGAATACACGTTGTCGTGGTGATCGAAATCGGAGCGTTATAAAGTAAACTGGCTCCGCCGATGACGTCCTTTGGCTCGCTGCCGTCCGTCGTATAATGGATTTTCGCGCCTTCTGTGGTTGGTGCAAGCACAAGCATAAAACTTTGATCGTAAAAGCCGCGCTCGTGGCTAAAGAAGATGTCGGCGACCGGTGCCGCGTTTCCCTCGAGATTCTTCGTGGTCCTGGGGGAATTTGCCAAAGCGACCAGTGGTATGAGAAGAGCTAAAAGCGTGTTGCAAGAAACTGGAAATTTCATTGTTATCCTGTGGATCATGAGAAAAGATGAAAGATAAATTTGATTTTATGAATAAAATTTTGTACACTTATCAATATTTGCGTCCATTTTAGCTTGAATGCAATCAAGAATGCTGTGTTATAATCAAACTTTAAGCTAAGAAGGGAGGGATTGAAGATGATAGGAATTAATTTTATCAGTTTTGTCATTTTACTGGTGATCAGTGTTGTTGTCTCAGCGGTTCTGCATTTTGGAGTTAAATACTATGCAAGACCGGGCCTTAATTCATTCATTTCTAAGGTGATCTTCGGTTGGATTGGTGCACGACTGGGCTCTCCAATTTTTGGACACTGGTTTGGAGGCGTGAAGTACGAAGAAGTATATATCATACCCGCGATTCTTGGCTGTTTATCATTGCTGATTATCATGGTAGATTTATTAAAATCGGTCAAGGCAACTTCAGCTAAATAAGCAGCAAATAGCAAGTCAACAACCTTTTTTCAACTTTATATAACACAGCATTCTTTTTTGAATGACTCACGAATCTCACGAATTTTCATCCATTGCTTCATCGGAAATAACGAAATGAGTATTCGTGTAATTTTCGGTTCATGGGGCCGACTCATGGTGATTTACAAGGTAACCTTCTTTGAGAAGGTTACCTTGTAAATTTTTACTTCCTGCAAGACAAGGATTCCTCCTGAATGACATTCTCTTTTTATGAAACGGATTCAAAATGCCAATCCGATAGTGAACATCTGAACATCATTCAACAATCCAAAATCTAGCCAGGCATAATCAACGAGCACGGTGGCCATTCCTGCCACTTTATACTGCAAACCACCGCCGAGGCTTAATCCTCCCTGCGAGTCCCGGGCAAATAGTGACTTGTAGCCTGCGCGCAGGGAAAACATCTGATTCCAGATATATTCGCCGCCCACGTTCACATATTCCACGTCATCATTCGGATGCAATGCATCTGCCGACACGAGGAAATGACTATTCGCCGCGCCCTTGAGCACATCCATCGACACCCCCACGCGGAACATCAGGGGAAGATCGTAGGCATCCGTTTGCAGATTGGCGTTGATATTGGCATTGTTGCCGGAAACCAATGGATCGACATCCACCTGGGCAAGCATATCGCGGCCACCCATCTGCATCTTGGTGCCGTAATTGGCTATGCTCATGCCGATTCTCAAGCCCTTGAGCTGGGTGTCGAACAGGGTGCCCACATCAAAGGCAATGCCGTTGGCGCTGCTGTGATAGATTTCTTCATGAATGTATTTGACATTAAAGCCGATGGAAAAACGATCGGTCAAATTGCGAGCGTAACCGAGTCCAAAGGCATAACTTCCGGCGTCAAAAGTTTCGCCCGTGCCATCCGGTTGAGCAATGGTGGTGCGCTCCATTTCATCCATGCTCAAAAAAGCGGCATTGATGCCGACCGTGCCGACGTTGCCAAATGGTATTGCCACAGCCGCATAGTTGTAAGCAAGATCGGCGATCCAACGGGCATTGCAGAACATGGCTTCGGCTTTATCCAGACGGGCTATACCGGCAGGGTTCCAGTAACTCGCCGAGACATCCGCAGCCACGGCTGCAAAGGCGCCTCCCATACCAACGGCACGTGAGCCGACGTCGACATTCAAAAAACCCGCCGCCGTTGTCCCGACTTTGGAGACCTCCTGGGCGGATAATGGTATATTTAGCACCAACAGAATTATGATGATCTTTTTCATTCTCTTCTCCTCGCTAGCACTGTTCAAACTTAATGTCAAGCTGAAACCTGGCTGTTCAAGTTCCTGCCACGAAGACTCTAAGACACGAAGGTTCGCCAAGGTTTTCCTGAGAATAAAAACTAATCGGCATTGAAGATCAGGAACGACGTCCAAAAAATCTAGTCGAAACAATTTTTTATGTTCCTGAGTGCCTTCGTGACTTTGTGGCAAAAACTTCATTTAATCACCGCAAACTTGCCAATTTTTTGTCCGATACCTTCAGCCTCCACATGGTAGACATAAATGCCGTAAGCAATATCCAGCTCATCTTTGGTGAGCATGTCCCAAATCTCAGTGCCGTCCCATAATTCAGCGTCATGTTCCAGGGTGGTCACCAATTGTCCGCGAACACTAAAGATTCTAATGGTACATTTCGGTGGCAGATGAATAAAATGCAGTTCCCGCGGTCCACGTCCGTTGGAATAGGGATTCAGTGGCTCCCAGGAGTTGGTGACAACGTAAGGATTTGGAACGACCTTGATATTGTCTATTTGACCTTTGGCCAATTCTTTATCTATTTTCGGGCCGGCGGTTGTGAATTGATACTTGTCTCGTGCGGTGAATGGCTTATGAAATGTTATCGATAATTCATCGCCAACCTCGGGCGGCAATGAATCGCCGTTCACATCGGTCAATGATATTTGCCACCCGGCTTTCACCGTATCGGTCGATGTGCCGCTCAATAGAATGAGTTCGTCAATTCTTCTGCCGCTGGTGTAAGCCGTGAATTTTCCTTCTTCTCCCTCTACAACATCCAGGTCTCTTAAAGCGAATTTGATCTTTTCATTTGAAAAGAGATTCACGACCTTAAAATTGACCGGTATGGCTGGAATCTCCGCCGTGCCACGGAAATAGGTCGTCGATGTATCCATACCGACCTCACCGATGACAATCTTAAAATCAGCGGCCAGCAGCTCGACAGGTTGGGTACGGTAGTTGAACACTCGAAGCGTGGGAGCGTAGACTCCCGGGCGATTCCATCCTGAATTCTCCTCATCAAAGACAAATTCCGCGGGATTGCCCTGAAAGGAAATGCGAAAACCGTCCGTTACCGGCACTTCATCGCCATCGTTAAACAAGGTGCTTCTTTTTACCAGTACGTCACCAGTGGTTGTATTGATGATGGAGAAGTTTTTCGTCATCGGAAGCATTTCCGCCAGGCTATCTTCAAAAACAATTTGATAGGTATTGTTATCTTTGATGCTCATTGGATCGATTATTTTATAATTCACAGCACCGGAGGCTTTGGTACCGGGCAATTTTTTGATTATTGACGAATCAAAGTCGGCCTGAACAAATCCTGCTGCCGGCGCTTCCGGACGAACAATGGCGACGTTGCTCCCTTTGTCTATCTCGCCACTTGTGCTTATGGAAACAAATTTTGAACATTCTGATGGCGGGATGGACGCCAGGGGATCACCACGGTCATAAGAAGTTACCGCATAATAATAAGTAAAACCATTTTGCACCGTTGTGTCAACGAACGCATGCCTGATGCCGGTGTCTTCACCGAGCCAAAACTGAACGCCTTTGATAGGAGTCAGCGCATATCCCGAATACTCATTAATGAGATCGAATTGAGCGAGAGGTTTGCGATAGGTCACAGAGCCTTGCCCGTCCGTAATTCCTTTCATGTCATTCCAACCCGGATCGGTGGAGCGATAGATGCGATATCCTTCAAAGTCTTTTCCGGTAATGGGGTCTTCGGATTGTTCTGCAAAATCATCCCAATAGAGCGTCACCCTGCCATCGCCTGGCACTCCCGTAAGCGTCGGAACGTACGGGGCTTTTGAAAAATTGTAATTCTCATTATAAGCTTTGGCAACCCAGTATGCATTCTGATAAAAGTCGTCCCGGTCTTCGCCGAGAATGATGCCCATGGAGAACCGTTCGATCTGTCCCGGTTTCATCGGGAAATATCCGGAGCCGTAGAGCAACTCGGTATTGTTGTTCTGAAGCAAGTCATCAAAATAGCCGGGCCGAATCGCTTCCCAGACCAGCTCATCGTTGGAACGTGGGATGTCCGGCCAGAAATAGAGTGTAAAACTAGTCAGGCCCAGCATATCCGTTTCGTCAATGTCGGTCTTGTCAAAGTGCGGCTCTCCACTGGTCGGTTGGCCATCCGCTTCACCCGGATCCCCGGTGAAAGCAACCCCATCGGCGCCCAGATCATCCGTTCTGATGTTCCAGTCACCATCATTATCGACATCGTCATCCCGTTGTTCATCCAGGAGCGGATTGTCCAGCCCCTCTCCTGTGAAATAATCGACGCATTTCAATCCCACGTAAAGATAGGTCGAGATCTCATTGGGCGGCGTGCCGATGGTCGCTCCGTTGCTCTCATCGATAATGCCATTCAGATTGTCATCTACAAGATTGAAAGGAATTTCCGTGATCTCTTTACCCGGCCAAAACTTAAAGACCAGGTCCTGGTATTGGACACGGATGGTATCGTTCGGCATGGACATTCTTTCGCGAACAAAGGTGTCGTAATCGGTCAGGATGATCTCGTCTCCAACATGAAGTGTCTTTGGCAGCATCATTTCCTCGGTGATGATACGGCCGGAGCCAAACATCCCATCGCCGTCGTTGTCGATGCTGTCAAAGTGGTTTCCCGGGCTTTCCAGAAACGCGCCGCCGATATAGCCCACAGGCGTCCAGCCGCCAGCGCCGATGTCATCGTTATCGTATAAAAAGGCCAGATCGTTTTCCTTGTCATATTCCCCATTATCATCATTGCCGTCACCGCCTGATGTCGAGGTGTCGCCCAAATTATTGCCGCACTTGTAGCCGAACACCATTTTATCGTATTCGCGAGTGCCGATATTTTCGAGATCATACAATACAAAAAGCGCATCTTCCACCAGGGCATTGGACCATTGAAAACCTCTAAAATAGAGGCGAATTCCCAGTCCGCGTCTGTTGGCGTCTGTGCTGTCAGGATAAAAATTGAACTCCTGATTCGCATAATCGTCGGCCACATAATAACTCTCTTCATCCGCATTAAAGACATTTTTGCCAAAATAGCCATTCCATGAGCCTGCCCAGCCCGCATCCAACAGGTCATCCGCTTTATCCGGCCAGAAATAGGGCCAGGAAAATTTCCATTTGCTCATGGCAATCTTGTTGGTATCGGGATTGGCAAATCCTCGCAGCGGCAGGAACGTCCAGTTTTCTCCATTGGGTCCGATGTCTCCGGCGGATGGATCTCCGACAGGCCTGTTCCTTGGATTTTCACTCACAATATGTTTTAAAAGTCCGTCTCGATCCAATACTTCGGAGCCTACAAAAATGTTGCCGTCACGGAGATATTGGGTTCCTGAATTGATCGGCCATTCCCCGAAATAATCGGGCGGCACCTGGTTGCCGCCGATCATGCCGTCATTATAGAACGAAACACGAAATTGATTTCCCGAGTGCACACCGTTTCGTTGTTCCACAATATCCCCATGCAGGCCCTGCATCTGCGCATACAGACCGGTATGACAGATGAGGATGAGCACGAAGAATATGAATAAGAAATGTTTTCGCATCATTTTTGTCTCCTTATGTAAAATAAAAAGAGGGACACAGAGAGCACAAAGAAATCACAAAGTTCACAGAGTTGTTATTTTGTTGAAATGACTCAGTTAATTTTTCTGACAATTCCATTTTTCATCAAAGGGACATTGAAGTTTAGGATTAGTCCTAACTTTGATTTGTTCAATTTTATGTAAGTTAATAGTTGTGCTTCGTGAACCGGCAAGATATTTTCAACAGCCTTTATCTCGAGTATTATCTCCGCTTCAACAATAATGTCCGCCCTATAAGCATTATCAATTAGAAGTTCTTTATACTTTATAGGTATAGGAACTTCTTCTTTATAAGGCAATCCATTTTTGTCAAATTCATAACAAAGACATTTACGGTAGGTAGACTCCAACAACCCTGGGCCAAGAAAACGGTGTACCTCAATGGCAAGCCCAATGATCTTTTCGGTCAAAATATTTAGTTGCTCCAGATCTCTCATGCTAGGATCCCTCCTCTTTTGGTTGTAAGACCTAAACCATCTCTGTGCACTTTGTGGTCCTCAGAGCACTCTGTGTCCAATAAAAATAGCTTTCCATGAATGTTTTAGCATACCGCATTCTTAAAACCCAAGACTCATACCCACCTGAATCTCGCGGGGGGCTGTATACCAACTGGGTTGGAGCACGTAATCTTTAATAGTCCCGACGCGCTGCGGATTATATGGAATTGCTTTGGGATCGATATTTGTCGTGTATTCGGCCGTTCCGGTATCGCTGTATACGGAGGTGTCGTCGCGGTTGTCAAAAAGGTTGTAAATGTTACAGAACAATTGCACGTACATCCCGCTCATCCTGATCATTCTGTTGATATATAGATCCACGCTTTTTTGGCCGGGCCGACGCTCACTGTTCTCCTTTAGTCCAATGAGCACCGAACCGCCGACAACTTCTCCTTTGGCAAAACTGGGCGTGTAAGGCAATCCGTCCCAGTACCTGCCGATCAGTGAGACTGTCCAATCCGACTTGCGATACACCAGCGATCCGTTAGCGCTGTGGCGCCGATCCCAGTTGAGTGGAAGCAGTGCCAGCCGAGGCTCTTCATTGGCTTGATAGGAATTAAAGGCATCGTCCGGATTTGAATAGGTTCCCTCGGCAACCTCGAAGGTATAATCAAGTCTTGCGGAAAAATTGAGCGAGGTGCGTTTTTCAAGCTTGAAGGTGATGCCGCGGACATTCGAATAATCTTTGTTCTCATACTGGGAATACAGTACACTTGGAATGGCGGTCTCGATCAGGGGACTTGTGCCGACCCAATCCCGCACGTCGCGGTAAAACAGGGTGACATCGACGCCCATGTTTTCCGTTAATTGTTGCTGCAAACCAATCTCATACTGCACGGTACGCTGCGGTTTCAGGGCCGCATTGCCAAAGATGAAATATCCGCTGCTGGCGCTCACTTTAAAGTCAGGATTGGCGTAGAGGTATTCGAATTCCGGGACCTGGAAAAAATTGCCGTAAGAAAAATGGATCACGCCTTTATCTGTGATCGGATAGGCGATGCCCAGGCGGGGACTCAATTGCGAATGGGGCTTGGTTTCTTTATGCATGAATGCCCGTCTTTCCTCCGCTGTGTATTGTTCCAGGCCACTGATATAAGCATCATACTCGGCGAGGGTTAAAGTGTCCGGGGGATTGGCCCAGTTCTTGTATTTGTGCTCAGGTCGAAACGGGAAATAGATATTCGGATCGGAGGGATCGCCAGGAACCACAGAATTGGCGTCGAAATAGTCAAAGCGCAGGCCGACATTCATAATCAGGTCTTTTAATTCGATTTTATCCTGAACATAGAATGAGACTTCCTTTGGCTCCCTGGTATAGCGACTGACATAAGTCGTGGAAATATCCGGTATCGTCGGTGCAAAAGGGACGATCTGTTCTGTCCCTGATTCGTTTGTTTTGGGACGAACTTCAAATCGATTCAATTTGAGCTTGTGTTGTCGGTATTCTAATCCCGCTTTTATTTGATGAACCCGGTTTATTTGGCTGGTCAAGTCAAATTTCCCAATCCAATAAGATGTGCTGCGATTATAATGCTCCCTGTCGGTTCCGATGGTATTGAAGCTATAAGCCGTCGGCGCATTTGCCGAATCGGGTGAGATATAACCTGCCGGGCCCTTCGGATCGATAACATAATCAAAATCGACACGGTTTTGCGTGATGGACTCGAGTTCTGCCTGGCCGGATTCGGTCGAAGGATCGAACACATGCTCGAGGATGTTAAGGGTCGTGTCGTCATAAACCTGGACCAGATACTTGGGCATGGCAAGAGGGTCTTCATATAGATACCGCGTGTATTCATTATAAAAGCGGTTAAGATGAACTTCGTAAAAGGTTGAGGGGGACAAGACGTGATTCAGCGTGGCAATATGCGTTGTGCCGCCGCCAAACTGTTGCGGCCGGCTGTAGGGACAATATTTCCAGTCTTTGGAATAGGTACGGTCATTTTTCCAATCGTTATAAAATAGATTATAGCTTAGTTTCAAGCTCGAGCTCATTCGATAGGTCAATTTACCCAGGGCCGTGAGTCTCTTGTATGGATTCATTGGTACTAACGAGCTGTCACCCGCAGTGCCTTGTGGAGTAAACCAATTCCGCCCGTAAAGGTGGCCTTCGGTCGAGTAATACCGTGCATTGGTGAAAAAGCTCAATTGATCGCCTGAAAACGGCACCGGCCCATTTAAGCTAAACTCTCCGTTGTAAATGGGATTGAATTTTTTGATGGGATTTTCCATTGTGCTAATTGGTGTGACCGCCCCGGTAACCGGATCGACCTTTGTCTCGATGCTTTCTGCCAGTTGAAAGTGTTCGTCAGTGCTCACATAATCGCCGACGTAAGCTTTGATCTGTCCGGTGTAATGGCGACCACCCTCTTTGGTGATGATATTTACGATCCCGGACATGGCCTGGCCATATTCGGCGTTAAAAGTCCCACTGACGACCTGCAGCTCTTCGATTGCGGCATTTTCCACCGTAACACCCCGGTCGCCCGAAAAGACATCCGTTGTCGATACGCCGTCGATCCAATAGGCAACTTCGCCGGCGCGACCACCACGGATATGCAAATCATTTCCTGTTCGTACCACACCTGCCTGTAATTCCAATACATCCTCCACGGATTCTACCGGCAACGAAGCAATCTCATTGGATCCTACTGAGGTCATAGAGGAAGTCATGTCCAGTTGAACCAGGGGCCGCTCGGCGACAACAGTTACTGTTTCACCGGCCTCGAGTACGGTCGCTTCCATACTTACATTGATAGTCGTCGTTAGATCGATTTTAACACGCACATTTTCGACATGCACTTCCTTGTAGCCAAGCATAGTCACGTTCAGCGTGTAGCCACCGGGCGGAACATTCATGATGAGATAATTCCCTTCGAGATCCGATGCGGCTCCCCAGCCGGTACCTTCAAGCACTATGTTTACACCCGGAAGCGGCTCGTTTGTCTGTCTATCTATGACGCGACCTGTTATCTTGCCTGTTGTCCCGGCAATGAGATGGCTATTTTCTCCACTTATGGTAAAACACAATGTGATCAGAGAAAAAATAAATAATCGGTCTTTATTCATTGTGCGCCTCAATGTTTAAGTGATCATAACAACCCGAAAAACCTTAAAACATAAGAGTAAGGTTCTCCGGAGCAAATGAATTTCGCAGTTGGAATAGAATTTTGGTGTGGATATTACAAGATAGAGGAAGAATTTTTAAAAACAACTTTTTTTATAAAAAAACCGTTTCGTAAAATAAGGGGTGAAAAAATTTCCATGAGGTCTTGCCTGAATGGCGAATTTAAGCTTGCCATCCACGTAAATTTTCCTTATCTTCTTCAAAACAAAAACAGACCGTTTTAATATGGTTCTTCTTTTCATTTTCGCATTAAAAATTGAATGTCACCTGCCCCGATATGTTATTTGGCTGAGATAATGTATTGGGGTTTTTAGTAATATCCCTTTGAGATCGTAACTATTAAGTATCGTAACTTTTTGCCACGAAAACTCGAAGACACAAAGCTTCACCAAGATTTTTCGTGTTCCTTAGTGGCTTTGTGACCTGGTGGCTGACCAGATACTTGAGATCTGATGCAAAACTCGTAACCGAATGAGCAGGTCGTCATGGAGCAGAAAAAAATCAAGGCGCGGCTGGAGCTGGAGGATGGCTCTGTCTTTCACGGCTTTTCTTTTGCCGCGTGCAAGTCCGTCGCCGGAGAAGTGGTTTTTAACACCAGCATGGTCGGCTATCCCGAAAGCCTGACCGACCCGTCCTATTATGGTCAAATCCTGGTGCTGACCTATCCATTGATCGGCAATTACGGTGTTCCCGAATCCGAGATCATCGACGGACTGGAAAAGTATTTCGAGTCGAGCCGGGTGCAGATTCTCGGCCTTGTGGTCTCCGAATATTCCTTCGAATACAGCCATTGGAACGCAAAGCGGAGTCTGGCGCAATGGCTTATCGAACATGAGGTGCCGGCTCTTTATGGCATCGATACCCGCAGGCTGACTAAAATGCTGCGGGATGAGGGAACGATGCTGGGACGGATTCTCTTTTTCACCGAAGAGATGAATTTTTACGATCCCAATAAATCCAACCTGGTCGAAAAGGTGAGCATTTCCCAGCCGAAAGAATATGGCGCCGGTGATAATAAAGTCATCCTGGTCGATTGCGGCGCCAAAGATAACATCGTTCGCTGCCTGGTCAAACGGGGAGCCAAAGTCAAACGGGTTCCCTGGGACTATGATTTTACCGAAGAAGACTATGATGGGGTGGTGATTTCCAACGGTCCTGGTGATCCGAAAATGTGTGTGAAAACCATCAACACGGTGAGAAAGGCGCTGGAGCTGACAAAGCCTGTTTTCGGTATTTGCCTGGGAAATCAGGTGCTGGCTTTGGCCGCCGGGGCCGATACCTACAAGCTAAAGTTCGGCCACAGGAGTCAGAACCAGCCGTGCGTCGAGGTCGGCAGCAAACGCTGCTATATCACATCGCAAAATCACGGTTTTGCCGTGGATGGCCGCACGCTTCCCTCCGGTTGGGAGCCGTGGTTTGTCAATGCCAATGACGGCACCAATGAAGGGATACGGCACATTTCAAAACCGTTCATGAGCGTGCAATTTCACCCGGAAGCGACGCCCGGCCCGGTCGATACGGAAATACTTTTCGATGAATTCAAAAGGATGCTTTGATGAGCGATAAACCCCAAAAAGTGATCATTCTCGGCAGCTCGGCTCTCAAGATCGGCGAGGCAGGCGAGTTCGATTATTCCGGCAGCCAGGCCATCAAGGCGCTCAAGGAAGAAGGGATCGTAACCATCCTGGTCAATCCCAATATTGCCACGATCCAGACGTCCGATTATCTTGCCGACAAAGTTTATTTCCTGCCGGTTACGCCGTATTTCGTCGAGCAGGTGATCAGGAAGGAAAAACCCGACGGCATACTGCTCGGCTTTGGCGGCCAGACGGCCCTGAATTGCGGCGTCGAGCTGGACCGGGGCGGTGCGCTGCAAAGGTATGGCGTCAACGTTTTGGGTACGCCGGTTGAGACGATTGTCAACACCGAAGACCGCGATCTTTTCACCGCAAAGCTCCGGCAAATCGATGTGAGCGTGCCGCGAAGCCAGGCGGTCACCTCCGTTCAGCAAGCCGTGAAAACGGCGGAGCAGATCGGCTATCCGGTCATGATTCGCATTGCCTACGCATTGGGCGGCCTGGGCTCCGGCATTTGCACCGACGAAGAGCAGGTGCGCGAGCGCGCCACCAAAGCCTTTTCCTACACCAAACAAATCTTGATCGAGGAGTACCTCGAAGGCTGGAAAGAGATCGAATACGAGATCGTTCGTGATCAATTTGACAATTGCCATTCGATATGCAACATGGAAAATTTCGATCCCATGGGGATACATACCGGCGAGAGTATCGTCGTGGCTCCCAGTCAGACGTTGACCAACCGCGAATACCACTATCTGCGGGAGATCGCCATCCGCACCGTCCGCCATTTGGGGGTCATCGGCGAATGCAATATTCAATACGCTCTCGATCCTGATTCCGAAGATTACCGCGTCATCGAAATAAACGCCCGCCTGTCGCGCAGCTCGGCCCTGGCGTCCAAAGCCACCGGATACCCCCTGGCTTTT
>Ga0154721_1120_pt4 | contig 11888 bp, 8 predicted proteins | sample Rifle2008BG16ft_FD_105729 | JGI IMG/M metagenome (GOLD analysis project Ga0154721, IMG submission 105729) | candidate division KSB1 bacterium RBG_16_48_16 | reverse complement strand
CTTTTTTAAAATATTAATCCCCAGTGGTTGAAATATCGTTAGATATTCACATGTTTTTCACATTCACTTGTTGATGATGAAAGGTATTATGAAACTCTTTTTTTCAATAACATAAGGTTACTTAAAAGTCATTTTTTCCACTTTTCAACATATTCACAGTTTCTATTATTACTAGATATAAATTACTTGATATAATACTATTATATATATAAATTCTTCCTCTCTTTTAAATAGATAATCAATAGGAGGCATAAATGGACTTTACAATAACGAAAAACGACTTTTATGAAGCCCTTCATAAAGTTATAGGTGTTATTCCACAAAAAACAACCATATCCATTCTATCCTGTTTATCGATGAGTCTTGAGGATGAGTTGCTGAGCTTGACGGGAACAGATTTGGAAATATCCGTAACCGCAACTGTACCGGTAAAAAGTTCTACAAGTGGGGCCGTCGCCGTGCCGGCAAGATTGTTGTCGGAAATAGTCCGTGAGTTGCCCGATGTGCCTCTGCATATTCGCTCTGATAACAGTACGAAAATTATTATCAGCACCGACAAGGGAGAATATAAAATATCAACCCAGCCCATTGAGGATTTTCCCAAAATAAGCGTCGAGGAAGGCCAGTTTTCATTTGTTTTAGATGGAAAACTATTTAAAAGGATTATTGATAAAACCAGTTTTGCGGTATCCACAGACGAGTTGAGGCCTGCTCTTACCGGAATCAATATGGAAATAAATGCAACCGATCTTCGCTTTGTAGCAACGGACGGCCACAGGTTGGTGAGAATGGTTTATAATAATTTTTCCGCGCCGGAGGAAAATCAAAAAAACCTGATCATACCAACAAAAGCGCTGATGCTTTTACTAAGGAATCTCTCAGACGAAGATAAAGTCTCTATAAAAACAGGCGAGGATCACATCGTTTTTAATCTGAACAGCGCTACGGTTTATTCAAAATTAATTAACGGCAGCTATCCGAATTATGAAAGAGTTATTCCTTCAGGGAACGATAAAAAACTACACATAAACAGGGAACAACTCGTTGCCGCGTTGCGCAGGGTCTCGATTTTTTCAAGTTCGTTGACCCACCAGATCAGGCTTATTATGTCTCCGAATGAAATCAGCATACAATCAGAAGACATCGAGTTTGGTGCCGAAGCAAAAGAGTCCATTCCGGCGTCGTTCAATGCGGATTGGCTGCAGATCGGTTATAATTCGAGTTATCTCCTGGATGTCATTCGGCATCTTGATAATGAAGAGATCGTTTTTGTATTGAAGGATAGTGTGAGTGCCGCCATTATTTCTCCAAGTGTTCAGCAAAAAGACGAAGAATTATTAATGCTGCTAATGCCTATTCGAATTAATGAAGATACGGTCGAAGGGGAAGATTTAAGTTCTGAGGAAGTCAATCAGTCGCCAGAATCGGAAGAGGTAGAAGTTGAGTAAACTGAATGGTACTAAAAAGATTATGTTTGAGAGGATTTAGAAATCTGACCGACGTCGAGGTTGGTTTTGAAAACAAAAAATCTTTTATTTTTGGAGACAACGCCCAGGGAAAAACAAATATTTTAGAATCCATCTACTTGCTTTGTTTGGCAAAAAGCTTTCGCACAAATGATGATGAAGAGTTGGTTTCATTTGAGGAAAGAGGATTTTTGGTACATGGCGAATTTATCAACGACACTGGTAATATTCAAAAGGTTTCGATTCAGTATGAAGCGGCAACGGGCAAAGCTATTCGGGTAGATGGAAAGAATGTTCGGCTTTTTTCGCAATTAATCGGTCAATTTCCTGTAGTAACACTTTCTTCAGAAGATCATTCAATCACCCAAGGCCCGCCTGCATGTCGAAGAAAATTTTTTGACATCCTCATCTCTCAAAGCTCGGCAAGATATTTAGAAGGTCTCAAAGAATATGATAGGGTTTTGAAACAAAGGAATAAAATTCTATCAGATTTTGCCCAGAAAAAAATATCCCATAAAAGAGAATTGGACGTCTGGAATAGACAGTTAATTGAGAAGGGTGATTTTATCGTTCGCTTCAGGTCGAAGGTTGTTGAAGAAATAAATTCTACGCTTTCGACGTATTATCAGAACATCACGAATAAAAAGGATGTTTTTCAAATAAGATATAGCCCGCAGATAGAATTCCAGTCTTTCGATCAAATAAAGGCGGCATTCGAAAAACAATTAAAAAAGACCGGAACAAAAGAATTGCTGTTAGGCAAAACACTTGTAGGACCACAGCGGGATGAATACCTTTTTATGGTCGATGGCAAAAACATTCGCCAGTATGGCTCGCGTGGAGAACATAAAAGTGCTCTCATCAGCCTTAAACAGGCGGAATCTGTTTTGCTAAGGAAAAAAACAGGAACCGAGCCGATCTTGTTGTTGGACGATCTTTATGCGGAATTGGACAAAAAGCGTGGCCAAAATGTTCTGAATCTTTTTTCAAACGACTCACAGTGTTTTATAACGGGAACATCTTCTGATTTTGATGTGCTCAGCGAAACACATCGCAAGCGGCATGATTACTCCATTTATTTTGTCAAAGAAGGAAAAGTAGAGCAATACAAGGATGCGAAAAACACCAACTAAAACACTCGGCCAGTCGATTGAATATTTGCTGGCGGAATTGGGTATAGACCGGAAAGTAAAAGCATGCAGGGTTATGCAGTTGTGGCCGCAGATCGTTGGAGAAAAGATCGACCAGGTGACGAAGCCGATTAAAGTCCAGGACAAAATTCTCTTTATTAAAGTTCAAAGCGCAACCTGGAAAACAGAGTTGTTTTTTCACCGGCAGGAAATACTGCAAAAAATTAAAAAAGATGTTGGCGATGACATTATAGAGGATATCCGGCTTTTTTAACTCGCAACCAGGCAAGAGTCGGAAAAGACCATCTCTTCACTTTTTTGTGAGATTAAGATGAATATTTCGAAGAAAATTATAGGCGGATGCTGATGGCTGACAGGAAAGATCAGGAAATCTACGATGCGAGCCAGATACAGGTTTTAAAAGGTCTCGAAGCTGTAAGAAAACGACCGGCAATGTATATCGGTGATGTATCGATTCGCGGCCTGCATCACCTGGTCAGTGAGGTGGTGGATAACAGCATCGATGAAGCATTGGCGGGATATTGTACGGAGATCAATGTGATGTTGCTTAAAGATGGCAAAGTCTCCGTACAAGATGATGGACGCGGCATTCCCGTAGATATCCATAAAGAACAAAATAAACCGGCGCTTGAGGTTGTGATGACGGTTCTTCATGCCGGCGGCAAGTTCGATAAAAAAGCCTATAAAGTATCCGGCGGGCTTCATGGCGTTGGTGTTTCCGTTGTCAATGCGTTATCGGAATACCTGGCGGTTGAAGTTGCCAGGGATGGAAAAGTGTATCATCAGGAATATTGCCGTGGAATACCGGTAACGGCGGTCAAAGCGATAGGACGGCGAAAGTCAACCGGCACGAAAGTTACTTTTTTACCGGATAAAGAGATATTCAAAAAGACCGCGTTCAGTTTTGAAATTCTCTGTGAAAGATTACGGGAATTAGCATTCCTGAACAAAGAATTAAAAATCAATATTAAAGATGAGAAAACCGGAAAAGAAGAAAAATTCAAATTTAAAGGAGGATTAGCTTCTTTTATCGAATACCTGGATCAGGGTAGAACGTCCATCACCAAAAGGCCGATAGTTTTCTTTGCTGAGAGAGAAAATGTTATGGTCGACATTGCCCTTTCATACACCGATTCATATAACGAGAACATTTATTCTTACGTAAATAACATCAACACGATCGAGGGCGGCTCGCATCTCATTGGCTTTAAAACAGCACTGACAAGAACACTGAACTATTTTGCGACAAAACACAAGCTGCTAAAAAACGGTGACAACACGCTGAGCGGGGAGGATGTTCGCGAAGGGCTTACGGGCATCCTGAGTATCAAAGTGGCGGAGCCACAATTTGAGGGGCAAACAAAAACACGTTTGGGTAACAGTGAGGTAAGGGGTATTGTGGAAGCGATTGTCAATGAGGTCTTTTTTGATTATCTGGAGAAAAACAAGCCGGCAGCGAAAAAGATCATCGAAAAATGCAAATCCGCCGCGCGCGCGAGGCAAGCCGCCCGCAAGGCAAAAGAGCTTACGAGAAGAAAGAGCGCTTTGGAAAGTGAAAATTTACCGGGAAAGCTGGCGGATTGTTCTACGCGCGAAGCGGCAAAAGCCGAGTTGTTTATCGTGGAGGGCGACTCGGCCGGGGGCAGCGCCAAGCAGGGGAGAGATCGGCGCTTCCAGGCAATTTTGCCGTTGCGCGGAAAAATACTAAATGTCGAAAAAGCACGCCTGGATAAAATGTTGTCCAATGAGGAAATTAGAACCATCGTTTCCGCTTTGGGCACCGGCATCGGCAGGGAAGACTTTCAAGCTGATAAGATTCGTTATAACAAGATCATTATCATGACCGATGCCGATGTGGATGGGTCACATATTCGGACGCTATTGCTCACCTTCTTTTTCCGCCACATGAGGGATATCATCGATAGAGGAAACCTTTATATCGCTCAACCGCCCTTATACCGGATTGCCAAAGGTTCGGAGGAGCATTACGTCTACAACGATGAGGAAAGGGAAGAGTTGGCGAAAAAGCTTTCCAAAAACGGCAAGGAAAAAGTCAATATTCAGAGATATAAAGGCCTGGGAGAAATGAATCCCAGCCAGCTTTGGAAAACCACAATGGACCCTTCAAACAGGACCCTTTTGCTGGTTTCCATCGAAGAAGCCTTTGAGGCAGATCATGTCTTTTCGATGCTTATGGGTGACAACGTCGAACCCCGGCGCAAATTTATTGAAGAAAACGCGAGATATGTTCGCAATTTGGATATTTAATCTGTAGTTTTAGTTATCTTTTTCCTCGAACTGCGCTTCGCATAAACGAGCAGAATTCGCTATGGCAGAGATTCAGGAGAAAATTGTCCCGGTTCTTTTAGAAGAGGAAATGAGAAACTCGTACATCGACTACTCCATGTCGGTGATCGTTGCTCGCGCTCTTCCTGATGTTCGTGATGGATTAAAGCCCGTCCATCGCCGTGTGCTCTATGGCATGTTGGAGCTTGGACTTCGCCCCAATTCACAGTATAAAAAAAGCGCCCGTATCGTTGGTGAAGTGCTGGGGAAATACCATCCGCATGGAGACACGGCTGTTTATGACGCCATGGTGCGCATGGTACAGGAATTTTCCATGCGATATCCTTTGGTGGATGGCCAGGGAAATTTTGGTTCTGTTGACGGAGATTCGCCAGCCGCCATGCGCTATACGGAAGCCAGGCTGGCTCCCATCGCTGAAGAAGTTTTAAGAGATATCGAAAAAAACACGGTCGCATTCGGCGCCAATTTCGATGATACGCTCAAAGAACCGACGGTTCTTCCGTCTCTACTGCCCACCTTGCTGGTCAACGGCACGTCCGGTATCGCCGTCGGAATGGCGACCAATATCCCGCCCCACAATCTTACCGAAGTCGTAGACGCACTTACAGCCCTGATCTCCAATCCAAAATTAAAGCCCGTAGACTTGAGACAGTATCTCAAAGGACCTGATTTTCCAACCGGCGCCATCATTCAAAATACGGAAGAAATAGATTCCTATTTTAAAACCGGGCGGGGAAAGATCATCGTCCGCGCCCGCGCCCACGTCGAAGAAATGCATAATGCGCGGAAAAGGATTGTGGTCACCGAGATTCCCTATCAAGTCAACAAAAGCGCGCTGATTGAGAGAGCGGCCGGCATGGTGCGCGATAAAAAGCTGGAAGGCATTACCGACATCCGCGATGAATCCGACAGGGAAGGGATGCGCATCGTTTTTGAGCTGCGCAAGGACGAAAAGCCGGAACATATTCTTAACGAGCTTTATAAGCACACGCAAATGCAAACCACGTTCGGGGTAATTTTATTGGCCCTGGTAGACGGGCAGCCAAAAGTTCTGAACATCAAGGAGATGCTGACAGAGTTTTTGGAATTCCGCCACGAGGTGATTCTAAAAAGAACGACCTACGAATTGGACCAGGCGGAAAAACGAGCGCACATTCTAGAGGGGCTTAAAATTGCTCTTGATAACATCGATGAAATGATATCTATTATTCGAAATTCGCGGACGGTCGATACGGCCCGGCTAAATTTAATCAAGAGGTTTCGATTATCGGAAATCCAGGCACAAGCCATTCTGGACATGCGGCTGCAACGCCTCACCGGGCTTGAGAGAAAAAAGATCGAGCAGGAGTATTTGCAGCTTATCAAGCAGATCGAAAAACTGAAATCTCTTTTGGCCAGCAAATCGCGACGCATGCAACTGGTGAACGAAGAGTTGGTTCAGATCAAAGAAAAGTATGGCGACAACCGGCGCACGCAAATTTATGAAAAAAAGGGCAAAGATACTTTTAAACAGATTACCAGCGAGGAGGATCTGGTTGTTGCTATTTCACATCAAGGCTTTATTCAAAAGACTTCCCTGGTAGAATACCAGGAAGACAAGAATATATTCGACTATGAATCGGCAAAGGATTTTGCCGAATACATTTTCAAATCCGCCAACAGCCATCTTATTCTTTGTTTGTCAAGCAGCGGTCACTTTTACCGATTGCGCACCAGTTATATTCCGCAAATGCAGGGTACGGAAAGCAGAGCGACAATTCATAAAATAATATCCGCAAAAATTAACGAAAAATTTGTATCTTTTCTAGAAATTACTACCTTTAATGAAAAGAATTTTGTATTATTTGCAACGAGAAACGGACTGGTCAAAAAGGTGGCCCTGTCCGAATTTGCCAGGTCAAAAGACGGACATGGTGTGGCGATGAACGTGAAAAGCGATGACCAAGTTGTTAGCGCCTGCCTGACAAGCGGCAAAGATACCATACTCATGGCAACGGCGCTGGGAAAGGCTATCCGGTTTTCGGAACAAGATGTCAGAGATATGGGCCTGTCAGCCGGCGGCATTAAAGGCATCTCATTAGATAAAAATGATTATGTCATCGGCATGATCAAAATTACGGAAGATGAAAAGTCAACGATTCTCTCTGTAACCAACCTGGGCTACGGTAAAAGAAGCTTGTTGAGCGAATACGGCCAAATCAGAAGAGGAGGTAAGGGAATCGTAAATTATAAGGTCTCTGATAAGGTAGGAAGAATTGCCGCCATTTCGCAGGTACAGGATAAAGATCAAATATGCTTTATCACGAAAAATGCCAGGAAGAAAAGACAGAGGGCAAAAGATATCAAAGTCATGGGAAGAGCAACTCAAGGCATAGTAATTGCAAACGTTGCAAAAGGCGACGAAATATTTAAAATAATGACCCCGGAAATAATTCAGTAGGACTAAAAGGAAAACCTGAAATCGATGCAAAAGGGGGTTGGATAATGCTAAAAATCAGCGGATAAGTCTCAAAAGAGGAAGGTGAATAGTTGGTGTTATGGGATTCGAGGAAGGGAAGAAGAGATTAGCTGCGGCGATCATTGAAAGAAGCCTGAACGGCAAAGAATTTTTAACATGCCGGCATCTTTTAAATGATTCCACGCCTGATTTTATCAAAGAAAGCATTGTTGTCCTGGCCAAAAAGCATCTCAAGGCAGAAAGACCTGTTTCGTGGAATTTTCACGCCAGCATTGACTTTGACAATGAAGACGTAAAAACCGCCAGTGATAAGCTGATGTTGGCCCTGTTAAAGAGTGTTCGCCTCGAGCGCAAAGAGATTGAAAAATGTATTATCCTGTCCGTAACCACGCACTTTGATCTGCTCATTCATCCCTTTCAAACGCTAGAAAGAGTTTATTTTAAAAACGGCGAAGCCTACGATAGAAATAGCTTTGAAAAATCTCTGCCAAAACTGGGGCAGAACGTTCCCTTTGTTATAAAGCTTGTTTCGGAAGTTAGGAATTCAGACTATCCGCAAATCAATCTCTCCAACTTTAGAATAATCTGTAATAGAATCCGGCAGAATATTTACTCCCCCGCCACCGACAAATACATTCTTGAAGAGTTTGAATTATTAAGGAGCTTTTTGGCTTTAGACGATACCCTCGGTAATGGTCATGTGGACGCTGTGTACATCGAGGAATTTTTTAAATCCCGGGGTCTTGCCGAGGCAGCAGAATACATTCAAAAGAAAAAGACAAACGGAAAAACGAGCTGGGATAGAGAGGATATAAAGGACATTTATACCTTTGCACTGAATAATGTCGATCGCTGCCACATTGTTAGCGAGATAGACTTAAACAATGAAACAACCGCGCCAAAAATTGTGTTTAAGGATGAGTCCGGATTCGTTGTAAAGCGACATAAAATAGAGCACCAACCACCGGGTCCCTACCCCTCGATTTACGATTACATTGATGGTAAGGACTGGAAGAATTTCGTGAGAAAAATATTTCAACGAAAAGAATCCGATTTCAAAGGCTTTTTGAATAAAGTGGACAAGGTTCACAAATGGCGGGATGCAAAACAGATGATCGATTGGGAATTGGAAAGAAGGCATCTTGACCCATACTCGAAGGAGGCGGTGCGGTTAGGGGATTTGGTGTTTGCAAAATTTTTCTCGAACGGCCGATATTATTCAATGTGACTGTTGAATTTTAAGAAGGGAGATTCGCTATGCATCTTTGCCGGTCTTCTTTTTACCTCTCTCATGTTGTGACGATTTTACTCACCTGTAATCTCATTTTACCCTTGTTTAAACCACAAGCCGCAGTAACCCAGGAACAAAAGGACAATAAAGGATTGGTGACGTTTGTCGAAGGTGCGGTGAAAAAGCAAAAGCTTCAGCAGGAGGACTGGGCAACAGTTATAAAGAATTCCGAGGTTACCGGCGGTGAACGTGTCAGAACATTTCGCGCCTCGCGGGCGGAGCTGGAATTGGCGCGGCTGGATCGCATAAGAATGGCGCCCCAGACCGTGATCGATGTCCTGAAATTATACGAAGAAACAAAAGAGCAGGTCATCGAATCCCAGATCAATTTACAGTCCGGAGATTTGTGGGCGAATGTATCCAAAAAGCCGGCGAACATGAAATTCTCTATCGGCACGCCGGTGGCCGTGGCGGCTATCACCGGAACGATTTTCAGGATGAGCGTGGGTGATGATTCATTGGCGATGCTGAAGGTGTATAACGGCGAGGTCGTTATGACCAATGCCCCGGAATCGCAGGTAACGCCGACTATAATAAAACCGACACAAGTTCCCGGACCTCATGAAGTTCCCGGGCCGAGAGAAGTTTCCCTGGAAGAGTGGGCGATCATTGTCAAAAGCATGCAGCAGATAAAGATCGACAAAAGAGGGCAGGTGGCGTACCAGGGGAACTTTGCCCAAAACGATCAGGACGAGCAGACGGATTGGGTGTTGTGGAACCAGGTCAGGGATTCCGCAAACAAATAGCCGCTAAAAATTATAACCCGCGGATAAATAAACGCGATCTCTGCCGTTACTGGCGCGGCCATAAGCAAGAGAGAGGGGGCCGATCGGCAATTTAAAAATGAGCGCCACGCCTTTACCGTTGATGAAATCTTTTGCCTCCACTTCGATGGCATTTTCCCAAACGGCGCCGCCGTCAAAGCGGAAGGAAAGATAAAAATCGGCAAAAGAATCCCAGGGGATAAGGTGCCTGTATTCAATACTGCCCAATAATAAATGTCGTCCCAGCAGTTCCCCTTCCCGAAGACCGTAAAAAGTCATCTCCCCGCCAATTCTGAATTGCTCGGAAAAAGGCGTCGTCAGATCCGAAGTGCCCCACATTATTTTGGAAGAGAGCGTATTTCTTCTCTTAAAAGTCCAATAGCCGGACAATTGACTTTTTACTTTAAAAAAAGAAATATCCGCCCCCAGGAGTTTCCCGGACGAAACCTCGTAGGTAAAGCTGTGGTATTTTCCTGACAAGGTGTATGGCACCTGGTCTCGTGTGTCGATGATCGAGCTTGCGCCGATGGTGTTGATGAACAATTCGCCGGCATCAAAGCCGCGCCCGGAAATGCTCCTGATATTGATATCTTCGGAACGAATCGACGCGGAGAGGGTGCCGTAGCGGCCGATTTGCTGGCCTATACTTGCATCAAATCCGGTCATTCGTTTTTCATACTCGCCGATGCCGCGAAGATCTTTGTAGGCAAAATATTTACCCCGTTTATGATGAACATTGAGGTTTGCAGTCAAATAGGTCTTGAAAATCCTGTCCGCCTGAAGATCGACGAAACCGACTATATCGCGCTCGCCATATTGTCCGTGAATCGTCAAATCGTGGCCGGAGCCCGCGATATTCTCGTCAGCGAGCTCCATATAAATCCGGCCGTTTCTTTCATCATTATAATGCGCCCCAACCCTGACGACGGAGGAATTCTTTTCTTTGAGCCGCAAGCGAATTTTCCATTCCTGGCTGCCAAGCGGCAAAGCCTCCAGGTTGACGGAATTAAACAGCCCCGTTGCATAAACATTGTTCTGGCCTGTCAGGGCTTTTTGGAATTGAAAGATGTGCTCTTTTTCCAGCGAAAATTCTCTGGCAATGACATAATCCTTGGTCTTCTTGTGTCCGACAAATTCGATCTCCGATAATTTCCCTTCTGAAATGTGGATAAAACATGTCCCGGTTCCTTCAAAAAAGGAGATGTTATAAATTTCCGAAAGAGAATAGCCGTGATCGCGATAGAGAGAAATGATCTCTTCCAAAGCAGCGCGGCTTTGATTATAGTCGATCGGTTTGTCCAACAGGTGCGAAAAAGGAGACTTTAAGACAGAATCCGGAAAAACCGTGTTGCCGTAAAAGACAACCTTTTTCAACAGCGGATTCGATTGTGCGACAACCTTTAGGGTATAAGAATCTCCCTTCTTATTCAATTCGGCATGAACATCCGCAAAGCTGCCCGCATTATATATTTTGCCGAGAAAGGCAGTAATATCGGACCGGCTGGCATCTTTATATAACAGATCACTTCTCAGGAGATTGAACTCGTCATAGCCTTGAAGAATAATTTGGTCGATCCAAAATGTTTGCGAATCATTTACAGAGAGGGAAAATTTCTGAAAAAGCCCTTTTATCTCTTCAACCTTTTCCAGTCCCCTCCTTTCGCCTTCCGCATAAAGAGAATCGATATACTGAGATGAGGACGATTCCAAATCAAGATCGTCAAAGTTTATCACAACATCGGCAAGCTCCAGTTGCTCCTCGTTATGCTGTTTCTGCATGAGTGTCGTCACCTGGTCGGCTATTTTCCACGGCGCATCCATTTCATCTTTGTTTCTCAATAACGAAGTAGTATTGACGGCAATAACGATGTCCACCCCCGAATGGATGGTTTCAATTACCGGGATGTTGTCGAGCAGGCCGCCGTCAACGAGCACCATGGAATCTCTTTCGACCGGAGAGAGCAGCAACGGAATGGCGATGGACGCCCTGACGGCTTCTGCAATATCGCCGTGTTGTATGACCACATGGTTGCCGCGCAGCAGGTCGGTGGCAATGATCTTTAACGGTATTTTCAGCTTGGAGAAATCCTGCGAGTGGTAGGGCGCATTGAGGAAGACTTGAGTCAATATTTCCGAGAGCCTTTGCCCCGGCGTCAATGCATCCGGAATGTGCGGTTTGAGTCCTTTCAGGCGAAACTGGAAAAGATAACGCGCCCGCTTTTGCTTTTCTCCTAAAAACTGGGACTCTCTTTTTGGCGAATCGTTAAGGATTTCATCCCACTCGATGTTTTTGCTGATGTCCCATATTTGCTCCGGCGAATAACCGCAGGCCAGCAGCCCGCCGATGACCGCGCCGATACTCGAGCCGACGATGTAGTCAATGGGAATATCGTTTTCTACCAAAGCTTTTATCACCCCGATTTGCGCGATGCCCCGCAGACCACCACCGCT
>Ga0154721_1235_pt3 | contig 12021 bp, 9 predicted proteins | sample Rifle2008BG16ft_FD_105729 | JGI IMG/M metagenome (GOLD analysis project Ga0154721, IMG submission 105729) | candidate division KSB1 bacterium RBG_16_48_16 | reverse complement strand
ATCCTCAATTCCGTCTTTTTGGCCGAAGCCATCAACAAGGGCCTCGATCTGGCGATTGTCAATGTGAAAAAAATTATTCCGCTTTACAAGATCGAGCCGGAAGACCAGGAAAAGTGTTTGAACGTCATCTATAACCGGGGCAATGAAAATCCGCTCTTTGATTTTATCGCCCATTTCGAGAAAAAAGCAGGCAGGACGAAAAAGGAAAAGTCGCCTGATGAATCGCTTTCGCTGGAAGAAAAAGTAAAGCAAAGGGTCATCCAGGGAAACAAGCATGATATGGAAAATCTGTTGATGACATGCCTGGAGCAGTACAACCCGCTGCAGGTCATCAACGAGATTCTCATTCCGGCCATGAAAACGGTTGGCGAGCTTTTCGGTGCCGGCAAGATGCAGTTGCCCTTTGTACTGCAATCGGCAGAGGTGATGAAATTCGCCGTGGACAAGCTGGAACCGTTCATGGAAAAAACCGAAGAACAATCACGGACAAGTATGGTCATTGCCACCGTGCGCGGCGATGTGCATGACATCGGCAAAAACCTGGTCGATATCATTTTGACCAATAACGGTTTCAAAGTGTACAACCTCGGCATCAAGTGCGAAATCGAGACCATGCTGAACAAAGTGGATGAAGTGAAGGCGGATGCGATAGGCATGAGCGGGCTGCTGGTCAAATCCACCATTGTGATGAAAGAAAACCTTGAGGAAATGAAAAAGCGGGGCTACAACATTCCGGTGCTGCTGGGCGGCGCGGCGCTTACCCGCAGCTATGTGGATGATGTTTGCCAGCCTCTGTTGGATTCTCCGGTCATCTATTGCGCCGACGCTTTTGCCGGTCTGGATACGATGAGCCTGATCAAGGAAGGAAAACTGAAGGCGCCGGCGGACGATGCTGAACGGGCCGGGCAAAAGCGACCGGCTTCAAGAGTAGCCAGACCGGAAGTTAGGGAAGAAGAAATCGACAGGAATGTCGATATTCCTTCTCCGCCGTTTTGGGGCGACAAGATTGTGCGCGACGTCGATCTCGAAACGGTTTTTTCCTATCTGACCGAATCGGTTCTCTTCCGCGGCCGCTGGGGCTATCGACGAGGGAAAATGTCCCGCGAGGAATATGACGATCTGATCGACAAGGTCGTCAAGCCCGAATTTGAAGATTTGAAAAAACATTGTATGGACAACCGGCTTATCAATCCGCTTTTGGTCTATGGATATTATCCGTGCAACAGCGATGGAGAGCAGGTCATCGTTTACCAACCTGATTCCGAAGAGGAATTGACGCGCCTGTCGTTCCCCAGGCAAAAGAAAGCGCCCTACCGGTGTATAGCGGATTTTTTCCTGCCGAAGGAGAACGGCGTCCGGGACATGATCGCCTTGCAGGTTGTCACCGTCGGCATGCGCGCCCAGGAAGAAGCCAGGCGACTGTACGACAGCAACCAGTACAAGAAATATCTCCTGTTCCATGGATTGAGCGTTGAATCGGCTGAGGCATTGGCGGAATACTGGCATAAGAAGATACGGGAGGAATTGGCTATCGCCGGAGCTGACGGGGCGACGATGGACGAATTTGTGGTGCAAAAATATCGCGGCTCGCGCTATTCATTCGGCTATCCGGCCTGCCCGGATCTGGGCGAGAACAGGAAGCTGTTCGAGCTTTTGAAACCGGAAAGAATCGATGTGTTCCTGACCGAAGAAGACCAAATGGTTCCCGAGCAGACGACTTCGGCGTTTATCGTTCATCATCCGCAGGCGAAATATTTCACGATCGAATAGTAGAACGATTTCCGACTCATATTGCAATGGTGGTAACCCTGACAGGGTTTGGAACCCTGTCAGGGTTTGCTATATTCATGAAAGGAGACGACATGCGAAAATATATTTGTACCAACTGCGGCTATATATACGATCCTGAAGCAGGAGATCCCGAGAATGGCATTCCGCCCGGCACGCCGTTTGAGGATTTGCCCGATGACTGGGTATGTCCTGTTTGCTACGTCAGTAAAGATCGGTTCGATGAGCTGTGAGATGTTTTAAGAAGGTGCCATGCACCTGAAAACGGAACTTTTTATCACTTTTTTCAAAATTATTTGGGCTAAACATTGACAGCGCGCTGATTCGTTTAGGGGGTGTGAATAAATAATTTGGAATTACTTGGAATCAAGTTTTAGCAAAACATCCGACATTTTTTAAAAGCTCATCAGCTTATGTTTTCACACCCCCTTTGACCAAAACTTTCTTGTGATCAATCCAGTTGAGCACTGTTGGTCCCGCTAGGGACATGATGTTTGTAGCAATCAACAAGTTAAAAGCCTCCGTCCCGCTAGGGACGAGATGTTTAAAAATAGTGAAGGGACAAATAGAATGGTTAATAGCTTGGCAGTCATCAACATCCAGTCCCTATGGGACTGAACATGCGGGGTTTTATTGGTTACTACAAACATTTAGTCCCTCCGGGACTGAGATCATGGATTTTGCGGTTTCTGCAAACATTTTGTCCCGTTAGTGCAAAATATTTGTAGCCAATCTTTCGCTGTAGTCCTAGGACTACAACGCAACTTTTATCTGTATGAGCAGACACCGCCACTTTTCTGCTCTGCATTATCCTGCCAACAATTATTCTGCCATAAAATTTCAAGCATAAAATCTTTCAATACGGGCAAACTTTTGTTGTAGTACTAGGATAGCTCAGTCAATTCGTTCTTAATAGCATATTTCACCAGGTCGGCGACGTTTTTGAGCTCGAGCTTTTCCATAATTCGCGAGCGGTGCGTCTCCACTGTTTTCACGCTGATGTGGAGCAATTCACCTGTTTCCCGGTTGCTATGGCCTTCGGCCAGTAATTTGAGAATTTCCATTTCCCTGTCCGTGAGAGGCGATTTGAACTCACCGGCTGCCCGACCGAGTGCGGAGGCATGAAGCCAATCCGCCACAATGGATTTGGAGATGCTCGGGCTCAGGTAGACCTCGCCCCTGGCAACATATTTTATCGCGGCTATCAATTCATCCGCCGCAGAGTCTTTCAGCAAATAGCCGCTGGCCCCGTTCTTTAATGATTGGCGAATATACTCTTCTTTATTATGCATGCTTAGTACAAGAATCCTGGAATCCTCGGAGACACGGATAATTTCTTTAATCGCTTCTATTCCGCGCAATTTCGGCATCGCAATATCCAGAATGACAATGTCCGGCTGCAACTCCTGCGCTTTACGAATCGCTTCCAGGCCATCTCCGGCTTCGCCAATGACCTTAAATTCCGGTACTTGTGAAAGCAAAGCGAATACGCCCTGTCTCACCAGATGATGATCCTCCACCAGCATGATTTTTACATCGTCCATTATGCCGTGCCCTTTTTTAATGGAATTTTCACCGAGATTTTCGTGCCTTTTCCCGGTTTCGAATAAATATTGAAGGAACCATCAACAAATTCGGCCCGCTCTTTCATCCCTAAAATTCCGAATTTTGTCGCCCGACTATCGTCGGTTAGTGCTTCAAGATCAAAACCGATGCCATTATCGACAATGACGAGATGGCAATGGTTCTCATAATCGAACACCCTGATCGTCACTTTGGCGGTTTTTGAATGCTTTAGAATGTTGGTCAACGCTTCCTGCGTTATTCGGAAGAATGCTGTTTCGGCGGTTTTGGATAGCTTGTCTGTCAAGTCCGCCGGCTTGAATCGAACGGGGATGTTCCACTTTTGTGAGTAATCGTTGATATAGTCTTTTAACGCCACAATCAATCCGAAATCGTCTAATGACGGTGGCCGCAGATTTTGCACCATGTCCCGCGCTATTGAGATGGTTTCAGAAACGGTCTTTTTTGCCTTCGCCAGCATGTCCCGGCCCCTGGCGGAGTCCGTCGATAGCAACGCCTCGGCGGCGGCTATTTCCAGCTTGAGGGCCGTCAGGTATTGCCCGATGGAATCGTGAATTTCTTTCGAGATTCGCATGCGCTCTTCTTCCTGTGTTTCGACAAGCTTGGCCGACAGGCTTTTTGACTGTTCGATGGCATTTACCTGATCGGTGATGTCGATGTTCACACCAACGACGCTCAGCATTTGGCCTTGTTCGGTGATGACCGGACTCATTATGGTCTGGTAATAGACGGTATTATGTTCATTCCTGGTAATGGAATATTCCATGCTGAGAGAAGAATGCTGATTCTTTATTTTTCCCAATGTTTCCATAAAAAGATCGGCGACCGGGAAGAATGGAATGGCCTCATCGAGTCTTTTACCGATCACATCCCCCCAGCTCGAAAGAAATTTTTCGTTTGCCTCGCTGAACACGTTATATTCATTTATGCTGAATGCTTCATAGGGTAAATTGCCAAAAAGGGTCCTGTACCGGGCTTCACTTTTGCTCAACTGTTCGAGCGCTTTCTTTTGACTGTGTATGTCCTTGATAAAGCCTTCAATACCTTTTACGTACCCGTCTCTTATCACTCGCCTGGCGTTGACAGTCGCCCACCTCGCGTTTCTTGTTTTGGTCAGGAGCTTGATCTCTTGGGCCGCAATGGTGGCGCCGCTCATGACATGCTTGAACATCATATTGCTTTCCATTTTAAATCCCGGCGTTGTGATGTGTTCAAAGCTATGATGCTGCAAATCTTCAAGGGTGTAGCCGAATGTTGTTGTGAACGCTTTGTTGATATAGGAGAACCGGTTGTGCTCGTCGACGGAATAAAAAGCATCGATGGATCTTTCGATGGTATCGCGAAATCTCGTCTCCGATTCCTTCAGCCTGAGCTCGGTGGTTTTTTTCTCCGTAATATCCCGGCCGCTGACCACGACCGCCTCCACTTCACCTTGATCATTTCGAATGGTTTTAGCTGACCACGACAGCCAGCGCCATCCCTCGCGCGTCAAGGCCCGCTGTTCGATATAACCTGTGAATGGCGGCTGCCGTAATTGTTTTGACATTTTTATTGTTTCCGCCCTATCTTCCTCAGGCACGAGGGGCAGATATGGTTGCCCAATGAGTTCCTGCTCGGTCTTGCCGAACATTTCGCAGTAGGTTGGGCTGACGTATATAAAACGGCCACTCGCATCGACCTTGACAACAAGCTCCTTCACGTTCTCGACAATGAGCTGGTATTGCTCTTTGCTCTTGCGTAACTGTTCTTCTATATGGATTCTTTGAGATATGTCTCTTGCAACACCCATCACGGATCGGACGCGATTATCCTCGTCAACAAGAGGAATGATGCGCGTACCGATCCATTTCATGCCGCTTGGAAAGGGGGTCAAATCTTCACTGTAAATGATTTTTCGGGACTGAATGACGTCTTTGATGTTGGTATGAAACCTTTGCGCCACTTCCGCGGCAAATACATCAAAGATGCGCTTGCCAACCATAAGCTCCGGTTCGGTTTTGAATTGTAAAGCCGAAAACTTGTTGACATATTTAATTTCACCGTTCACGTCAACGATAAAGATCATATCCTGCGCAGCCTCGGCCAAAGTACGATAACGGTATTCGCTTTCTTTTATTTGTTTAAGATAACCTTTCAGCTTGCCTTTCTCGATCAGAGTTTTTGAAATGGCGTACCCTGATTCGTCCAATTCGGCCTTCTTTTTTTGTGAGATGTTCTTCGGGAGTAACAGCTTGCTGTCATCCATCGAGGCAACGTCATGAATATTGCAGATGTAATAGGGGTGCTTCCCATCGAGCATGACTTTGCTTGCGGCGAAAACAAAAGGCAGGATTTCCCCGCTCTTCTTCTTCAACAACAGGGTGCTTTTTTTGTGGCTTGTGGAACGGCATAATCGAATGAGCGACGGCTCAAAACCAACATCGCTATCGAAAGTATTGAAGATATCCGCTAGAGGAGTTTCGGCCAGCTCGTCTTTTGTATAGCCCGAAATTCTGCAAAAGGATCTATTGCAGAAAAAAATGTGAAACTTCTCGTCCAGGATGCAAGTAGGAACCGGAGAATAGTGAACGAGTTTTTCAAAGTTGACTGACATGTCATTCTCCATATAACATTTGTCATTCATTTTAGAGTGAACTCTTTCAAGACTCAAATATAAAAATGAAAGAGCAAAATGCAAAATTTATCTTTTCCCCGAAGTCAATATGGTATTACATGGCACAGGATTTTTTGCTTGATTTTTAAGCGTCATACGGTTATCTTTACACGCTTTAAAATCGAGAAAGTTAAAAGTTCTTTTGATATATAAAGATGGGCCAAACGAAATTGCAGAGTTTCTTAAAACATCAGCTTTGGAAAGGGCAACCGGCATTTTCCAGGCGATTCATTTTAAAAAAGTGCATTCAATATGTTGGGTGCACTTTTTTTATACCTGTAAGCTGGTCAGGCAATGAGAATTTTTATAATTTTGAAGGAGCATTACCTTGAGATTTGCGTTAGAAGTATTGATAGATATTCAGGAAATCGATAAGCAATTAGCGCTTTTAGAGAAAGCAAAAGGTAACCTGCCGCAAAAGGTGAGGGAGATAAGCTCAGATCTCAGCCAACTGGAAACAGAACTTGAGGAAAAACGAGCACTCGTAGAAGAAACGACAGCAAAACTGAAAAAAGCTGAAAACGACCTTGCCTCAAGCAAAGGGAAACTACAAAAATATCAACAGCAATTATACCAGGTCAAGACGAATAAAGAGTATGATGCGGTGACTGTTGAGATTGACAGTGCCGAGCAGGAAATCGATAGATTGGAATTTCAGGTCCTGGAGGCCGAGGAAAGCAGGAATAATACACGAGAGAAAATAGACGAGCTTGAAAAAAAAGTGCAAACCATGAGGGCAGATCTTGAAGAGAACAAAAAGATGCTGGAGAACACGCTGGGCGAGACCCGGCACGCGGGGGAAAAATTGAGCAAAAAACGTAATGAGCTGCTGAAAAATTTATCCAAGCCAATCATCAGTACGTATGACAGAATACGGATCGGTCGTCATGGGATTGCGCTCGCACTATTGAAAAACGGCTCCTGCAGCGAGTGCTCGGCGCGTATTCCTCCGCAGCGAGCCATGGAGATCAGGATGATGAACAGGCTTTTTTATTGTGAAGTGTGCGGCCGGATTTTGATTTGGAAACAGGAAGAAGATAGTCCGATCGTTGAAAATGAAAAAACAACTGAGTGAAAAAAGTCGGAAAGGGGAGGCTTTCGCTTATTTCACAATTAATTTCTTATGAACGTCATTATAAAGATGCGATAAAATCCAAAGTAGGTCAGGCGATCGCGTTCCGACGTGTTTCGGAATGAGGAAAGTCCGAACTCCACAGGGCAGGGTGGTCCGTAACACGGACTTTGGGCGACCAAAGGAAAGTGCCACAGAAAGCAGACATCTCCGGCGCCGCCGGAGTTAAGGTGAAAGGGCGAGGTAAGAGCTCACCGCTTTGATGGTGACATCAAAGGCATGGTAAACCCCACCCGGAGCAAGACCAAGTAAGAGGGAAGAGGCGGCCCGTCTCGTTTGACCCTCGGGTAGGTCGCTTGAGGCGCCGGGCAACCGGCGTCCCAGATAAATGATCGCCATCCCGCTGGTTCGGGATACAGAATTCGGCTTATCGACCTACTTTGGGTTTCTATTATGCGAGTCTACAGACTATTATTAAATCGGCAAAATTCAATGACTTTTTATCAACGCAGAGGCGCAGAGAGCGCAGAGGATTATGGGTTATGCATGAGAACGAGATATCAGAGAAGATCATCGGTGCGGCCATAGAAGTACATCGTCTTTTAGGACCAGGACTCCTGGAATCTGTTTATGAAGAAGCGCTTTGTCATGAGCTGCATTTACGGGGATTGCGGTTTGTACGACAACAAAGTGTGCCGATCCCCTATAAGGGGATCAAACTTGGTACAGACCTTCGTTTAGATCTTCTCGTCGAGGATAAAGTCATAGTTGATTTAAAAGCAAAAGAAAAGTTATCCCCTATAGACAAACCGAAACTGCTGACATATCTAAGGCTGAGTGATAGGCACTTGGGTTTGATCATTAACTTTCACGTTGAAGTACTGCGTGACGGAATCTATCGGGTGGTCAACAAATTGGAAGAGGAAATTTAATAGACTCTGCGCGTCTCTGCGATCTCTGCGCCTCTGCGTTAAGTGGAATGGGAGAGATGATATTCAAGTCTATTGATTAAAGGAGCGATGAAGGAGATTCTTCAAAGTCGTTTCATATTGCAGTGTTCCCGTTTGGTACTGGATTGTCCAGGTTTGGGATTCTTGTTTTGACTTACAGGTTTGGAGTACTATTGCATGGATCTTAAATGGGTATTGCTAGATGACGATTTCGGGACGGATGTCGATAGCTTGTCCGAAGTATTAAATGTTCCGCCGATAATTTCCAGAATTCTGCTTCGCCGGGGCGTAAACAGTCTGGAAAAGGCAAAAATGTTTTTTCGCTCGTCCCTGGATCAGCTCTATGATCCGTTTCTTATGAAAGATATGGATAAAGCCGTAGAGCGATTGCGACGGGCGGTATTGAGTGATGAACACATTCTCATTTATGGCGATTACGATGTGGACGGAATTACTTCTATCTCTTTTCTTTATCTCATACTTCGGGATATCGGCGCAAAGGTTCATTACTATATACCGGATCGCCAATTGGAAGGATATGGGCTGTCTCTAAAAGGAATTGATTATGCCCGGGAGCTTTGTACCGGTCTGATTGTCACCGTGGATTGCGGCATCACCGGGCATAAAGAAATAAATTATGCTCGATCCTTGGGTATGGACCTTATTGTCAGTGACCATCATGAACCGTCGCGTGAGCTGCCCGATGCCGCCGCCGTTCTCGATCCGAAACGCCCTGACTGCGACTATCCATTCAAACAGTTGGCCGGCGTCGGAGTCACCTACAAACTGGCACAAGGCTTACTCCAAAGGATGAATATCGACCTGTCGATCCTGGAGAAATATATCGAGCTGGTCGCTATTGGCACGTCGGCGGATATCGTTCCGCTGGTGGATGAAAACAGGATATTCGTAAAACACGGCCTGGCTCGATTGAATGAAACGGAAAACATCGGTCTTGCGGCATTGATCAATGCTGCGAATTTACGCAACCGCGAAATCGGCACCGGCCAAATCGTTTTTATACTTGCGCCGCGTATCAACGCCGTAGGCCGGATGGGCGATGCCGAACGGGCCGTCCGTTTGCTGACGACATCCGATGAAAATGAGGCGCGGGAAATTGCCGGCGTTCTGGAGCAGGAAAACAGGTATCGAAAAAGTGTCGATGAAGAAACTTTCCGCGAGGCCCTGGAACAGGCGAGACGGGAATTTCAGCCGGAACAAACGCGGGCGCTCATTCTTCACAAACAAGGCTGGCACTCCGGCGTTATCGGAATTGTGGCGAGCCGGGTGGTTGAGAAATACTTCCGTCCCACCATACTCATAACCGTCGAAGACGGCATTGGCAAAGGCTCGGCCAGGAGCGTCGAAGGCTTTGATCTTTATGGCGCGCTCAAGGAATGCGAAGATTTGCTGCTGGCTTTTGGCGGCCACAAATACGCTGCGGGCTTGTCCATTGCCAGTGATAAGATACCGGAATTCAAGAAAAGATTCGAGCAGATAGCCCGGGAGCGAATCCAGGATGAGCATTTGATCCCAAAACTGGCCATCGATTCCGAGCTGCGATTGAGCGATATCAATCCGAAATTCACAAAACTATTGCAACTTTTTGCGCCGTTTGGCCCTCATAACATGCGCCCGGTTTTTGTCAGCCACAACCTGGAAGTGATCGGCAACCCAACGGTTGTCGGCAGCAATCACCTGCGCTTCAAAATCAGGCAAAACGGCCAGGCTTTTGATGTGATCGCCTTCGGTATGGCGGATTTATCCTACCGCCTGGTACCCGGCGACCGTGATCTCAAATTAGCCTATGTCATCGAAGAAAACGAGTATATGGGTAAAACCACAATTCAGCTTAGAGCCAAAGATTTGCGATAGGGTAGAAACATTGATATCAATAAACTTTTGAGGAGGCCTGATGGATCCCCGTGATGAACAGGGCAAGATTTGGATGAATGGAAAATTTATCGCATGGATGGATGCTAAAATCCATGTGATGTCCCACGTTATCCACTATGGGACGAGCGTTTTTGAGGGTATGCGGTGTTACAAAACGCCCAAGGGATCGAGCATTTTTCGCCTTCGGGACCATATTCGCCGACTGTTCGATTCCGCCAAAGTGTACCGGATGCACATCCCTTTTACCACCGATGAAATCGTTCAGGCGTGTAACGAAACGATCAGGGTGAACGATTTCCAATCGGCCTACGTTCGTCCGCTTGCCTACCGCGGTTACCACAGTCTCGGTGTCGATCCCAGTAAATGTCCTGTGGAAGTGGCTATCGGCGCCCTTAACTGGGGCGCTTATTTGGGCGAGGAAGCCATAAGCCAAGGTGTCGACGTTGGCGTTTCGTCGTGGAATCGGATGGCCCCGAATACCATGCCAAGCCTTGCCAAGGCCGGATCGAATTATATGAATTCGCAGTTGATAAAGCTGGAAGCCAAAGAGGACGGCTTTACCGAAGGCATTGGGCTGGATGTTTTTGGCTACGTGAGCGAGGGAAGCGGAGAGAATATTTTTGTCGTTCGAGACGGCGTTATGTACACGCCATCCATTGGCTCGGGCATTCTATCCGGTATTACGCGGAATTCCGTTTTGGCCATCGCAAAGGAATTCGATATTAAAGTCGTTGAAACAAACGTTCCGCGCGAAATGCTTTACCTGGCTGATGAAATATTTTTTACCGGTACGGCCGCGGAAGTGACGCCGATCCGATCCGTTGACCGTATTGCCGTTGGCTCCGGCAGCCGCGGCCCCATAACCGAAAAAATCCAGCAACGTTATTTTGATTACGTAAACGGCAATTGTGAAGACATATACGGGTGGCATGACTATATCATCTGAAAAAACTTTTGTCAATGACGATGTTTTCGAGCCTGTTGCCAATCTCACGTCGCGCCGAGAAGCGCGTGAGATTGCACTGCAGGGACTGTACGCGCTGGAACTTGCGGAAAATTCCATCGAGACAGTCCTCGACCAGCTTTTCGAAAAAATCGATGCGGAAAATGAGATCGACAAATTCGCCCGGGACATCATCATCAAGACGTTTGAATTTCGCCACGACCTCGATGATTTCATTCGCCAGCGCGCCGCCAACTGGGATTTTTCGCGAATTGCCATGGTCGATAAGCTGGTCATGCGCATGGCTATATGTGAATTTTTGCATTTTTTTGACATTCCGCCCAAAGTGTCTATTGACGAAGCCATCGAGCTTTCCAAACGTTTTAGCACGGAACAGAGTGGCCGCTTTGTCAACGGCATTCTCGACGCCATTCTCTTGGAGCTGAAAAACGACAACCGGCTGGTGAAATTCGGACGCGGCTTGCAAGAGGAGTCTTTAAAGAAATAGCTTTTTTGAGATAAATTCCCGGAAGGAATAACTATTCAGGCTTTATTAGAAGGCAAAACCATTAAGGGCAAAACCATTGATCCTATGGACGTAGTCTCAAATATCAGGGTGGAAGACATGTCTATCACGCTTGGCGTTAAGACTCAATCAATTTCCTGTGATGATTTTCACTTGCTCGATTATGAAGTGATGGGGATCGTTTTTTCAATCCATCGTGACCTTGGGAGGTTTTGGAACGAAAAGATTTATCAAAATGAGCTTGCTCATCGGTGTCAAAAGGCGGGGTTCGAGAAAGTCGCTGCCGAGGTTCCGATACATGTGTCTTACGAAGATTTCACAAAAACGTACAAAATTGATCTTTTAATCAATAACGGCATCTATGAGTTAAAAACAGCGCAAACTCTTACCGGCGAACATGAAAAGCAGACGATTAATTATCTCATGTTAACAGGACTGAATCATGCCAAGCTCATCAATATGCGGCCACCGTCGGTTCAACATCGCTTTGTTTCAACAAACATAACACCAGTGAAGCGCTTTGATTTCACCATCGATGATAAACAATGGCTCGAACTCGATGAAGACAGCATTTGGCTTCAGCAAACGTTCAGGCGTCTTTTGGATGAA
>Ga0154721_1105_pt1 | contig 12177 bp, 17 predicted proteins | sample Rifle2008BG16ft_FD_105729 | JGI IMG/M metagenome (GOLD analysis project Ga0154721, IMG submission 105729) | candidate division KSB1 bacterium RBG_16_48_16 | reverse complement strand
ATTCACCCGCAACCTCAAAGAGAGCATCGAGATCATCGAGGACTATCCCGAAAAGGCACCTGTCGATATCAATTTTAATCTTTTGGAAGCAGACCTGGGCAGCTACTATAATTTCAGCGAAGCGCTCAAAGTCCGGGCGGCATACATTCACAGCCGCTACACCAGCAAGATCAAGGATTTTTTCTTTCAGGGCGACAAATGGCAGTCGCCGCAAAACACCTATTTTATTGGCAATCATTTTGCCATGGCCTGGTCGCTGAACATGCTGGGCCATAGCACGACTTCTGCTATCAATCCCTCGGTGGGAAGGCGCATCCGGCTCAGCTACACGAGAGAGTACAACAAATTTTTTGAGGATTTTGCCACGGACAACGATTATGGCACGCCGCAGGAAATTTACAGCCATTATAATTACAATCGACTTGAGCTGCGCTGGAACGAATATTTTGCCGTTCCCGGTCTCAAACATCATGCCCTGGGCGCTGAATTGCACGGCGGCTGGATCGACAGACCGGTGGACAGCTTTTTCAATTTTTTTGCCGGAGGATTGCCGGGCTTGCGCGGCTATCCGTTCTACAGTATCGAAGGCAGAAAACTTCTGATGGGACGATTCAGCTATCGGTTTCCAATCTTTTCTTTATGGCAAAAGCGTTTCCTGAACGTGACAACGGATAAAATGTTTCTCGGCTTTTTCTTTGACTACGGCAATGCCTTCGACGAAGACAAGCTGAAATTTTCCCAGTTCAAAAAAGACGTGGGCGTCGATTTGCGCTTGGCTTTGTTTTCTTTTTACAGTTTCCCTACAGCCCTGTCCTTTCAGGCTGCTTACGGACTGGACAGAGCGTCGAACGAAAATTACACCTATGGCAAAGAATGGCGCTACTATTTTACCTTGTTATTTGATTTCGATCTTTTCCAGGAAGAAGTGCCGTTCTGATCTATCGCAACTGTCCAGTGCTACAGCGAAAGTCAAAAGTCGAATAACAATCTAATAATTCCGTTTAATGACATGAAAAGTTACGCTATAGTACCAGTCAGTCAGGTGAAGTACAACTCAACACTTGCGATTTATCGGCCAAACGGCAGCGAACGGCACGACACCTGGCATGAACAAAAAACGTTGGGAGATGAGCCATGCGAACGGCATATATTTTCATGATACCTGTCCTCGCCAGTGCACTGGCAAGTGCGCAGGAACATAATTGGCATCTCTTTATGCAGCACTCGGCCACGGCCGAATATGCAACGGAGCTTTCGACACTCAATCAAACCGAAGAACTCGCTGCCAGCCGGGGAAATGAATACAAATCTATACCCAAAGCGGCGCTCATGTCCATCGCTTTGCCCGGACTGGGCCAGTGGTATTCCGGCAGCAAAATCAAAGCGGCTCTTTTTCTCGCCATCGAGGTGGGGGGCTGGACTTTTTACGGCGCGCAGAAAAACAAAGGAAATGATATCCGAAGTGAATTTCGCGCTTACGCCGATGCACATTGGAGCGAAAGCGAATATTGGGACTGGATCGCCCTGCATTCCGGCCTGGAGCGAAACGATGTTGACAAACTGAGAGAATGGGAGCAGGAGACTTTCAGCCATCATTTGCACGAGGAGAAAGATCAGCAGTATTATGAAATGATCGGAAAATACGATCAGTTCAATTACGCCTGGGACGATTCCGACATCGGCTCCAAAGACGAAGGCTGGGAGAAGTCGTTGCGCTCGCAACACCGGTTGTATTATGAAGGAAGGCGTGATGCGCACAATGCGGCTCTTAAAAACGCATCATTGAGCTTGACGGTCGTTATGCTCAATCACCTTTTCAGTAGCATAGACGCGGCGTGGACGGTTTCGAGACACAATAAACAGCACGCCAAAGCCTCCGTCGGATTCGTGCCAAAATATATCGATAACCAGCCATACACCGCATTAAATCTTCGAATAGATTGGTAATCATCATGAAGACTGTAATCCCTTTGTTGTTGATTGGATTTGCACTGCCGCTTGCGGCGCCGGCTCAACAAAGCACCCTTGCGGATGAAATATTTTTGACCGACTCGCACCGAATCGTCGCATGGAATAATTTCATTGTGCAAGATAAACCTACGGAACTGCAAGACGATCCGAACGCCACGAGCCTCGGTGAACATAGGAAAACGAGATCCAAAGGAAAGGCTTTTCTCCTGTCCGCACTTTTACCGGGATTGGGCGAAAGATATGTGGGTTCCAGAAAGAAATCGGAAATCTTTATGGCAACGGAAGTCGTGCTGTGGCTCAGCTACGCCGGATTCATAAAATACGGCGATTGGCGCAAGCAAGACTACCAGGTTTTTGCCGCCACTTATGCCGGGGCAAAAACAGAAGGCAAGCCGGACAACTATTTCACCAATCTCGGCCGGTATGACAATATAGACGATTACAATGCCGCACAGTTGAGAGATCGCAATCTGCCGAAATATTACCGGGACGTCGACAGCTACTATTGGCAATGGGATAGTGAGGCCAGTCGCTTAAAATACGAGGAGATTCGCCGGGCAGCAAAACAGGCCGATAACCGGGCCACGTTTGCCCTGGGGGCGATTTTGGCTAACCATTTGGTGAGCGCCATCGATGCCGTCTGGTCAGCGCATAAAGCCAACAAGGCGGCTGAGCAAAGTAGTTTTGATTGGAATGTAGAATTCGGAGATGGATATGTCAATCCGGCTGTGAGATTTTCGTTAGAAGCGGCTTTTTGATTCGAGGTAGTTTTGCGGTTTACTAAAGTTGTGTTGTATATTGAAATTTATTTGATTAATTTTAAAAGTGATTAAATCCAAGGTGAGACTCATGGCTGAAATTATCAACTCTCAAACTACAGTTGTCAGTACCAGTGAAGGTTTATTCATTGCAGGAACAAGAATCACTGTCTATGATGTGATGGATTATTTGAAAGCTGGCTGGCCAACGAAATTAGTCCAGAATTGGTTAAATCTGACTGAACGACAGATAACAGATGTTATGGATTATATCGAAAATCATCGTGAAGAAGTGGAGGCCGAATATCAGCAGGTTTTACAATATTCTGAAGAAATCCGCCTGTATTGGGAAAGACGCAATCGGAAACGATTTGCTAAAATTGCAGCAATGCCTCCAAAGCCTGGGCGGGAAGAAGCTCGTGCAAGACTGCAAGCCTGGAAATCATTGAGGAATTAGATAATTACCTGGGCACGGGACGTATATTCATACCTTAAAAAAAAGCCCGGCCAGTGGCCGGGCTTGAATTTTTAGAGGGAAACCGACGCTGTCAAAATCAGGCCCTGGACGCGAATCCGCGGATTCTCCTCGCTGTTTTCCAGGTCTTCGCTAAACAAATCGGCTCTGTAACCGGCATTTATGCCAAAACCGGAAGGCATGCGATAGCCAATGCCAAGATTGAGTGCGGCAAGCGCCGCGGAAATATCATACTCGGCACTTTGAAAATCTGAAAAGTCAGCTAATCCATCATAAGTTGTTTCATTGGTCAGCGTCCCGCCCATTCCCGCCAGGGAGGCGAAACCGTACCAGCCACTTGCGCCAAAGGGCACCACGCCGGAAATGCCAACACCGTAAAGCACACCTTTTTCGCTTATTTCAGCTTTTACATCCCTGCTCTCGTAATCGTAAATCGGATCCCCGAAAAAATCATATCCCTGAAAAACAGGCACGTCAATAGTGTAACTCGCGTCCAATGACCAATTTAAAAATTTGCTGCCGAAAAAGATGTTGATATACGGATGCACGCGGTAACCGATGGTCAGATTAAAATCACCGCGACTCATGTTGATATCGGCAACTTCGCTTTCTGCAAGCTTGTCCACCGGAAATGAGCCGAATAGTAACGACGCACCAAAATTCCATTTCCCGTGCGAAATAGTCGCATACGGGCCGAACATATTGCCGGTGCCAATATCGTTTATTTTGTTGCCGTCTTCATCTTCCCAACTGTAAGCCGCATTCCAATAACTTCCACCCAAAGTTACGCTGGTCTTTTCCTGGCTAAAAGTCACACTCGATAAAAAAACGAGTAAAAATACGACGAAACACACGGCCTGAAATTGTGTTTTCATAACCTGCTCCTCAATTTAAATTGTGGGAAAAAAGTGAGTGATTTTAGCATTCGAAAGGTGAGGTTCACTGCTCAGTAGCCGTCAAAAGCTGTCGTTAGCCAACCTCCGTGTTGTAAACACGGCCTGGCTCATGATAATTTCTGATTTTAAAAAAAATAATCGGGAAAGATGTGATGACCAAGTGCTCCATTTCATAAGTACCTGTTGGGTTTTTTGTTGGTAGTTCAAGCTCTAGCTTGATAAGTTCAGCCTAAAGGCTGGACTACGCACGTGATTACTTTTTCCATAACCCGACAAATAATTTCGAAATGGACTAGCAAGTTACTCTACAGTTGCTAAAACACCGGCGGCGTGGTTACAGGTTTCTTATCTTTGCCAGTATCGGTCTTTTGTGTATCTTTTTTTTCCTTAGGAATCACTGTAGCGGCTGTAACAAACCGAACCTTATCCCCTAATTTAGGCTCTATTTTTGCCTGGACGATCTGCGCCTCGGAATAGTCCGGATTCACCTTGCTGATTTCAAGCAGGCCAACAACATCCTCGGTATTGCCGATAATGCTGCCGCCCAAATCGGTCACATAATCACCGATACGAATGATGTTCAATCGTTGTCCAATCCGAACACCGGAGCTTTTTCCGATATCGACCAGTACTGTCTTACCATTGATCTTGATGATCGATCCTTCGATAGTCACCTGTTGAGCGATTTGCTTGACAAGCTCTGCAATCGCCGCCGGAAGCCCGTCCTCTCCTCGCAGGCTTTTTGTGTTCTGGGCTAACTCCAGAGCACCGGTTTCAACATCAACAAGCCGGGTATTGATAATGATATTATTTCCCAGCCTGCTCACGCTGCCTGTCATAATTTTTTCAACATTGAGGACTTTGCCTATCTCCGCAGCCCTGGACATGTCCGTAATACCGGTCATCTGCAGCTTCTGTTCTTCCAATATTTTGGCGATTGCCGTTCTTTCGACGACATTGAACCGGTTGGTGTTGAACAGTTCCGTGCTGAGAATGTCGGCCACGGCATCGGCCGTTTCCTGCGCAATGTTTTTTGCCTCAAAATCAAGGACGGCCATGGTAATCTTGGTCTGGCCGACAGCCATGATGTGGAAAAGACACAGGCAAAAAATAACAAACCACAGAGAGCTAAATTTTTTCATTTTAACCATCACCAGCATACCCCGGTTTAATTGAGTAAAATTTTGGTAAATGTAACAAAAGGGGAATTCTTTATCAAGCCATTTTTACGAAAAAGTGATATACAGCAAGCATGGGAGAGTTGAATTTTTATGCTAAAATGGCGGATGCTCATGTTCACTGTACTCTGCCAGACGGTCGCGCAGGAACAGGCGGGCTCGGTGGAGGTTGGATTTGACAGCCGCCAGGCTGATGTGAAGCATCGCGGCAATCTCTTTGAGGGAAAATCCCTCGATGTCCTTTAACACAAAAACGCTGCGAAACCTGGCCGGTAATTCGGCAATGGCTTCTTCCATGGCGCTCTTAAGCTCGGCATTTAAAACGGCTCTCAAGGGATTGTTGCCGATCGATCTGTTAAAATTTTCAATTGCGGCGTGGCTGACTTTGCCTTCATCGTCATCGAGACGCAACGGCTGTTTTTTCCGCGAGCGCAGGCGCATCAAGGCATAATTTGTCGCAATCCGGTAAATCCATGTGGAAAGCGTGGACTGGCCTTTGAATTCCGGCAGCGCCTGGAATACCTTGAGAAAGGTCTCTTGTAAAACGCATTCGGCTTCATCCGGATCGGCAAGAAGCTTGAGCGCCGTATTGTACACCAGTTTTTCATTTTGGGTGACAATGTCCGAAAGCGCCGCCTTGTCCCCTTTGATCGCTCTTTTAACCAGATCTGCTTCAGGATTATCCATATCATCGACTTGTTTTGTGGAATGATCACGACCGATTTGCGCGACAAGATATTCAAAAATTTTCACACTTTCAAGAGCTTTCAGGGCATGAAAAAGCCCCCGGGAAACTCTCGTCGGGGGCGGGTCGGTGGTCAATGCCGAATAAGAATTGATATTATCGAAAAAGTGGCGTGCAGTCGGCCTAATGCGCGCCGTTCAAATGTTTACCCAGTATTTTTTCAAGCTCGTTTTGCGGCAGCGCCCCGACGATTTTATCCACCACTTTGCCTCCTTTGTAAAAAAGCAATGAGGGGATGCCTGTGATGCCATACTTGCCGGCTGTCATGGGATTGCTATCCACATCCAGCTTGCCGACCTTCACCCGGCCCTGGTATTTGTCCGCCAGCGCCTCAACAATCGGCGCAACGAATCTGCAGGGCATGCACCAGGCCGCCCAAAAATCGACCATAACCAGATCGTCGGCCTTGATCACTTCATTGTCAAAATTGGTATCTGTGAATTGTTTTACATTCGCATTCATTGGACATCCTTTCTTAGTTATGATGTATGATTCATTTACCTATTTGGACGAACGTATTTCATATCCGATTTCGATTTCCGTAGATTTTCTCAGCATCGCCGATGCCGAACAATATTTCGTTTCCGACAGCTCGATCGCTCGCTCGACCGCCTCCTTTGGAATATTATCGCCGTAAAGTATAAATGTGATCCTGACTCGTGTAAACACTTTCGGATGCTGCTCCGCCTGATCTGTCTCCAGAGTACATTGAAAATCATCCAGCTTGATCCGCTTTTTTTGCAGGATGGAAATGACATCCATGGACGTGCAGCCGCCAAGTCCGATTAAAAACAATTCCAGCGGCCTTGCAGCGGCATCGGCTCCGCCAAGCTGTTCCGCAGCATCCATCGTGACCCAATGGCCGGAATCCGCTTTACCGATGAGCGTCAAGCCATTGACCTGTTTTATTTCTGCCTTCATCGTTCTCACTCTTTCAATATTTCCTGGTGCAAGAGGAGCACAGCGCTTTTATGCGCCGCGGTGCATCGCATAAAGGCGATGCACTCCATCTGATTTGCACTCATCAAATTATAATTATTTTGCTTTTAATTATTTTGTCTTTTAAAGTCCTCGGCTGTAACCCTGACAGGGTTCCGAACCCTGTCAGGGTTTGCTATACTAGATATCGAGGGCTTCGAGTATATCTCGCTCAAACACAGATTTCGGGCGTGCACCGATGTACTTTTTATGGATGTTGCCATGCCGGTCGATCAAAAACGTTGTCGGGATACTCTCCAGCGGAGAGTATGCCTGGTAAAAATCAGCGGTGAGCAGGGCAATCGGGTAACTGATGCCATAATCTTTGACAAAGCTTTCAACGGCCCGAACTCCTTGCCGGCCTCCGGCAACGCCCAGGATTTCAAATCCCCTGGAATTGTATTTATCGTAAAGCTCGATGAAGGCCGGAATTTCAGCACGACAGGGCGGACACCAGGTATCCCACACATTTAAAAGCAGCACCTTGCCTTTGTAACTCTCCAAACTGACATCATCGCCCTCGAGCGCTTTTAAAACAAAGTCGGCTGCTTTTGAGGAATTGGCTGTCGTCTTTGCCAGGTCTTTGGCCGCAGCACTGCCTTGTTTCGCATTGCAGCCGGATATGGTAACCGCTGCTGTCAGCAGGGAGACCAGGGACAGCATTTTCATTTTGTATTTCATCAGCTCTCCTTCAGCGTTCTGTTTTTTCCGCTCTTGTCAAATGTCTCGTCGATGATCTGATCGACATATTTGATCAAAACATTTTTGATCATCTCACTTTTGCATGAATGATACAACTCAGAGCACAAGTTTTCTCTTAATATTTCTGCGACATTTTTGCTTTTGCAGGACTGAATTCTCATCCTGACATCACCGCAGTATCTTTCAATAGTTTCCATATTCTTGTTCATCTCAACCTCTTGCGATTAGATGGAAGAATCCGGCATAGGATTCAAAGGTATCGGCAAAAAATATCTTCCAATTCAATATGATTCAAGGTTCCTTTACCCAGACCATACATCCGACATCGCAAATCGTTAATCTCAAATCTTAAATCAGAACCCATCATCCCCCCTTTTCTCGTTTTGTTACACACCCGTAAGTGAGGTGTTGCAACAGTATCAAATAATGGTTTGGATAAATGCCAATAATTTGTTATTATTCCACCAACATTTCCGCATCGCATCGATGCATTATTCTGCCTTTCTTATTGCCGAGACCGATTGACATAGAAGACTTGTGTGATGCGCACGCAAGACAGCCAAAAATCAATTTTAAGGGAGAAACATGTCTCAAAGAAAAAATCATGCATCATGCTTGATAATTGTTTTTCTTGTCATCTCCGTATTGCCGGCAGCGGCCTCCGAGCCGATCGTCGCCGACGGCACTGACCGCCAGCAATTGGAGAGCTACCTGGACAGCCTATGCACCTGGGCAGTGAACGCCCAGGTCGGATCCGGCGAATTAAAAATAGCGGAAAAGCGCCGCACCTCAATTTTTATCAACAGTAATCTGGCGCGAACTCTGCTCGCCGGTTATGAAATTCTGCACAACGACAGTTACCTGCGAGAAGCCCTGACCTGGTTTGACAAGCTGGTAGAATTGCAGCAAATCACAGAAGCAACGGGGGGGCAAAAAGTCGGCTGGTGGGGCGATTTTTCTCCTGACGGCAATATCTACCTGGGCGACGCCGGCACGTCGGCCACAGCTTTGGCCGGAATCGTCAGGTTTACCGAGGGGGAACGGCGACAAAAATACCTGAACGCCCTGGAGCTTTATGCGAATTTCGTCGAGTTCGGGACAAAAGACGATCCGCAAAACCAAGGGCGCGGCGGATCGGATGGCTGGATTATTCGCCAGGGCAATGATGCCGGTGCTATTGGCTGCGGCTACTACAAAGGCTCACTTTCGCTCGCCCCGTATATCATTTCGACCAGCGTCACCGGCGCGGCGTTTTTTTCCTGTTATTCGGTTTTGACTGGGAACGAGCGTTATATGGCTTTTGCAGAGAATGCCGTCGACTGGCTGCTCAAGGCCGCCAAGCCCGACGGCGAATTTCCCTATCTGTTGCACGAATTTGAGCTGGATGAATGGCCGTTCGACACCATGAGCTATGTGGCCGACGGCATTATCGGCGCTCATAAAAGATCGCCAAACGAGGAATTCAAGAACCGCCTCGTTCGAAGAATGAATAAAAGCATGCAATGGCTGGTGAACCAGCAAAACTCGCACGGCACGTGGGGCAAACTGAGGAGCGAAGACCAGCAGAGGAGCCAGGGGATACTCAATCTTCTCGTCTGGTACTACAGCGATGTCTCGCCGAACAAGACAGTTTTGGCAAGTATTCGCCGCAACTATGCTTATTTTCTCGATAAGGAAAATTCATCGGCCTTTGGCGTTTTGGAGCTGCCCATCACCACTGGTTTTGTCGGACTGGGAATCGCCGAGGTTCTGGAACCGGGGATTACCTACAAGCTGAAATGACAAAAGGAATTAGCAAAACACTTTGACTGTTCTTCTTACCTTTCAGGACAGCGGTTAAACGAAAGGCGATCTAGAGAGTTTTATGCGGAGGATAATCACACACAACGATTTTGACGGCCTGGTGAGCGCGGCTATTTGTTCATTCGCATTAAAGATAAATTTCATCGTATTCACCGGACCGAGAACCGTTTCCGAAGCGCGTATTTCCATAACCGATGAGGACGTCGTTTGCGATTTGCCTTATCCCCTGGAATGCGATCTCTGGTTCGACCACCACGAAGCCAACCTGGAAGAGCTCGGCTTTCGTAAAATCGATCCGGCTTCCATAAAAGGCCGATTCGATATGAAAGACTCCTGCGCCCGGGTGGTTTATGAATATTTTTCGGAAAAGGTGACGTTCCCGCCGCATTTTGAGGAAATTGTGGCCGAATCCGATATAATCGATGCCTTTAAATACACCAGCATTGAAGAATGGCGAACGCCAACGCCCGGAAAGATCATTGACGGCACCATCAAATACAAAGGCGAGCCGGCCGAGCTCAAGTGGAAATATTTGAGAAATCTTGTTTATCAGCTCAAAGATTTTCCCATCGACAAGGTTGCACAAATGCCAAGCGTGAAGAAACGTTATAATTCTTTTATGCAGGAGGAAGAGGGCATCATCGAGCAAATCAAAAAGGACGTCGTGTTTCTGCCGATTGACCGGGAGAAAAAACTGGTCGTCATCGATTCAACAAAACATAATCGCCAGCCCTATCTTTTAAAGCATCTCGCCTACCTGGAATACCCGGAGGCGCAGGCTGTTATCGAGGTGAAAAACCTGTTCCGCGATAACACCAAAACCAACGACCTTGCATTCTCCATCTCCCTCAGCTTGAATTTGGCCAACGGAGATCATTCCAAGGATGTAGGGGAGATCATGCGCGAGCTGAACATCGGCAGCGGACACCCCGGCGCTGCTGCCGGCATGGTGACGTGCTCTTCTAAGGAGAATATGCTCAAAGAGAAAGAGCGCATTTTGGAGCAGATTTACAGGATCTTTATGGAGCAATAAAAGAGAGTTAGTATGGGTAAAAAGAAAAACGCAAAGTATGTCATAGGCGTAGACCTGGGTGGGACAAAAATTTATGCCGCGGTCATCGACCGCAATGATAAAATGCGTGGCTCCGCCCGCAAAAAGACTAAAGCCGAGAACGGATTCGAATCGACCGTTAAAAGGGTCGTTTCCTGCATAGAAAACGCGGTCGAGGACGCCGGAATAACCCTCGATCAAATTGTCGGAATCGGCGTTGGCTCGCCGGGTCCGCTCGACCTCAAAGAAGGCAAGATCATCGAAACGCCTAATTTGAAATGGAAGGATGCGCCGTTAAAAGCGCGTTTGGAATCGGCCCTCGGCAAGCCGGTGAAAATCGACAATGACGGTAATGTCGGCATTCTGGGGGAATACGCTTGCGGCGCCGCGATGGGTGCAAAACACGTCATCGGCCTCTTTGTCGGTACGGGCGTCGGCGGCGGCGTGATCGTTAATGGGGAAGTATTGCACGGATTCAACGAAAATGCCGGCGAGCTGGGCCACATCATCCTCGATCCGAACGGCCCAAAGTGCGGCTGCGGCAACAACGGTTGTCTTGAGGCCTTTTCCAGCCGTCTATCCATTGAGCGAGAAATTCGCACGGCAAAGGAAAACGGCATTAAAACGGCGGTGTTCGATGGCGTTGCTGATAAAAATGAGCTCATCAGGAGCAAGCGGCTGGCTGAATTTTTTCATGCTGACGATCCTGCGGTGAAAATGGCCATCGAAAAATCGGCGACCTACATCGGTTTTGCCGTTGCTTCACTGCTCAATATTTTCAATCCGCAAATCGTTGTTATCGGCGGCGGCGTTGTGGAAGCGCTGGGTGAATCGTATGTATCGATTGTGAGAAATGTGGCCGAGGCGAATGTTTTCGCTATTGCCAAACGCAACGTCCGCATTGTCCCGGCCCAGCTCAAGGATGATTCTGCTGTTTTGGGCGCCGCTGTCCTCGGATGGCAGGCAGCGCAGGAGAAAAAGAAAAAAAATGACGCATAACTATTACAGCAAAAGTCTGCCCTAGATGAGAGATTTTTCACCCAATTTTAAAAGACAAAATGATTATGGACAAAATTATTTCTCACAATTATTTTGTCCTGATTCATTTTGTCTTATGATCTTTATGCTTCGTTACTTTGCGACTCTTTGTGGCGAAGATTTAAGCCTTCGTAAATAAAATTTTTCTGTGGTACTTGTCCTATTCTGCAAAAACAGAATAAGGCCGCGCACAGCTACCCGTTCGCGGCCTTTTTGTTTAAGAAGGAGATTTGAATTATCATACCGAACTCGCCCGGACACGACGAATTACAGTTTTTTCCAATGTCCCTCGATCCACTTCCAGCCACCCGGCGTCTCCTGCCAGTGGCCATCGATCCACACGAATCCTGTCCTGGCTTTGACCCACTTGCCGTCCAGCCACACGTATTTTCCGTTCCGCCACCCCCAGTGGCCACTTACCCACACGCCGTGCTTGTAAGGCGATTTTGGCCTGACAACCACTCTTTTTGCCGCCGGCGGCGCCGTTTTGACAACCACAACCGGTCCTGAAAATGCCGGTGAGACTGATGCCAACAAAAACAACATGGCAAGAGAGCATGCCAAAAGTCTGAGCGATTTCAT
>Ga0154721_1191_pt1 | contig 12216 bp, 9 predicted proteins | sample Rifle2008BG16ft_FD_105729 | JGI IMG/M metagenome (GOLD analysis project Ga0154721, IMG submission 105729) | candidate division KSB1 bacterium RBG_16_48_16 | reverse complement strand
TCATAACTCAATATGCCGTGATGGGCTATCCTTACGCTGTCCTCGATTCGGCTGTCTACCGCATCTCGGCGGACAGCAGCGAGGCCGCAGTAGCGATTTATATCACGGAAGACGCCCCAGTGCTTGTCGGCCGTGTCAATCTACTCAAGATCGATTCTACCCTGGCGGAAAAGCTGAAGCGGCGTTTTGATACCAGGGAGGAGGAACCGTTTGAGCCAAAACGCTTTGCCAACGATATGGACGACGCGGTCACCCAGCTCGAAAAACAGGGCTATCCTTTCAACCGCCTCGATCTCGCTTCTATCGCCCTGGATTCCGTCGCGCCGGGCAAATCCGGCCTGGTGATCGACTATGACGCCATTCTCGGCCCACAGTTGCGAATCGAAGAGATACAAATCGAAGGCAACAAGTTAACCAAAGACAAGGTGATACTGCGGGAGACCCGCATCCGCAAAGGAGAGGTGTACGATTATGGCAAGGTGGAAAGGATTCCGCAGCGGCTGATGAAGCTGGGGTTTTTCGAGCGGGTCGATCAGCCCCAGGTCTACCTGGCCGAGGGTGACCAGGGAGGGCTATTGATTCGCCTGAAGGAGGGCAACGCCAGCAAATTCGACGGCGTGGTCGGTTACAATCCCGCTACCGAAACCCAGGCCGGGTACCTGACCGGGCTGATGGACATCTCCATCGGCAACCTGCTGGGCACGGGACGTACGGTTCAGGCGCACTGGCAAAAGCGCGACCAAAAGACGCAGAACATGATGTTTTATTATCGCGAGCCCTGGGTCGCCGGCTATCCCATCCATGCGGGCGTTGGCTTTGAGCAATTGATCCAGGACACCACTTATGTGCAGCGGGACCTGGCCGTCGATTTTTCGCTGCCGCTTTTCGAGAGCTTCAATGCGTTTGGTAAATTGTCCCGGCTCGAAATTACACCCGATTCGGTCGGCAGTTTCACCCTGGGCATTCCCCGCAGCCGGACCGTGAATGCCACGTTGGGCATTGAATACGACAGCCGTGATGACATTCTCAATCCGCAGCGCGGTGCGTTTTACAGCACCTCGCTCGTGGCCGGCAAGAAAACAAACCTGGGACCGTCTGCTCTTATCGGCCAGTTGGGTTTACGCCAAAAGATCGACAACAAACAATTTTACCTGGACGTTGAATTCTATTTCTCCATGTTTAAGCGCCAGGTTTTTGCCACGGCTTTGCACGGACGGCAAATCAAGAGCAATGAAAGGATCATCCCGCTTCCCGATCAGTTTCGCCTGGGCGGGGCCAGGAGTCTGCGAGGCTACCGGGAAGACCAATTTCGCGGCAGCAACGTCGCCTGGACCAACCTGGAATGGCGCTACATTTTGAGCCGGCGTTCCCGCGCCTTTGTTTTTCTCGATGCCGGCTACCATTCGAGCCAGGGAGAGAGCGGTTTCAAGGAAAGCTATAATATCGGCTACGGTCTGGGCGTCCGGCTGGAAACCGGCCTGGGCATAATGGGCATCGACTACGGCCTGGGCAAAGGCGACGGACTTTTAAACGGCAAAATCCATGTCGGTCTGGTGAATGAATTTTGAAGACTTTTTTGTTGAAAAGAAAAATTTGAACGATTATTGCAGCAGAGATGGAATGAGATGTTCTCGATATTTTGAAGGTAATTTTTTTATAAAATTATTCACGTCGCGCCTCCGATAAACGCTAAAATAAAACAATGATTTATAGGCACAGAATCCATCAAGGCGAAGAAGAAGATGTCCTTTGTCAGCAGACGGAGTATACGCGCAGTGATTCTCCGATGGGAAAAAGTGCCCCGCGAGATAAACAATTCATCTATAAATTGTGTAGGGTGTGAATGAGCGAAAAATTGAAAATCCTGGTATCCGATGATGAAAAAATGATGCGCACGCTTTTATCCCATAGCGTCGACAAACTGGGTTTTGCAGCAATCACTGTCTCCGACGGACAGGAATGCATTGACGCGCTCTGTGAGCATACAGACATAGGTGCTGTTCTTCTGGACTTTGAAATGCCAAAAAAGAACGGCCTGGAAGTGCTGAATTTTGTGAAAAAGAATTATTCCACTATTCCTGTTATCATGGTCACGGCCATGGAGGACGTACAAACGGCCGTGCAGGCGATCAAGATCGGCGCTTATGATTATCTTGTGAAACCGGTCGATCCCAACCGGCTGGAAACCACGTTACAAAATGCCCTGAAACTGAGGAAGCTAAAACAGCAGGTGGGGACGCTCGAATTCAAATTGAGGAAAAACGAGCTTTTTACGGACATCATCGGCGAAAGCAAAAGACTCAAAGAGGTATTTGAACTCATCGACCAGGTACTGGCCACCGATGTCAACGTATTGATTATTGGCGAGAGCGGAACGGGAAAGGAGCTGCTTGCCAGGGTCATACATGAAGGAAGCAGGCGCGCGGAGGGGCCTTTTGTCGCGGTGAATTGTGCGGCCATCAACCTGGAGATTGCCGACAGCCTGTTGTTCGGCCATAAAAAGGGCGCCTTTACCGGGGCCACCGAAGACCGGGGCGGCTATTTTGAGCAGGCGGACACCGGCACCGTGTTCATGGACGAAATTGGCGACATGCCCCTGGACATTCAGGCCAAGGTGCTAAGGGTTCTGGAAGAACGGGCGGTTCGCCGGGTGGGCGAGCGTAAAGAGCGCATGCTTGATTTCCGCGTCATTGCGGCTACAAACAACGATCTCGCTTTAGCCGTTCAGGAGGGTACCTTCCGGACCGACCTCTATTTTCGCCTGGAAGAATATCCCGTTTATCTGCCGCCGCTGCGCGAGCGAAAGGAAGATATCCCGATTTTGGCGCAGCATTTTATGGACGAATTTTGCCACAATAATCAGTTGGAGCAGAAAACCATTTCGGACAGTGCGATGACTAAGCTTATGGCGCATTCGTGGCCCGGCAATATCCGTGAATTACGCAACGTCATCAGGAGAGCGGCCATTCGCTCGAGGTCGTCCGAGATCGAGGAAATTACGATTTCGGAGCTGGATGCCGGAATAAGGCCGGAAGAGGCAAAGACCGTTGGTCGCGGTTTTCGGCCGGCAGAGCACAACGAGCCGGGCTTGACGGACGATATCCTTTCGCTTTATATCATCGAGAGGGAAGCCATCCAAAAAGCGTACAAGTCGGCCAATCACAATACGGCGGAGGCGGCCAAGATACTCGGCATCAGCCGGGCGACGCTGTACCGGAAATTGAAAAAACTGGGGATCGAGGAGTAGGTAACCAATCCCAGGGGAGTCTAGCTGATCTTAACAGTCTCTAAAGGAACAGGATCAAAGTGAAGTGGCTTGAGTTAGGAGTGGCTTGAGTTACACTCACTCAAGGCACTCTAATTACTCCAGGCACTCAAGGCACTATTTAAAATAGCCAAGTTTCCATCAGTCAAGTCACTCTGTTAGACCATTCTTGATGATTTTGTCTCTAATTATTCTGACATTAATCATTCTGACTTTTACATCTTCCCACCCATTTCTCAATTTGAGAAACTTTCGCAGAATGACTTTTTAAATCTCACAATGCTTAATATTCCAGGCGTTGAAAGGGGACTGTCCTGCCAGATCGAGCCACTCCAACCCGCTGAATTTTAGTGCATTACCACCTGCTGCAAAATGAAGACGGTCTTTGGCACACTAAATGCTTGAGCCAGGGTGGAAATTGCCAAGCATCTAATTGACCAACTGCAACTTGAAGGAATTCAGCAGCCTTATGAATAAGCGACAATCGAAAAACACCTTGCGTCTAAGACCGATCTTTCTTTTTTTAACCCTTTTTATCATGCCGCAGATTTCCGGATGTTATACGGCGCCGTCAAAAGGCCATACGGAATCCATTCGGGAGTTTGTGCTGGCCAGTAACATGAGAGAACGCGATAATGTCATTCCCGAATACAAATTGGGATTCGGAGACGTCATCGAAGTCAATTTTTTCAACAATGAAAAATTCGACGAAATGGTGACCGTTCGACCGGACGGCCGCATTACCGTGAAGCGTCTCGGCGATATGTACGTGGCCGGGATGACACCGTCGCGGCTGGACACCTTGCTTAGCGAACGCTACGCCCGTTATATTCGCGAGCCGGAAATTACGGTCATCGTGCGCAATTTTGGCGGTTACAAGTTCTATGTTCTCGGCGAAGTCAAACAGCCGGGCGGATTCGAGCTGGAGCGAGATATGACGGTGATGGAAGCCCTGGCCATGGCGGGAGGAACCAATCAACATGCAAACCTGAAAAGCGTTCTGATCCTGAGGCCGGTGGAACCCAACAAGGTTCGCGCCTACCGCGTCGATGTGACCAAGCTCGTTAAAGGCGGCGACAGGTCTCTTAACAAAGACATCTATTTCCTTCAGGCAAAAGACGTGGTCTACATTCCCAAGACTTTTGTGGCCAATATCAGCCTCTTTTTAAAGAATGTTTTTGACGGCGTTCTGCCACCGGTCGATATATACCTGAGGGCCTTGTGGTGGAGCAAGTACGATTGATTTGACAGGATGAATCGACAAGGAACGGATTGCAAACAATCATTGGAGTGAAAATTCTTGAATCAGCTAGCAGAAAATAATATTCATTCGACATCGACCGACGCATTGAGCAATGTGTTGCAGATTTTTTTCAAGCGAATAAAGCTCATTTCGGTCATCGTGGGATCATGCGCTGCCGCCGGACTGGCGATTGCCCTATTGATGAAGCCGGTCTATTTTGCCAGCTCAAAGATCGTTGTTGAAAAAGACTTCGCCAGTGAAAAGGCCATGCTGTTCGGCATCACTCCCCCGAACATGTACTCGCAATATGACTGGATGCAACCGGAGCTGGAGACCATCAACAGCTATCCCGTTGCCGCGCAGGTCGTGACAGAGCTGGAAAGCGCTCTTTACAAGCCGTCCGATCACTCGAGCGAAATCGACAGCACGACTTTATTAGCCGAACGCATTTTGAGCCTGCGGCGCGCATTAAAGCTCGACAACGACAAGAACAGCAACGTCATCGAAATCGGCTTCGAACACCACGATCCGGTAGTGGCGGCAAAAGTCGTTGAAAAAGTCCTAAAGAGCTATATCGCCTATCGTTCACAGGTGCATGAGGAAGCGTCGTCGTATACTTTTTTCGAAAAGCAAACGAATATTACCGGTGAAAAAATCAGCGAGCTGGAGCAGCGCCTGGCCGATTTTAAGAAAAGCCAGGAGCTTGTATCGCCCCAGGACCACCAGAACATCCTGGTCAGCAAGCTGGCCGATTATGAGAAAAGCTTGACCGTCGTCAGGACCAAAAGAATCGGCAAAGAAGCCAAGCTTTCCGTGATTGAAGGCCAGTTGAAAGACGATCAATTTATCAATATCCCGGTGATCGAAGCCTCCGACAGCCCCAGCAGGGAAAAGTATATTGCCAAACTGAAAAGCGATCTGTTGGAGCTGGAGGTGGAAAGAGAACAATTGCTACTCGTTTACACGCCGGAGTACGAAGAGGTGATCGCTGTTGAGAAAAAGATCGCCGCAACCAGGACGAAAATTTCCAGCGAGATCCGACAGATTTACGATCAGGAGATGAGCTCGGTGAAAGCACTGGCGGCTGAAGAGGCGGAGCTGAATAAGGCGATCCGGGAAATTAACCATGACATCAAAAAGCTGGCTCAGCAGGAATATGAATACAACCAGCTCAACCGCGGCATCGATGATAACCGGGATATCTATTCCATGCTGGTGAAACAAAAAGAAGAATCACGGATCTCCATGTCCAAGCTGGAAAAGGATGTCAAAATCAAGGTGATCAGCCCGGCGGTGGTTCCCACTCAGCCGGACAAGCCCAACCGAAAACTCATCGTCCTCGGCCTGACCATGTTTGGCTGTGTTGTCGCCATCACCTTGTCCCTTTTGATGGAATTTTTCAATCGCACCATCGAGACACCCGAAGTTCTGGAGCGAAGCACCGGCCTGACTTTTTTAGGCTCCGTCAGAGAAGTCCGGTTGAATGTGAACTAGGTCGATATGGATCAGCAAACTCGAGAGGCAGGAAAAATGTATCAGCACACAATCAACATAAATAATCTATCGTTTTCGGGCGGAAATGGAAAACCGAGCTTTACCGGCAAGGGCCCCTATTTTGGTGATTACGACAACTATCCAACCTACGAGGTGGGGGAATGTGTCGATATTCCCGTCGAAACCCCGGCTGACAAGCGGATCGAAGCGGATGAGATGCCCCGGTTTGCATATATGATAAAAAATAACCGCGCTTTAATAAATAAAGAGGTGGGAGACAGCGAAAAACCGATGGCGAGAAATCATGTCGATGTACCGAATGTTCATGAGGAATATGATGAGCTTAGCCTTGAGACTAGCGACGACCGTCAAACGAGCGGCAAATTGATGAATTCAGGAGTTTTCAGCCTGGCCAACCGCCGTACGGACTTGAACACACAAAAAAACAAAATAAGCGAGCTGCTGAACGACGCGCACAAGATTATCGCCAAATTATCCGCCATTCACGGTAATAAAAAAATCATCGGCATTACCAGCGCCGTTTCCGGAGAGGGCACTTCGACTCTTGCAAGCGTGTTTGCCACGCTGGCATCGGGAATGCAGATGGGACACGATCAATTGGAAAAACATCTGCAAGGCATCTCCGAGCCCCAGGGAGAAATAACCAGAAAAGGCTCCGGCATTTTGCTGATCGACGCGCAATTGCACCGGCCTTCCCTTCATACAAATTTTGGCGTGAAACGATCCCCCGGCTTGACCGAGATTATCGACAACATGATGCCGTTTCAATTCGTTTCCCGTTCCGTTTCCTCAACGCTCAGGCTGGTGCCCATTGGCCGGGAAAGAAAGGCTTCATTCACGTCGTCGGAAGTGGAAAAGTTTTCGTTTCTGCTGCAGTATGCAAAAGACCAGTTCCACACGGTTTTTATTGACATACCTCCCCTGCTGGAATCGCCGGAGGGAATATCCCTTTGCAAGCTTTGTGACGCGGTCGTCCTGGTCGTTAGAGCGGGAAAAACGCGCTGGCATGCTGTACGCGACGCCAGGCGGTTATTGGAGCTGTCAGGTGTGAACGTCCTCGGCGGCGTTTTGAACAAACGACAGTACCCTATTCCGGACTGGCTTTATCGAAAAATCTGATCATTCACTACGCAACTTTTGCACGGCAACAAGGAGAAATGAATGAGTATATTCACCATTTATCAGAGGCGCCATAACAACGGACGTGCCTTTGATCCAATAACAAGCTTGGGAGGAATTTACTCGCAAAAAGAATTTAAAATCATTCTCGAAAGAGAAAGAGCGCGAGTGGAGCGCAACAGCCATTATTTTACACTGGCCGTGTTTCATTTCGCGCCGATAAAGAACAAGCTCAGCCGGATTATATCCGTGATACGCCTGCTAAGAACCAGGACACGGATTACGGATGTCGTTGGCTGGCTGGATGATGATAACATCGGCGTTTTTATGCCTGAAACTCCTCATGAAGGAGGACATAGATTTGCCCAGGATATCATCCTGACCTTATCCAAAACCGAGATACCCGTGAAATACCGGGTTCTAACCTACCCGAGTCCGGATGGTAAAGTGTCTTTACCGTCCGGCAGGGGGGAACCGGATAAGGATAAAAGGCCAACATCCCGGGCTGCGCTGGTTTCGGACGGCCTGCCGGAAAATGTCTACCCTCTTTCTCGCAGCACATTAAAGCAAATGAATAATGACCTGGAAAATACTTCTGAAAAAGACATTCCGGATCTGGCGGACGTGTATGCGCGTCCGCCGGAATTTTGGAAAAGGGCCGTGGACGTGTGCGGCGCTACAGTCGGCCTGCTCCTGTTATCGCCACTTTTCCTGTGCGTTTCCCTGTTGATAAAACTGGTTTCAAAAGGGCCGGTCTTTTACCGGCAGGAACGCATGGGCTACAAAGGAAAGCCGTTTAAAATGTACAAATTTCGCACCATGCACCTCGGCGCCGATACGGCTGTTCATCAGGATTACCTGCAAAACCTCATGCGCTCGGACGAGCCGATGACCAAATTGGACGACAAAAAAGATCCGCGTATCATACCCTTCGGCGGCCTGCTGCGGCGCTCCAGCCTGGATGAGCTGCCGCAACTGCTGAACGTGCTGAACGGCGAGATGAGTCTGGTCGGGCCGCGGCCGTGCCTGCCCTATGAAGCAAAAGATTTCGACCTGTGGCACAACAAAAGGTTCGATGTCCTGCCCGGCATGACCGGTTCCTGGCAGGTAAACGGTAAAAACAAAACGACCTTTAAGGAAATGATGCGCCTGGATGTTTCTTATTCGCGGAAAAACTCATTTTCCCAGGATACAAAAATCCTGCTCAAAACCGTGCCGGCAATAGTGGAGCAGATTTGGGGCGGAAAATAAATGGAAGAAAGAACCGCAGGAAGCAAATCGTACAACAAGAAGGAAACCCGCCGATAATGAGCGACATAACCGAAAGGAACTCTACCGCCCCTGGACAACGGTATCCAAGCATGGTTGAATTACTTCCTTTACGGCTCAAAGAGAGCTTGAAACGGAGCTGGGCTGAGGAATTTCACAAAAGAATTTTTAGTCAAATGGACAGGAAGGTGATATCCCAAATATTCGTAAAAGAGAATGAAGAAGGAATACCCCTATCCATTTATATGGGTCTGGAGATCATGAAGCTTCTTTTTGATTGGTCGGATGAAGAGCTCATCGCCAATCTGAATTTCGATCTTCGAGTTTGTTATGCATTGGGCTTAAAAAATTTAGGAGAAATAATCGTGGAAACACAAGCATTAACCGATCAGCGCGACAAGCTGCTAAAATATGCTCGAAAGGCATCCATAGAAGAGCGCGCCGAAATCGTCAAGCGGCTACAGCCAAAAGATGACGAACGCAACGATAGTCTTTTGTCCTCAGCCGATCTCTCGAATTTTTTCGCCAATTTTACCAAAGTCAAACAATTGAAAATCGTCATCGACGCGCTGAAGGACTTTTACTCGGAGCTGCCAGAGGTGGAAAAAAAGTGGTATGAGCAAATGGTCCGCTATTATGTCAAGGACGATACCGAAAGAATTATCGCCAGGATAAAAATAAGCGAGGTCAATAAACACCTGCATCGACTGATGGCCATTTTGCTCTATTTCAACGAGATTTACGGCTCTAATCCCGAGCTGAACCGCAGCGAAGGTTTTCTCGAGATTCGCCAGGCATTGTACCATCGCTACCATTTCAAGTCCGGGAAAAAGAACGGCTCTTCCCGTCATGAGTAAATCCATTTGGTGAAGTGAAATAAATTTCTATATTATCTCGAATTCAACCATCCTCTAAACCAAACGGACAAACCAATACGGGATCGAAAATGAGCCATCAAAAAATTGCCCCCGACGTCAAGCTCGGCGCGAATGTCAGGATCTTTGATTTTGTCAACCTTTACGGTTGTGAGATTGGCGACAACAGCAAAATCGGCGCTTTTATTGAAATTCAAAAAGGTGCCCGAATCGGCAGGAATTGCAAGATTTCCAGCCACACCTTTATATGTGAGGGAGTGACCATCGAAGACAATTGTTTCATCGGCCACAACGTCACCTTCATCAACGACAAATACCCCCGCTCGGTAAACGAGAGCGGTCAATTGCAAACGGAAGAGGACTGGGTTTGCGTACCGACCCTGGTCAAGCAAGGCGCATCGGTCGGCTCGAGCGCCACGATTCTTTGTGGCATAACCATCGGCGAAAATGCCATCGTGGGCGCGGGCAGCGTGGTGACAAAAGATGTTCCCGCAAATACGGTTGTGGCGGGAAATCCGGCACGAATTTTGAAAAAACAATAATACTTGAAGAAAACCCAATATGCTGACCCCTAACTTTTTTACAGAAAGTGTTGTAAAATATCCAGATGAATTTGGTTGAGCTTGAATGTGTCGACCCTGTTGCCTGCAAGGGGTGGGACGAAATTGTCCTGTCAATGTCACATTATACCTTTTTCCATACCTCCCATTGGGCCAAAGTTCTTCATCACGCTTACCGTTATACGCCACACTATCTCATTGGCAGAGAGAATAGCGGGGTTTCATTCGTTATTCCCTTGATGCTCGTGCCCAGCCGGCTGACGGGAAGGCGAATGGTTTCATTGCCCTTTACCGATTTTTGTCCGCCATTGGGGAATTTGAGCGCCGATGGCATCGACAGGGTTTTGGCGAGAATAGATGAGTTTCATGTAAAATCCGTCGAGTGGCGCGGAGGGCGGGAGTACTTTGGCAATCATCCGTCTTCTACCCGGTACTTGCAGCACCTGTTACCGCTGACGCCCGACACGGATTCTCTATACAATTCCTTTCGCAGCAATACAAAACGCAACATCAAAAAGGCCTTAAGCCAAAACCTCGAGATCGTTTTTGACAATTCGGACAAGACGCTTATGGACTTTTATACGCTGAATTGCCTGACGCGCAGGAAACACGGACTGCCGCCGCAGCCGCGCTATTTTTTTGAGGCCATCCGCCATTTTATTCTGGAAAAAGGTCTCGGTTCGATTGTTGCGGCCAGGTATAACCATAGAACGGTCGCCAGCGCCGTTTATTTTCATTTTGGCAACCGGGTGATATACAAATACGGCGCCTCGGACATGAGCTATCAGCACCTGCGCGCCAACAACCTGGTGATGTGGGATGCGATTCAACACTATGCGAAAGAGGGTTACGCCCTGTTTGATTTTGGCAAAACCGAAGTCTTGAATGAGGGACTGCGAGATTTCAAGCTTGGCTGGGGGACAGAGGAGAAGGAGATTTATTATTATAAATATGATTTTCGCTTGAAAGAGTTTGTGACCGAACAAAACAAGGAACAGGGCTGGTACAATGTACTTTTTCGCAATCTGCCAATGCCGGTTTTGAAGTTGAGCGGGAAATTGCTTTACCCGCACGTGGCCTAGAGGAAAAGATTTTTATGAAGCTTCGCCGATTATTCTATTTTCTCAAACCCCTCATGCCTCGTTTACTGCAGATCGCGGTGAGAAGAAAGCTCGTCGCCGTGCAAAAAAGGAGATATGAAAATATCTGGCCCATCTACCCGGGCAGCGACAAACCGCCGCGCCATTGGCAGGGCTGGCCGGATGGCAGGCAGTTCGCCCTGGTGCTGACCCACGACGTGGAAACAGCCAAGGGCCAGAGCCGCTGCGCGGAATTGATGCGTCTGGAACAGCAGCGCGGCTTTGCCTCTTCCTTTAATTTTGTGCCGGAGCGCTACGCGGATGATCCGCTGCTGCGGCAGACGTTGACGGCAAATGGCCATGAAGTCGGCGTGCACGGCTTGTACCACGACGGCAAGCTGTTTTCGTCTAAAAAGATTTTCGATGAGAGGGCAAAGAAAATAAACGGCTATCTTCGACAATGGCAGGCGGTCGGATTTCGTTCGCCGGCCATGCACCACAACCTGGAATGGCTGGGCGAGCTGGATGTCGAATACGACCTCTCCACCTTTGACACCGATCCCTTTGAGCCCCAATCCGACGGCGTGGGTACGATTTTTCCATTCTACGTCCCGCGCAAGGGGAATCGCATCGGCTATATCGAGATGCCCTATACCGTCCCCCAGGATTTCACTTTGTTCATTATCATGCAAGAAAAAGGCCCGAAAATATGGAGGCAAAAATTGGACTGGGTGGCGGAACGAGGCGGCATGCTGCTGATTAACACCCATCCGGATTACATGTTATTTAATGGCAAGGAGGAGTCGATGGAAGAGTACCCCGCGACTTTTTACCTGGAATTTCTGGATTATGTCCGGGAGAAATATGACGGGCGTTTCTGGCAGGCTTTGCCCAAAGAGGTGGCGACATTTTCTAAATTAACACATTTTAGCTCGTAGTTCAAGCTTTAGCTTGCCGACCAGCCTGAAGACGGAACTACAAACTAGAAGGCAAAAGCTCCATAGGATTAATTCTGACGATGTTTTTCAAATCGACACATTTTAGCTCGTAGTTCAAGCTTTAGCTTGCTAACCAGCCTGAAGGCTGAACTACAAACCGGAAAGCAAAAACTCCAAAAGATGAATCCTGTGAAAAAAATATGGATCGATCTGGACAATTCGCCGCATGTGCCTTTTTTTTATCCGATTATTTGCGAGCTCCAAAAGCGGGACTATGACCTGTTGATCACCATTCGCGACGGCTTTCAGGTGAGGGAGCTTGCCCACTATTACGGCCTGTCTTTCGTCGCGGT
>Ga0154721_1052_pt1 | contig 12225 bp, 7 predicted proteins | sample Rifle2008BG16ft_FD_105729 | JGI IMG/M metagenome (GOLD analysis project Ga0154721, IMG submission 105729) | candidate division KSB1 bacterium RBG_16_48_16 | reverse complement strand
TTTATTCAAATAAACGGATTTAATGGCAAGAACTCATCAAAGACACATAGAAATTTTGTATGCCCTCAATAGATGGTGGCAAAAATTGCTGATTATAGAATCAAAAAGGTATTCCTGCATGGATGCATAATTGCATGAATGTATGCAGCCATGCAGTCATGCAACCATGCGTTTAGTACAATTATGAGTTTTAATGAGCCAGGCATTTCAAATTTGCCATAAAATATAGAGCGGATACGAAATTTTCATTCCAGGAAAAGCTCAGCAAGGTCAAGCGTCTCTTCCTTTCGCACTAGAATTGTCGAAAAAATCACTCTGTTCTGATCTCCACTGCCTCGACATCGCCATTTTCGAAACTGTTTAGCAAGGCCTGTAGATCGGCTATTGTGATCGTCTGTCCGTTGAGGTAAAAAGTGCCGTTTGGAGTGAAGCCTTCCAGCTCACCACCTTCCGAAAAATAGGCGAGAACTTGATCCCCGAATATTTCGATCAGGCGTTCTATCAAAAGCTGGTTATCCAGGCTGGCCCCGCTTTGATCGGAGGAAGCCATGCGAAATGCCCATATCGTGCTGGGCAGTTCTATCACGCTGCCGCTGACATTGGCCAGGCCAAAAACCTGCCAGTAGTAAACGTACCCTGGCCGCAGCGGGTAGGCCTCGGTTTCCAGGTATTGATAATAGGTGGATGGGATTGGCAGTGCACCTTCGTTCGCAAAACCGTTGTTATTAATCTCCGATTGGAGGATCAATTGTTTGTCCAGTATGACTCTTTCTTCCAGGATATTCTGGACGTTTCCGCCCGACCCCGGCATTTTTTCGGCAATGACCAATCTGAATTTATCGAAATTGGATTCCCACTGAAAAATAGGATTTGGGTTATAATTGTCCTGAATGTAACCGTCCAGAGGATCGTTGCCGGGGCCGATCAGATCGAGGGTGGATGGGTTGGAAATGTCAATGATAATTTGGTCGGTACTCTGATAGCCGGTGCTCAATTGCGTCAGGATGAATGTAAAAATGTACTTGTTGGAGGGCAGCTTTCCCGTCGCCAGCAGCTTCTCGATAAAGTCTTTTTGATCTTCGTTGAGCTCATAATCCGCTAGTGAATAAGTCTGTGACTGGGTAAACAGGCTCTGATTGGTTATTGTGGTTTGTGAACCCGCAGGAAGAATGAATTGCTCCGTTTTTCCGGATGCAATCAGATTATCCGGAAATGAGCTGACGTTCATTTCAAGAGTGCACGCTTCGTCCTGCAAGCCCGAATTTATCATGGTCAGCATGAAAAAATCCGATGATATCCCACTACCTGTGAGGTTGAGATCGTTTAAGAAAAAAACTTCGATATTCGGATTGAGGAGCGCGGCGGTAATGTTAACCTGCTGACTGTATGAGGCCGATGTACGAATAAACGTGATTGCCAAAAGCAGGGCGGCAGTTGTAAAAGACTTGAGTGCTTTCAAGGCAAACTCCTTTCACTGTATATTCTTTCCCGAATTTCATCACTTCTCGCAAAAAAGATGCCACTAAAGCAAAGAGCAGTCAAGGTAAAAATGGACGAACTGGAGTGCTGTTATCCTTTGAGATTATTGGATTCTGTCGTGAATCGGAATATTGTCTCATCTATAAACAAATGAAACGGGTGTTTTATTTTGTTGCGAATTCAGAAGGTGCCTTTCGCAGCTATTTTACTTTTTTATGTGAATGATTCCGGTGATAGGTGTCACATCCGCATGATAATTGGGGCGCGAACGAAGTCTGACTGAGTTATGGAATTCGCGTAACTGATTACAGGTTTCACGAGACAAACCAAAAAATGACAGGATGACGGGATTTAGAAGGATAAATAGAATCCTGTGAACGGTTACGAATTCGCCTTTCTGAACGGCTAGAAGTAATACCAAATGGTTTTATAGTCTTCGATGTTTTCGCCGCGCCGTTCAAGCTCGTTCAGATAATCATAAATCGGAACGTCCACGTCGACAAAACTGTCCGCCAGGGACAGGTTTTTTTCCCACGGATGAAACTCGTACACTCTTTTGCCATCGGGTAAAATCGATAAAAGATGATGATGCTGTTCGGCGCGAACATAATTTTTGCCCAGGCGAGGCACGTTGTAAACCGGCTCGTCGGTGCGCACGAGTCCGGGGAAAAGGCGCGCTTCTTCTTTAACCTCCTGCTGAAGCCGCGCCAGCGGCACGCGATAGGATTTTGTCTCTTCCTTGCCTTTTGTATTAAACGTATAATAGGGATCGACGCCGATGAGTCGCAGATATTTCCTCAGCGCCACCAGCTCGAATTTTCGGCTGTTCTCAATGGTGTATACGGTTTGGTTATATACCGACATCCCCCTTGTACGGAACTGTTGAACGGCGTGCATGGATTCCGGTGATATTTCGTAGGGATGTTCAAAATGGGTGACCAGGGCCACTTCCCGTCTTCCCGGCTGGTGATATTTGGCAATGACTTCCATGAGCTTATCGGTAATGCGGAAAGGCAGCACCACCGGAGCCCGCGAGCCGATTCGGATGCGTTCGATATTTTTCAGTTGCGCTAATTGCGACAGGACAAATTCAATACGTTGATCGTTCATAATCAACGGATCGCCGCCGGTCACTAAAACTTCCGTGACCGACGGATGAGCTTTAAGCCATTCAATGGCTTGCAGTATTTTTTTCCTTGATGCCAACGCCCTGGGAAAAAGGACATCATCTATTTCCCAGTTTCTCTGGCAATAAACGCATATTTGGCTGCAGGTGTTGTAGGGTTTCAGGATGGCTATATTCGGATACCGCCTCGTGACCAAATCGACGGGAGACGTTGCTCTTTCCAGCATAAAATCACAGGAAAGGTCGATGGAATCCGCCTTCTGCGCCAGCACAGCGACGTAATTCATGGGAGGAATGACCTGGGCACGAATCGCATGGTCGTGCCGTCGATCCGGCTCATAGTCCATCAGCGAGACATAATAAGGCGTAATGCCAAACGGCAATGCGAACTTTTTTGCCTCATCGATTGCTTCGATTTCTGCCTGGGTGAGCTGAACCAGGGAGCGCAGTTGCTCCGAATTCCGAATGACGTTTGCCAGGTGCCATTTATAGTTGAGCCAGTCTTTTTCTTCAGCTTTGAAATGTTTCAGTATCCTCTTTTTGTTCTCGATCCGTTTTTGAACGACCTCATCTTCCAGCCCCGTGAGATATTTTTTCACATAACTGTCGGATTTTTTGGCCATTTCGTCCAATTGTTCCGAGCGCAAAATAGCTGCCTCCCGTCCTTCGTAATCCATATACTGCGGGTATCTTAATTCGTCGTAAATCCCACTTTGTCCTCTCATACCTTTGATCAAATGGTGAATTTCTTCGAAAAACGCGACCGATAAATCGGGCGGGAGCTTTTCGAGCTGCTGGCGAACGAGTTTCCACAATAAAGATATTGTGCTGAACTTGCTCAATTTTTCACTACGGAGGGATATAATGCGCCTGAAGGTATTGATACAACTCATCTGCAATGCCCATTCCAGGGATTGCAGCTTTTTCACATCTTTGTTAAGAACCTTGACAAGCTCGTTACAATAGGCGATGAGATATTCCCGGCCGATTTTAGGAGAGGCAGCATCCTGGAGAAGGTTCTGGATAGTGGGATTCGGTGCGAAAATGTAGGATGTTAATCTCTTTATATCCAAAGCGACCTCCTTTTGTTTTTGTCTTTCTCCTTTCCCGGTGTGGCGATCTGTACATAGCCTTTCGTTTGCTAACGAACCGCATCCCCCAGGGGAAATCACTCTACGGCCACATTGGAGTGGCGTGGGTCATAACAACATAATAAAACAGCAGGACAAATGCAATACTCGTAAAACAGGAAAAGACCCATCAGCAATAAGGGACAAAAATCGTAATTTATGTAAAAGGTTCCAATCAGGCGGATAAAGCAACACGCATTCCCCTGAAATTCAAAAGTTACAGCTATTAAAAAACATTAATTTACTTGACATTTAAACAAAGATTTTGTTTATTTTCACATCGTTCTTTGCCATAACAGTTTGATTTCCACAACGTATGAGGGAGATGTCGTTCTAATGAACATATTAGTCGCGCATCCAACTGATTCATATGTGGAAGCATTGAAACAAATGCTGAGCGCTCAGGGTGAGACCTACAACCTTGAAGGAATAACATCTTTAGTTGAGTGCATCGCGCGGATCTCCCATTATGAGTTTGATGTAGCCATCATTGATTCGTCGTTTATGCAGGGGGAGAGCAAATCCTTTCTTGAAAAGCTTCATTTAATTGAAAAGCACGTTCCGGTTATCCTCCTCATTGATGAAAGACACGAGTACTTGATCCACGCCGCTTCAGAGTTAAATGTCACAGCTTACATAGATAAAAGACGGGGTTTTGTATCTTCGTTACCTGGCTTGATAGATCGGATTTCTGAGATTAGGAAAGAAAGAATGCGGGAAGAGGAGGTAGGGAAATTGGATGAAATGAATCTTGAGGTTCATAAAGTCGCAAGAAGCACAAACATGACTGAAGGTTACTTTATTTGTGATAGAAGGGGGCGTTTCCTTTCGGCAAATGAAGTGATCCAGGCGCTTTCGGGTTACTCGGAAGAAGAGTTGATGGAATTGGCCATTACGGACCTGATGACCAAAGAGGATGAGGAGCGATTCTTTGAAAGAGCATTTCAAGCCAATGCGAAAGAAACCAGCCTGACACAATCTTTGTCCCTCATCGACAAAATGGGGGAAAAGCATCCCGTCGAGCTTCGCATCCGAATCCTGCGAGAAGAGGGCAAGGCATCCAATATCATCGGCTTCCGGGGCAGTTTTACGGTTGTGCCGCAGGACCGGCCCGAGTTGCCCGTCCAAAAGACCTCCATCGATCAAAACAACATGATTGCGCAAGTTGTCGATATCGTTCAACTCGGCTATACCGAACCCCTGAGCGTCATATTAAAGAGAATTGCAGAGCTGATTTGCCAGACATTTGGCTTTAAAAGATCGACCGTTGCCTTGCTGGACAGACGCAAAAAAGCTTTTATCAAACAGGCCATGGTGGGTTATTCCACCAGCGATTTAGGCTCGATTGAAAGACGCGCTATCGAAGTTCCCCAGGAAGTGATCGACCGGATATTTGCCGACCGTTATAAAATCAAAGTGATTTACTATACCCAGGATCAGCGGGATTCGCGCGACTTTATCAGCCCGGGCATGCCGGAGCGGCGGACGCAGCGCCGCCGACCGGAAAGCCAGTGGCACAAAAGAGATTTGATCCTGTTGAACCTGTCCGACCACCAGGACAATACCTTTGGCTACATTTCCCTAGATGAGCCGGATGAAGGCAATGTCCCGGCGCGGACGACGTTTCATAACATGGAGATATTCGGCAAACTGGCCTCCATGGCCATCGAGAATTATTATCGATTCTCGATGCACGAACGCCGTAACAGGCGACTGAAACAGGTTCTGGTCTCGAGCAATATTTTCAAGCTCTACCTGAGCCTGAGCGAGCTTTTAAAAGAGGTTGTCTGGTCGGTTAAATTTTCATTGGATTTCAACCTTGTCGCCCTGGTGCTCATAAGCAAAAAGTCGGGTCTGCTGGAGACAAAAGCCGTTGCCTGCGACGATAAGATCAAGCTGCTTCAGATCAGGGAATTGAATTATGACTTGAAGGATTTTAGCAGTCTGCTGCGCGATGAGTACAGGCGAGGCAAGTCCTATTTCATTAAAAAAGAAGAAGCCATCATCAAACATTTCAAACGCATTTACTATGGCAGTGATACCGACGGACAGTACGACCGTTTTGAAAATATATGGCCGCGCTGGGCATTGATATTGGTGCCGATTAAATCACGGGAAGGGAAAATCATCGGATTTATCATGGCCGATGATCCAAGAGATTGCCGTGTCCCCGGCAATGATACGATTAACATATTGGAGATTCTGGCCAACCAGATGGCCATCGCCATTGACAATCGTGTGATGTACGTGCAGGCAAAGGAACAAATCAAACCAGAGCCTCAACCACAAGAGTCGGAAGAAAAACAGGACGATTATTACACCAACAGGGAAGAAGAAGATTATACCGGCGGCGGCCTGAAAAAACTGGTCGAGAGATTTTTGCGTTAGCCCGGTTTTCGCTCAATTCTGCCGGTTCATAAAAATATATTCGATACTGGCAAAATGTAATATGAAGCAGTAAAACGAGCCGTGATCCAGCACCTGAAGAGGGGGTCACGGTTTTTTCATTTAAAGAAAAGGTGATTTCCCCGGTGGATCGAAGAGATTTTTTGAAAAAGAGCACGGCTTTGGCGTTGGCCTCTTCCTGCATACCGCGACAGCTCTCGGCTTTTTCGTCCGGACTTCCGAGTCCTCAAATCCGTCCTGTTGGCGATAAATCCAGGGTGGTGATTGCATCGAGAAGTGACGCCAAAGATAACAATAATCGCTACGTCGGGATGAATGTCGCCAGGCTGGTGGATGCAGCGGTGGAGAACCTGTACCGGGAAAATGCACAAAAGGTTTGGAAAAAGCTCTTTTCAAAGGATGATGTCGTCGGTCTAAAAGTGAACTGCCTGGCGGGAAAGGGCCTTTCGACCAGCAAAGAGCTGGTCGATGCCGTGTCGGAAAGGCTTTTGCAAGTGGGCATAACGCCGAGCCACATCATTATCTGGGACAGGTCGGATAAAGACCTGCAACGGGCGGGTTACGGGCTTTACCAGGGAAACAAACAGCCTCAATGCTATGGCAACAATCGCTTTGGTTATACTTCAACCCTATACGAATTCGGAGAAGTAGGCAGCCTGGTCTCGCGGATATTGCACGACCAATGCACGGCTGTTATCAACCTGCCGATCCTCAAGGATCATGGAATCGTCGGCATCACGGCGGCGCTCAAGAATTTTTTTGGCGCCATCAATAACCCCAATAAATATCACCATAACACCGGCGATCCCTACGTTGCCGATGTCAATATGCTCGCCGATATTCGCAACAAAACACGACTTACTCTATGCGACGCGCTCACGCCGCAGTACGAAGGTGGGCCGCCGCACATGCCGCAATGGACCTGGCAGCAGAACAGCGTGATCGCAGCCGTCGATATGGTGGCTATGGATAAGGTGTGCTGGGAGATGATCGAAAACCAGCGCCGGGACAACGGCTTGCCGAGCTTGAAACAAAGCGGGCGCGAGCCGACTTATATTCACACCGCTGCCGATGATCATCATCAATTGGGGACGGATGATACTGAAAAAATGGAAATAGTCAAAGCATGAGGGCTTTTTCATAGTGTTTTCCCGAAGAGAGTTTATCAAAAGCACGTGCGGCGCCGGTTGCCTGCTGTTGTCTCCGGTTCCATCAAAAATATTTCAAGGTGCCGGTTTAGCCCAGGCGGCGGAAATTCAGCGGCCTGTTGAGGCGAGGTACTATGAAAAGCAGCCGAACCGAAAAATAAAGTGCGTATTGTGCCCGAGGGAATGCGTCATCGACGATTTGGAGCGGGGGTACTGCGGTGTGCGGGAAAACCGCGGCGGCACTTATTATACACTTGTCTATGGCAATCCGTGCGCTGTCCATGTCGATCCGATCGAGAAAAAGCCGCTATTTCACTTTTTGCCAGGTACCAATGCCTTTTCGCTGGCCACGGCCGGCTGCAACGTTCTGTGCAAATTTTGCCAAAACTGGGAAATATCCCAGGCCCGGCCTGAAGAAGTCAAGGCTTATCAATTGCCGCCCAGGGATATCGCCGATCTGGCCAAACAAAACGGCTGTGTTTCCATTGCCTATACCTATACCGAGCCGGTGATTTTTACGGAGTACGTGTACGATACATCGGCAGCAGCCGGCGAAAAAGGCATCAAGAGCGTGATGATCTCCAACGGCTATATCAAGGCTGAGCCCATGCGCGATCTCTGCCAAGTCCTGCATGCCGTAAAAATCGATTTAAAAGCATACACCGAGCGTTTTTATCGTGAGCTGGTCAACGGCGAGCTCAAGCCCGTTTTGGAAACGCTTGTTCTGTTAAAATCGCTGGGGATGTGGACCGAGATCGTCTACCTGGTCATTCCGAGCCAAAACGATGACAAAAACGAGCTTCAGGATCTGTGCAAATGGATTGTCGCCGAATTGGGGCCGGACACGCCCATTCATTTTTCGCGATTTCATCCCCAGTATCGATTGAAAAATTTGCCGCCAACGCCCATTTCTGTTCTGCAAACGGCGAAAAAGATCGCCCTCGATGCAGGGATTCATTTCCCCTACATTGGCAATGTTCCCGGCGATCCGGGTGAAAACACATATTGCCCGAGTTGCGGCACGCTGCTCATTCGCAGGATCGGTTTTACGATTGTCGAAAATAAATTGAGCAAAAATCTTTGTAGTAAATGCCGGACAAAAATTCCTGGGATTTGGCTTTAACCTTTATTATATTTTAGCCGGTTGGAAGATGCCCGATTGGTGTGCGTCCCTGGGTGAGTCTGGAGTACATCATTGCATAGCGAGCCGCCGAGGGAAGCAGATCACCGGTCATAAGAAATCACAATTAACCTGCCTTTGAGATTATGAAAAAGGGCTAAAGAAACATGAGTCTTTTAAACAACCTCAAGGTGGCTCGGAAAAGGGGTTCGACTGTGAAAATGACGTTAAAACAAAAGTCTGCCTCGCTTCTTCCCTTACTAATTTTTCTCTTTTCTGCTTGTCCAATTCACACCTTTGCATCAGACCATGAAATCAGAAAACCTGCGGTAGCCGATGCTTTTTATCCCGGCGATCCTGCTGTCCTCAAAGAACAGGTAAAAAAATTTCTGGATAATGCTCAAAAGCTAGAGATCGAGGGAAACATAACCGGGCTTGTGGTGCCTCATGCGGGATATCAGTATTCCGGACAAATTGCCGGATATGGTTACAAACAGGTTGCTGGCAATGACTATGATATCATTGTCGTTTTGGCCCCCAGCCACCGTGATCCGTTTGTCGGCGCCACGATATTTCCCGGTGATGCCTATCAAACTCCATTGGCTCTGTCAAAAATTGACAAAACCGTCGCCACGGCTTTAGTGAGCGCCAGTGACCTGGTCAAGCTTTCGCGCTATGGCCATCGCAACGAGCATGCGGTCGAAGTCCAGTTGCCCTTTATTCAGACGCTTTTCCCGGACGTACCGATTTTACCGATGGTCATCGGCCAATACGACTGGAACGCATGCCGAAAAATAGGTGAAACGCTTGCCGATGTGTTAAAAGGCCGGCGTGCACTGATCGTTGCCAGCTCCGACTTGTATCACGGTAACTCTTATGAAGAGTGCAAAAAGACCGACGAAAAGACATTGGCGGCCATGGCTTCCCTGGCGCCGGAGGCGCTGTGCCAGGGTTTGTTGAACGAATCCTATTTTGCCTGCGGCGGCGGGCCGGTGACCGTCATGGAGATTGCCGCGAAAAAACTGGGAGCCAATGCAGCAAAGCTGATCGCACGCACCAACTCGGGCGATGTCACCGGTGTGAAAAATGGCTATATCGTCGGCTACGGCTCGATTGTTGTTTTTGAGCAAGACAAAGGTAAACCGTCAAAGCGAATCGAATATCAAAAGCTCGGACAAAAAGAGCAGGATGAGCTGCTCAAAATGGCGCGCCAGGCCATAGCCGAATATCTTCGGAGCGGCCGGATTCCACGATTTACTCCGAAATACAATGCGCTGGAAGAGAGCCGCGGCGTGTTTGTTACGATCACCAAAGACGGCGTGCTGAGAGGCTGCATCGGCTATCATGGTTTTGACCGGCCGCTTTACGACCTGGTGCCCGACCGTGCCGTGCAGGCGGCTTTCAATGATCCGCGTTTTTTGCCGCTGCGAAAAGAAGAGCTGGATCGTATCAAGATTAAAATTTCCGTCTATGTGACGAATGTTTACGAGATAAATGACATCAGTGAATTCGAAATGGGACGGCATGGCATCATTATGACAAAAGGAAACCGCGGCGCCACCTACCTGCCCGAAGTGCCTGCCGAAGCGGGATGGAAAACGAAGCAAGAAGAGCTGGAGAGTCTCTGCCAAAAAGCAGGGTTGCCCCAAAGCGCCTGGAAGAACGGCGCCCAATTTTGGCTGTACGAGACCCAGGTTTTTGAAGAAAAAAGTTGACATGAAAAGGCGGCATTCTCATGAATGGTGAAATAGAAAATCAATTATCCCGAGAAGAACAAATCGATCTTCTTCGAATTGCCAGAGTAACTATTCGCCAGGCGGTGCAGGGCAAGAAGCCTTTTGCCTACGAACGGGAAAACAAGCTGTACCGCCAAAAACGGGGAGCCTTTGTTTCGTTACACATTCAATCGGAACTGAGGGGATGTATTGGCTATGTCGCTCCCATAAAGCCGCTGCTCGAGACCATTATCGAGATGGCCGAAGCGGCCGCTTTGCGCGATCCGCGCTTTAACCCGGTGAGCCGCAAGGAAGTCGAAAAACTGGAAATCGAAATTTCCGTCCTGTCGCCGCTTACCCTGATAAGCGATACCGACGATATTATTGTCGGAAGGCACGGCTTGATGATCGAAAAGGGCCACAACAGCGGCTTGCTGTTGCCGCAGGTTGCAACCACCTACAACTGGAATAGGGAAACGTTTCTCGACCATACCTGTCTGAAGGCCGGCCTGGCAAAATTCGCGTGGAGAGAAAAGGACACCCGGATTCATATTTTCACTGCGCAAATATTCAGCGAAGCGGATCTATGACTCACGCCGACAACCGATCACAAGATGTTTAAATGACTCGTAAAAATTAATAAAAACAGTTTTAATGCAAAGGTCAAATATTAGACTGCAAAATGACAAAGCAAAATTCAAAATGAGCTTGGACTACACTTATAGGATTCATCCGGGCAATGCGAACTTTTATTTGACCGCAGAGACCGCTGAATTCGCAGAGGAAAAAATCAATGGTAATGTGATACTAATGAAGATGGTATGAGAAGGTTTGTAAATGGATTTAGAGAATAGTAACTCTGCGTTCTCGGTTTTACTCAGCGGTTAAAAGATAATCAGGCACTCACTGCGGGGAGATCATATTTTAGCCTTCAGCCTATTGACTTAAAAGGGGAAAAGATAGTTTTGCATTTTGCCCTGTCGTTTTTATATTTGGTTTTTGAAATTTGGTTTCACTTCTTGAATGCTCTTATATAAATAAAAAAAACCGGCCGGCTATCCTGTAATCGCTTACAATTTATTCATCTTTGATGGCTCAAACACGTTCATCGAACTGGAGCTGTCACAAATCAAATCAAGAAACATGTTATCTCGCTTCTGCGTATGAGAAAATACTTTGAACCACTGCTGTCCAAAATAATTTGAAATAATAAACGGCTATATTGAACAATGACAAACCGATGAAAAAAAGGTGCCACATATTGTTGCTCGTTACCAGCATGACCATCCTGTTTTCCTGCTCAGAAAGAGAACGGAACAATCCGCTGGATCCCCAAAATCCACAGACCAAAGGGCGGCTTGCGGGCTTGAAAGCTGTGGCAAAGGAAAAGACCGTGAGCTTGTCCTGGGATGCCGTGTCTCTTGTGGGCATTGACCATGTCAACATCTATCGAAAAACGGCCGGTGACAGTGAGTTTGTGCTTTTTTATGAAATCCCCCCGACAACACATTCGTACATGGACTCCGTGACTTATGGGCTGGTATACCAGTATCGCATTTCCGCGGCAATAGATGGCTACGAAACGCCCTACTCGCCGGCAGTCACGGTCGAGCCGGGGCCGACCTATACCTGGGTCGCCGATTTTAGTGCCGGTGTTTTTGCCCGGCTGTCGCACGATTTGCAGACGCACCTTTTTGATTATTTGACCGTTAATTTACCGATTTTTATTGTCGCCGACCCGGCAGAGCGGGCAGCGTGGGGTTATACGCGCTATGCCAATGAGCTGCTCAAAATCGATGAGACGGGCAGCGAGCTGGTTCGTTTGCGTTATTTTCCGATTATTGATGACATGGACGCCGATACTTTGTTCCATAAGCTCTGGCTGGTGCAGTCGGACAGCGGCAAGATCCTGCGGCTGGATAAAGATGGCAATCAGGAGCTGGAAGCAAATATCCTTCAATCGCCAGCGGCAATAGCCGTCAATTCTTTGACTCATGATATCTGGGTGGCGGATGAAGAAACTGGCCGGTTATATAGATTTTCATATAATGGCACAATGATCAATGAATCGTCCGTTTCGTTCAATGGTGCGGTCGATATA
>Ga0154721_1227_pt4 | contig 12339 bp, 7 predicted proteins | sample Rifle2008BG16ft_FD_105729 | JGI IMG/M metagenome (GOLD analysis project Ga0154721, IMG submission 105729) | candidate division KSB1 bacterium RBG_16_48_16 | reverse complement strand
CATAACGGTTCAGGCCTCCCGATTCCGTGCCGATCCACAAATTGCCGTCGCTGTCCTCTAAAATGCAGCGAATGAGATTGGCGGAGATGCTGTTGGGATTGTCCGAATCTTTCACATAGACGGTGAATTGATAGCCATCGTATTTATTCAATCCTTTATTCGTTCCAAACCACAAAAAGCCGTTACTGTCCTGATATATGCAATTGACTTTGCTGTGCGAAAGCCCGTCCTCGATGGAGATGTTGGAAAATTTCAGGTCCTGTTCCTGCGCCCTGAGGTCTAAGCTGGGCATAGTGAGGAGAAAAATCTGAAGAATGAAAACAGAAATGCCTAAAGCCAAAGGAGTGTAGAGATCACTCGATAGAAAGTTATGCTGCTTTTTTTTCACCTGGGTAACCGGCCTGGTATAATTTGCCCAATTCATTCGATGAACTCTCAATTTCGTTCTAAGATAAATTCTTTCAGAGGAATAGTCAACAGATTTTATGCCCTGCATACGCAGGCATGACAGTTGGGTCATTTTTGCGAATCAGACTGTTGCAGATTTAAAAAAGCCTGGAATGCAGGAATCTCATTGCTTTTCAAAATTCAAAGCCCACCCCGGAGCGAGGTTTTACACTCCAGACGATAACCATCGACCGCTCACATGATTATTTGACCACTTACATAATAAAAGTTGAAAAATAGAAAAATTATGTTAAAAAAGGCTATGTATTATGTCGGTCTGCCAGTTATTTTTTCCTCCGCCAAAACGAATGACGTCCGATAAAATGAATCAATACAAAACCATCATTGTCGACGATGAATGGCTTATTCTGTCTGAATTAAGGTCTCTTTTAAACCAGTTTCCTGCTATAAAAATCGTGGGTGAAGCTTCTAATATAAATGAAGCCGCCCGACTGATCAGCGCCTGCCGGCCGGATGTTGTTTTTCTCGATATTCACATGCCGGGAGGTTCCGGTTTTGATCTGTTGGAGAGGATCAAGATCAATTTTAAAATCATTTTTGTCACAGCTTATGATCAATACCGCAACAATAAATGGAGCTCAAAAGCGGAAGCCTATTTGATGAAACCCATCAGTCGCGAGCAGCTTGCCAGGGTAATCCATAATTTATCGATTTCGCAATAATCAAAAGGACGAGGTGAAAAGATCACAAGATTGTTTCGGATTTGAAATAACGACCCTGTTTTTTAAAAAAGGAGGTTTAATATGGAGAGGAGTTTTATGAATGGTCGGTCGCTTAAACCGTTTCCATTTATTTTGCTGTTCATGTTCCTAATGAGTCAAGCCTATGCTCAAACCACAGGTAAAATTGTTGGAACGGTAAAAGATGCCAATACGGGTGACGTCTTGCCAGGCGTCAACGTCATCATTGTGGAGACCTATTTGGGGGCAGCTACGGATTTAGAGGGGTACTACACCGTTATCAATGTCCCCGCAGGGATCTATGACCTGCAAGTTACCATGATGGGATATAAAAAGGTTACGCAAGTCAATGTCAGAGTATCCGTCGATCAGATAACCACGGCTAATTTTTCTCTGGAACCGGAGGTTATGGAAGGCGAAGAGGTCATCGTGGTTGCCGAGCGCGATATTCTACACAAGGAAGTTACAAACAGCCAGCTCGTGGTTTCCGGTACTGAAATGGTTGAAGCTGCCGGAATTCGTACCATCAATCATTATCTGGAAAAACAGGCGGGAATCACCGGCACGGAGCGCATGGAGATTCGGGGTGGCTCAGCCGATCAAACCGGTTCTATCATCAATGGTTTGACATTTGTTAATCCCAGAATCGGCAAAGCGGAAGCCAGAATTCCGGTCAGCGCCGTGGAACAGGTGAACCTGGTCACCGGCGGTTACGGCGCCGAGTACGGTAACTTCCGTTCCGGACTCATCAATGTTGTGACCAAAAGCGGCGATAAGAAGGAATATCACGGCTCCGTCAATTATTCCAGAAATGATGCCCACATGAAGCGTTTTGGCAAATCACTCTACGATCCCACCAATGTATTCCTGAGAACGTATTTTGACCCTGAATGGGCGTTTGTTGGTACTACAGCCGCATGGGCTGGCAATAAATATCCTGAAGATGAGACTGAAAAATACATACCCTTTAATGGCTGGAACAGAATTGCACAGGCCTATAACCGAAGTGTTCCGGCGGACAGACATGTGACGCCCATGGATCTCTACCTATGGTCGGCATGGGTTCATACGGTGGAGCCTGATTTTAACAGACTAAAAGCTTATGCCGATACCGCCGAGGGTCTGGAATACAACCTTACCGATAAACAGATTCAGGCGCTCAAGGATCATGCCCACGAGCCGGAGGGCAGCGATTCCGATTATAATGTGGATTTCGGCTTCGGTGGGCCGGTACCACTTGTCAGCTCAAAGTTGGGGGATGCGACTTTTTACCTGTCTCACCAGACGATTAATACCAATTACATCCAACCCGTGACTCTCAATGCTGAAAAAGATGCCACCACCATGCTCACCGTGAAATCCAATATCACCAAAAGCCTTACCATGGATATTAACGGGATTTACCGGCTTGTCCACGGGACCGCACCGGTTATGCCCACGGCGGGAGCCGTCCCCCGTATTGGGGATGACTATGATGCCGATTCCGGCGGCGGTGACTTGATGTTTGAAAACAATATCGGAAAAATTTATGACCAGGGCATGGTCTATTTCTGGCATCCGACTTTTTGGCATCCCAAAGACCTCACTACTTATATGGGTGGTATCAAGCTCAACCAGGTGGTGAATCCGAAAACTTTTTGGGATTTGACACTTTCTTACGCATGGCAGAAAGACTTTGCTGAACCTGAAGTTACCCGAGACTACACAACGCTCATCAACTTTGGGCCAATATGGCTGGATGAAATGCCTTATGGCCGTGTTTTTACCGCCGACACGGTCCGCAACCCGGCTGATGCCAACGATTACTACGTTCACAGCATATTTGAGGATGTTGGCGGTGAAATTCTTAGTGCCACAGGTCGAAGATTTTCATCGAAAACCGGCATGTACAATGAAAATTCCGTTACCCAACAATTCCGCTTAAAATTCGATTTAAGCAGTCAGGCCACCAAACATCATTTTTTCAAAACGGGTTTTGATTTTAATTACTATGATTTAGATAATGACCTCTGGGTTTATTGGACAGGCTACGACACGGATTATGACCTGCGATTCCATGTGAAACCCTATCAGGCCGGTTTGTACGTTCAGGACCAGATGACTTATGAGGGCCTGGTAGCCAGAATCGGGCTGCGCGCGGACTATTACAATTCCGGCAACCTGATGTGGCCGACCGGTGACCGATTTAACGGCGAAGCCTTCATCGAGGGTCCCGAGGGAGAGCATCCGGCCATGGATCAATATCGTTACGAATTTATGAAAGCCGGTCATAACCTGGTCTGGAACCGCTGGAATCGAATTCATGCGGAGTACCAGGAAGCGTTCCCGGAACGAGAGTTTCTGAAAAGAACTGAAAACCATTTTGCTCTCAGCCCCAGGGTGGGACTTTCTTTCCCGGTTACCGATCGTTCGAAATTCTACTTCAACTATGGCCACTTTCGCTCCACCGTACCTTATTCGGAAATGTATATGTACAATTTCCGTTACAGCAAAGGCCAGGGCTTGACTTCCATCGGCAATCCCAATCTTGCCCCGCCACGGACGATCTCTTATGAGCTAGGAGTCTCTTATAATTTGCTCGATCAATACCTGATCAATATCAACGGCTTTTATAAAGACGTAACCGGTCAACATACGGATATTCAGTTTGATGGTGTGTCCATTTCTGACGGCTACAGCTCCAGAACCAATAACGAATACGAAGACATTCAGGGCATGGAAGTGGATATTCGAAAACCGGCTGGCAAATTCATCACCGGCTGGGTGAATTTCCGCTACCTGCTGGAAAAAACCGGCAGGGTTGGTCGTGAATATTATTATGAAGACCCGGAGAGAAATAACGATCCCCTGGAAATTTATTATGAAGCCGATGAAGATCAACCCGCTCCGCAGCCTAAATTAGCCGCTAATTTGACCTTTCATGTTCCTGCGGACTTGAAATTTGGCAAAACGGTAAACACTGTGTTAGGAGATTGGCTCGTGAGCGGCATCTTCGAGTGGGAACAAGGAGAAGCATTTACCCACAATCCCCAACAACTAAGGAATGTCAGCAACAACCTGAGGTGGCCCGATTATTATATGGTGGATTTAAAAGTCTCCAAAATGTTCGGCTATAAAGGTATAAAGGTCAATTTCTATGTGGATATCCAGAATGTCCTGGATCTTAAAGTCGACTGGATGCATTATGGATGGACTTTCAGAAGCAATATCGATCAAGCTGATTATTTGAATTCATTGCATCTGCCGATGTATGATTCTCCCGAATATAAAGGCCAAACAAGTCCGTCGGGTAATGAATACGTCGGCGGTGACGACAAGATCGGCGATCTCAAGTCCGCCAGCGCGCCCTATATTAATGATCCCAATAACGGTGATTTATGGATGTATGGCTATCCTCGAGATATCTGGTTTGGCGTGAATATCAATTTTTAGACAGGCGATGACCAATTCATTTTAGTCATGAATGAAGGAGAAATGATCCCATGAAAATAATCAATAAAAGGACGAAACAAAAGCTGTTGCTGGTCATCAATATGACGCTGCTGCTGGTCTTATTCAGCGGCGATTTTCTGCAGGCAGATGATCAAACAGCCATAATTCGTATGGGAAAATATTGGTGCGGCGTGGTGGATGATGGCGGTACGGCCACATTTTCCTATGGAAGCTTGAGCTGGTTCCCAAATGATTACAATTGTCAAGGCCCCACCGTCCAGGACGGCACGTCTCAAACGGGATCCGGATTTTTAATGGCCGCAACCAACTGGCAGGATCCGCTGGGCAATGTGATCCCCAAAGCCGCCGTGCTATGGTCTCCCGATACGGATTATAACTGGGGACAAATGGTGACAGTGCCCATGACAGATTACGTGCGCTGGCCGATGCCACTCAATTACATCTTGCAGCCAGCAGATACCGAGGTAGAGAACAAGCAGGTTGAACAGTGGGGCGTACCGGATGCTACCAAAATGATCGGCACTTGTGATCAGGTAGTGGAAGTGACCACCCAGGGTCCTATGGGAGTGGAAATCCACCGCAAGGTCTTTGCCTGGAGTCAGCAATATCACGACAATTATATCGTTTGTGATGTGACTTTGACAAACAAAAGCGGCAAGACCCTCACGGATTTTTACCTGAACCTGCACCAGGGAAATTATTATATCAGCAAGGCCGCCGGAAGCGACCCCAGCGTCAGTGATCTTTATGGCGGAAGCGCGGCCAACCCCGAGCGATATACCTGGCATCATTATGATGGCGCCAAGCCCGGCGACAGCTTGCGCATATATTACATGTATCACGCGGATAATCCGGAGCGCACCGGCGATCAGATGGGACTGCCCATTTACAACCAGGATGGACGACTGTTTTTGCCGGAAATGCATTTTTATACCATCCTTCATGCTTCTGAAAAGCCATACATCAATGACGGCGATGATGTGGATGATTTCCTGCAGCCAAAAGTGACCGATGTATTTTCCCGTCCACTCGTCGGCTTGACTGAGGAATATGCCAAAACAAATGCGAATCGGCCAAAGCTTTACGATTATGTTGCAGGTTATTCGGCCACCATAAATCCCACAGAAGGCGCTTTTGCCGGCACTTTTCATCAGAAACCGAACGATGAATTTGGTGAAGCAAACTGGTCTGCTTCCCTGCCGGGACTCGGATCGGCGTCAACTTTTCATAGCCGGTATTGTTCATTTGGCCCATACACAGAGTTCAAGAATGGCGAAAAACTGCACTTCATATATGCGAGTGGATATGCCGGTTTGAGTCTGGAAAAGGCCAAAGAAGTGGGTGAAAAATGGCAGAACGGGACATTGGAAGATGTGCCAAATCCACCCGATCCGAGAACCGGATATTTCCCAGGTAACTTTGCCTTTCCTACAAATGATGAAAACGATCTTCGCAAAAACCGCTGGCTCAGCACGGGAATCGATTCGGTGCACAAGGCGGCATCCCGCGCAAAATGGAATTATGAGCATAACTGGCAGGTACCGATGGCGCCTGAACCGCCGCATATGTGGGTGCAGGGTACAGGAGAAGGTACGGAAATCCGCTGGGCTGCTCCCGATGCGGAAAGCATGGATGGGTTTTACGGTTATCGTCTGTTGCGACGTGTTGGCCGCTCGGATACTGTGTTTTACCAGGAAGTCAAGCACTGGACTGCGGACGAGCTTACTGCGGAACCTATTGAAATCGGCGATACACCATTTACCGGCTATAAATACATTGATGAGAATATCTTGTGGGGAGCCTCCTATTACTATTATGTTCAGGCCGGCGTCAGGGTGGCGGAGAACGACCTCAATGCCTATCCCACAAGCCGCGGTAAAATTCTCTGGAGCGGACGGGTCTGGAGCACTTCTCGCCTGAATGTCTCCCCTGAGCGCGCCATCGGCGGAAAATTGACAGATATTCGCATCGTCCCCAATCCATATAATATTGCCGATCCCGTACTCTTGGGATACGGTTTGGATGCGGATGATCCGCGAATGCTGTTGTTCTTCAACCTGCCAGCAAGATGCACCATCAAAATTTTTACAGAAAGCGGCGACCTGATTAAAACCATTGAACACGCGCCTCTGTCCAAAGCCGGGCTCTATCAATGGAATATGCTTACGGATAACCAACAGGCCATTTCAAGCGGTATTTACATCGCCGTTTTTGAGACGCCTGAGGGAGAGGTCTCCTATCAGAAATTTATTGTGGTTCGATAAGGCAATAGAAGGCAACCTTCTCCAGGAAGGTTACCTTCTTGATACAATTAAACTTTCGAAGGAGAAAGATCACAATGAAGCGCATAATAATCTTTATTGGTCTTATTCTCGTTTTCACAACGATGGTGCCGGTTTTTGCCCAGGAGTACAACGGCGTCGGAGTTGGGCTTAAAAAACTGGGCCAGTCAACCATGAACTTTTTACAGGTGGGAGTGGTGCCGCGCGCCAGCAGTCTCGGCGATGCCTATACCGCTGTGGGTGTAGGTGCCGGAAGTATCTTTTTCAACCCGGCGGGCCTGGCGCAAATGGATGGCAGAGTCGAGCTTCTGCTCTCGAATACCGAATGGGTTGCGGATATCACTTACATGGCTGGCGCTCTGGCATTAAATCTCGACAACTGGGGAGTCGTAGGATTCAGTGTGCTCACTGTCGATTACGGCGATATTATTGGCACCTCGCTGTTATCCAGCGATACCTTTTCAACCAATCCCAAGGGATATATTGAGACCGGCATGGTTGAGAATGTGGGCGCTTTTGCATTTGGCCTCTCATATTCTCGCTGGATCAGCGATCGTTTTACGATGGGCGGCACCGCGCGCTATGTCGGGCAGCAACTGGGCCAGGCAGCCGGCGCCTTTGGAACTGAACAATTTGATGCAACCAAAGTGGTGTTTGATTTTGGCGTCAATTATCTGACCGGATTCAAGAGTTTCCGATTCGGTATGTCCATTCGCAACTTTGCCACCGCCGTTAAATACCAGGAGATCAGCACCCAGTTGCCCTTGACTTTTGCTGTTGGTGGTGCTATGGACATGATGGATATCCTAAATCCGGATCAATCGGAGGAACACCAACTGTTGCTCTCGGTGGAATTTACCCACCCCAACAATTACACGGAACGGCTGAATCTCGGAATCGAATATACTTTTATGAACCTCTTCGCTGTTCGAGGCGGCTATAATGGTAACAATGATGTCCTGGGATTCAACGCCGGCTTTGGTGTTACACCGGAAATTTCCGGGAAAAAGGTTGCAATTAACTACTCCTACTCCGCGATTGAAAACTATTTTGATGATATCAATCGTTTTTCAGTAGGTTTTAGCTTTTAACCCGATTAAAACGTGCGACGCACGTCTGCAAATAAGAGTCGAAAATCAATTATTTGAATCGAATACTTCCCTCAATTGTAATAGGATCATATAGTGCGTCGCACATTTTCGCGGTTTTGTGAGGAATGCAGGTTAGCTGTTCTGCAAAAAATGGTGGTCAGCTTGTTCGGTCTACAAGGAGCCACCACTTATATCAGATAATAATGAACCTTTGTGATCGAGATTATTTAAACGAAAGAGAAAGGGGTGATGCGAAGAATACATTTGTGTTTATGCTTTCAGTGGGGGCAGGAGGAAGAAGGGTAAATATAGTGTTACGTGGTCGTCACAAAAATAACAAAAAATAAGGAGTATCCTAAAATGGTTAAAGGAAAATGGATGATTTTTGTCGTCATTTTGGTCATCGTGCCAAGCCTGGTTCTTGCCCAGAAGAAATGTTTGTATGTTTCAACGACGACAGGGTTCGCTCCCCTTGCCAGCGATCCGATTGTCAATAAATTCGTTGAATGGGGATTGGATTTGACTTACATCAATACGACGGAAGCGGCTCTTTATTTCGAGGAAGATTATGCCCCCTTTGATTTCGTTTTCGTTGATGAGGTTGTGCCATCATCCTCCCTGGAACCGATTAATCTGCTTGAGGGCCATATTATTCCGCTATTGACCACCGAGAATTATGCCCCCCGCGCCACCATACTAGGCTATCTCACCAATCAGCAGGCGGTGAACATCGCCGCAGAAGCGGTCAAGATTCATAATGGAGATCATCCCCTGGCAGCCGGCTTTGCCACCGGCAGTGAAGTGGTTATCAATGATGGCGCCGGCGCTAATGAAGACCTGATCCCGAATTTACCGGAAATAGATTTTATCCCAATTGCCGAGTCAAAATCATGGCCGGGTCTATATGTCGCTTACGGTGTCGATGCCGGTGGTACCACCGTGAATGGCGTTCCCATCACTCACAGAGGTGCCGTTCTTGGATTCCATGAAAATGGTTATTCAGCCATTAATGAAAACGGATTCAAGTTACTTAAAGCCGCTATCGACTGGATAACGGAAGATCTCTCGGCGGTAGAAAAAGTCTCGAACGCCGTACCAGAAACCTGGCTGCTGGCACAAAATTACCCGAATCCATTCAATCCGGCAACGACCATTGAATTCCAGTTGGAAAAATCGGCGCATACCACCCTGTCGGTGTATAACTCTCAGGGTCAGTTGATGACGGCGCTGGTCGATGAGGATTTGAACGCTGGAACCCACCGGGTAACCTTTGATGCGGAAAATTATTCTTCCGGTGTTTATTTTTATAGCATTCAGTCGGGCGATTTTTCCCATACACGAAAAATGATACTGATGAGATGATGCCGGATTTCTCTGTTATCGTGTAACCAATGCGGATGTTTCTTGAGCATCTTTTTTTGGTGATCACGATTCAGAGAAACGTTTTAACATCAGACCATGGAACCTGCATAATTCATGAAATCACTGAATGTGCGACGCACGTGTAAACAAAGTTTTTTTGCAGTGCAGCAAAAAATAGGCATAACTTTTGTCGTTTCAAGAAGTGCGTCGCACATTTGTCACTTTTTGTGAATTATTCAGGGGAAATTACTCGTCAACCTTTCTTGCATCGATAGGAATGAGAATGGTTGCCTGTCAGCCGGTGATTTATTGATCATTTAATCCATTTTAAAACAGGGTAAATGGAAGCAATAGTCGACCGGAGTTTACAAAAAATCTCGGTCGACTATTTTTTTAGTATTTTGACAATTGGAGAAACATTTTCTACCATTTTTGTTGTTAATTTTATACCTTCGCCAGGCGTCATATAGGATCATGATACGCTAATGGAGACGAATCAAAAATGAGTGAGCTAACATCGGTTCTTGTGTCTAAATGGAAAAAGAATATCAGTTCTTGTCTTTTGCTATTATTCCCGGTCTCTCTGTTCCTGATAAATTGTGCGCAGTACAGTGAAGGTAAAGGACAGCAGTGGTCGGTGCGGATGGCAGAATCGATTATGTCGCGCCATCCGCAAGGTTATGGAGCCTGGGATTATGTCACAGGCACCGTTCTGAAAGGCTTTGAGGAGCTGTGGCGAAAAACCGGAGACGACCGTTATTTCCAATACATTCAGAAAACAGTGGATGCCGTAGTCGATTCGAATGGGACGATCAGAGGCTACAAGTTGAGTGATTACAATCTCGACGAGATCAATGAAGGCCGCATGCTTTTGTTTCTCTATAAAGAAACGGGCCAGGAAAGATATAAAAAGGCAGCCGATCTGCTGAGAAGCCAATTTGACGGCCAGCCGCGTAACTCACTGGGTGGCTTTTGGCATAAAAAAAGATACCCCTACCAGATGTGGCTGGACGGATTGTATATGGGAAGCTCGTTTTATGCCGAGTATGGCAAGCTCTTTAACCAGCCCGAAATCTTTGACGATGTTGTTAAGCAATTCGTTCTCATCGAAGCACATACCCGTGATGAGGCGAGTGGCTTGTTGTACCATGCCTGGGATGAAGAGAAAGCGCAGGCCTGGGCAAATCCCGAAACCGGCCTGTCAAAGATTTTCTGGGGGCGGGGCATTGGATGGTACGCCATGGCTCTTGTCGATGTGCTGGACTACCTGCCGGAAGACCACCCCGGACGGAAAGATGTGATTGCCATTCTCCAGCGTTTGGCTGAGGCGATCACAAAAATTCAGGATGACTCAACCGGCGTCTGGTGGCAGGTTGCCGATCAACCCGGCAGGGAAGGCAATTATTTGGAATCATCGGTTTCCTGCATGTTTGTGTATGCCTTGTCCAAGGGCGTCCGCAAGGGGTACTTGGATGAGAAATACAAAGCCGTCAGCCAAAAGGGATACCAGGGCATACTCGCACAATTCATCACGGAAAATCCGGACGGAACGATAAATTTGACCCAAACCTGTAGCAGCGCCGGACTCGGTTATGGCCGCGATGGCTCCTACGAGTACTATGTATATCAGGAAAGACGAGTCGATAACGACGGCAAAGCGCTGGGGCCGTTTATTACCGCGAGTTTGGAGATGGAGACGAATCCATGATGCGGCCAATCTGCCGGATATATCAACAGCCTCCCAAAAGTGTTAAAATTGCATGATTGCATGGCTGCATGTTTGCATGCATTGGAAATATAAAATTCGTGGAATCGTGTCATTCGTGGTTTTTAGAGTGGACTCAATAATGAACTATAAATATGGGATGCACTGCTGCAAACTTGAGCAGATCATTCCTCCTTTAATTCTGCTCATTTTAACTGCATCATTTTATACCGCACAACAACTTGCTTTCCCCGGCGCCGAAGGATTTGGCAGATTTACCACAGGCGGCCGTGGCGGAAAAGTTATAAAAGTCGTGAATCTGAACGACAGGGGGGAAGGAAGCCTGCGAGCAGCCGTCGAAGCGGCGGGAGCAAGGACGGTTGTTTTTGGCATTTCAGGAACGATTGCGCTGCAATCCGATCTGGTCATCAAAAACAACGACATCACCATTGCCGGCCAGACGGCGCCGGGCGACGGGATTTGCATCAAGGACCATCCCCTGCTGATCGAAGCGGACAATGTCATCATTCGCTATCTTCGTGTTCGTCTGGGCGACAGCTACAAACTGGAATCGGACGCCATGAGCGCGGCTTTCCACAAAAATATCATTGTCGATCATTGTTCCATCAGTTGGGGGACTGATGAAGTGGCGACTTTTCGAGATAACTCCAATGCCACTGTGCAGTGGTGCATTATCAGTGAGAGCCTGAATAATTCCTATCATCATAAAGGGCCGCATGGGTACGGCGGTATCTGGGGCGGCAAGGGTGCTTCATTCCACCATAATCTCATAGCGCACAATGCCAGCAGAAATCCCCGTTTCAACGGCAGCCGCTATAGCCGCAAACCGGCCGAGGAGATTGTCGATTTTCGCAATAATGTCATCTACAACTGGGGCTTTAACAGCTCTTATGGCGGCGAAGCGGGCAACCAAAATGTCGTGGCCAATTATTACAAATACGGACCGGCCTCCGCTCCCCGGGATCGCATCGCCGAGCCGTGGGATGACAAAGGCAGGTGGTACGTTGCCGATAATTTCGTTTACGGATTTCCCGACATCACGGCTGACAACTGGGCCGGCGGCGTGCAGGGCGATTTTTGGCAGCAGGCCAAAGTCGATGTGCCACATCCTTTTGCGTCTGTTCGCACTGAGCCGGCTGGGCAAGCCTGCGAGATGGTGCTGGCCAACGCCGGCGCCGTCCTGCCCAAGAGGGATTCTGTTGACCGCAGAATAATTGAAGAAGTGAGAACCGGCACAGCTACCTTTGCTGGCAGAGAAGAAACCGGGCCGGGCATCA
>Ga0154721_1103_pt1 | contig 12389 bp, 9 predicted proteins | sample Rifle2008BG16ft_FD_105729 | JGI IMG/M metagenome (GOLD analysis project Ga0154721, IMG submission 105729) | candidate division KSB1 bacterium RBG_16_48_16 | reverse complement strand
CGCATCTACTTTCATAGTTTTTTCTCCTTTGAATCAACATCGCTTACACTTGCCAAAATGATTGGTTGGCAAGACCGTTGTTTGAGAGTCGTTTTCCCTAGCCACACCATCACCGCGACACCTGTTGCGGCGCGGGAATACCGCCGATCTGCATCATCAAGCCTAGCGCGTCAAGCTCCACGTATCGCTCCGCCAGCTTGCCGTCCACCACCCGGTCGAAGGTGACGAAAGTGAGTTTTACGGGTTTGCCGCTGGCCGGCACGCCCTGAAATTCCCCGCTGTGGCTGGCCGTTACCGTGCCCCGGGCAGCAACCCATTCGCCTTCGGCAATGAGCGACTCCAGGGTGTGTTTCATGCCGGAAAAGCCGGCGCGGAACATGGCACCCAGTTGTTTGTACCCTTCGACATCCATCGCCGGTTGGCCGGGGAAATGGGCCATAAAACCTGGCGCCAGAATTTTTTCACCCATCTCGTTAAAATCCACCCCGCCGTCATACATTTGAAAAAACTGGCTCACGACCAGCTTGCCTGTTGTCTCCTGATCAAACGCTGGCTTGAAAGACTTTATCTTACCCTTGACGATTTCCGCCGTACCGGTGCCCTTGACGGGGTTGACGCCCATACCGGCAAAGAAATCCGAATGCACGGTAAAATCCCAGCTCACCAGGCTGCCTTCTTCCCGGAAGCCGGTGGATTCCACGTGGAATCCGGCGAGAAGCGATTTCTCCCAGCCGGCAATTTCCTCCTTACCCCGCAGGGTGTTGCCGTCCGGGGTAATGACCACGGCATCGTCATGATAAAAGGCCAGCGCGCCCTCCAGATCGTGGGCATTCCAGGCGGCGTCGAACTTTTTAATGAGCTCGACATTTTTGGAATCGCCGGCCATGGCGACGGTGCCGGACAGCAAAACGAAAATCATGGCGGCATCGATCAGTTTGTTTATGTACTTCATCGGATGACTCCTTGTTTTGGTGAATGATGTTTTAAGAATTTCTTTACAATGTTTTTTACGACTTAATGACATCGTTTGTACCTGTTCCGCCACCAAGCCGCAATGCAACAAAGGAACACAAAAAATCTTTGTGAACCTTTGTGTCTTCGAGTCTTTGTGGCAGATAAATTACGATACCTGAATAGATACCATCGTTTACTTCCTGGTCAATTGCTTATATCCAGTGTTCTAAAATTTCCTTTAAAAATCACTGCAGCAAAACCATTTTTCTTACCAGCACATTGGTTCCACTCTCTAAACGATACACATACGGGCCACTGGGCAAACGCAAACCGGAATCATCTTTTCCATCCCATAGAACCTGACGCGTGCCTGCTGCCAACGGCTCATCGACCAAAGTTCTTACTCGTTGGCCCAGCAGGTTGTAAACAGTAAGCTGCACCGGTACCGCCTCTGGCAGCTCATACCTTATTGTTGTCTCGGGATTAAACGGATTGGGATAGTTCTGATAAAGTACATAATCCTGCGGCGTTTCCTGCGCTCGCCTGTCGACATCCGCCAGCAAGCCGAGATCCAGGGTGAATTGGTCGTGCCACAGCTCATAGCCTTCGCTTGCGACCGTCAGATCAAAAGCGATTTCTCCTACCGCGCCGCAATTGGGATTGATCTGGATATTATAAAATCCTGAGGTTGAGGCCGTCTGCGCGGGCAGAATGTTCCCATAAGACGGATTGCTCTGTGTAATCAGATAAATACAGGTGTCCCGAGTCGTCAGCGTTGCGGTGATGGCATAAGCCGTTTCGGCCATACTTGTATTCCTCAGATCCAGTTTGCCACGAACAAACTTTCTGCCGCTGGTAATGCCGGACCTGAGCTTTGTGAAATTTTCAAAAACAACCGGCCCGATGGTCGTGAAACGCAGCACTCCAGATCGTGTGTGCGACAGACCGTTATCGACATCCACAGTGCGTATAGCCACCGAGTAGGTTCGCTCTCCCGATTCAACCGGCCACAAGCCACTCCACACCTGATCTGCCGCAGCGCTGTCGCCATGAGTGCCGTCATCAAAAAGCGGCAGTGAGTCCTCCACGGATTTGTCCAGGCTGGTGATGCGTGCTGAAACTTCGATGGCCCGGCCAGAGGGATTCGGAACGTGCGCAGCGACGATCACAGTGTCAAGACCCGGCTCAGCATAAGTGTGGTCTACGGTGATTCGGCTTGGGCGGATGACTCCTTCCCACATCACCGAGTCGAGAAAAGCCACAGAGAGGCTAAAGCGCTCAAGCAGTTGATCCGCATGGCCGCCGTCATCCGTATCGAAGCGAAAACCCAGGCCGAGCTGGCTCAGTGAATCCGCAAAGGCTTGCATCGTCAAGAGAAAATCATTTTGTTTACCACTAGCCAGATAGATCGCCAAATCACGCCGGCCACTGGCGACGAATTGAGCCGCCAGCCTGGACGGATCGTGCAATCTCCACTTTGCCCAGGTCGAGTCGACAAGATTTCCTGCATAGTCAACAGGGAAATCGACATAATATGGCGGATTATTGAGATTCGGTGAAAAGCTGTAAGCCCGGTTGAAAATGGCTTCAATGCACTCGCCCTGATCAGGACTTGTAAAAGCTTCATTGCTATCTTTTTCCGCCAGCGCGCAGGGAAGAAGGTCGTACAAAAGGTCATAGGTAAAGTCCAGAAAGCCGGAGTGAGCCGCAACGCTGGCAAAAAGGGCCGGATATTTTAGCGCTAACATCATGCATCCATACCCTCCGACCGAATGCCCCATGATCGCGCGCTTGTCCCGCTGCGCAAGCGTGTGATAGCTGGCATCGATGTAGCCCACGAGGTCGCGGACGATAAAGTCCTCCAGATTTCCATGCAGCGGATCATTAATATAGGCCCCAACAAAGGCCGGCCCGCCGCTGGCATCGGGTTTGACGATGATAAGCGGATCGATTGCCTGCGAGCTGATAAGCAGATCGGCCGCCTGAATGATCTCGACATAGCCGTCCTGATTACCGCCGGCACCGTGAAGAAAATAGATCACGGGATAGCGCGTTGTACTATCGCTGGCGTCATAGCCCGGCGGCAGGTAGACGTCGACGTTGCGATCCTGGTTCATCGCAGTGCTGAAGAAAGAATCGTCGATGATCTGACCCTGGCCGAACACAATAACAGACCCGCCGAAAAGAGCAACAATCAAGCTGAAAAACATACGGCTCTTTCTTTTACATGAACGTTTAAATTTGCCCATAAAAAATTCCTTTGTTGGTACAGGATACCGATGCCTGTTGCAGCAAAACCATCTTGCGCATCTGGCTAATCGATCCGACCTCTATCCGGTAGTAATTCATTATTCTGTCTCTCCGAAAATATTCCTTCATGAATCATCTGTTCATATTTTTCATCATAGAAGTGCCGGATGGCATTGGCGGCGGCATCATCTTCATCATATCGGCAAAATCGATAAATCCGCGATGTTCCACTATTTTGTCTCCGGAAAATCGCAATATGTCCACACTGGAAATAGTCTGTTTCTGATTCGCCGGCATTCCCATAAATGGCTCTGAGCCTGTGCCAACAGATGTGGCATGGACAAATACGGTATCACCGGCCACAGCTATGGAATGAATTGTGGTTTTCATATCGGGGAAAATTCTGTGGTAATATCGGAACATATCTTTAACCCCTTCCAGGCCGGTTTTGGTTGTTACGGAGGGATCCAACTGGTTGTCAGCGACATCGCTCGCAATTAAAGCATCAAGCTCATCGACATTGCCGCTGTCAAATATCTTGAAAACCTTGACCGCTGTTGCTTTGTAATGATCCTCCATTTCATTAGCTGGTCTGCTTTCGCAGGCAGCAAAACATACAATGAGAGGAAAAAGCAGGTAGAAAAAGTTTTTATACATAGCTCTAGTCCTTTTAGTTATGACGGATTTGTTGTAACCAAGCATTGAATCCTTCAATATGCCTCAGGATGCTGTCATTGCGAGGCGTTTTTTGCCGAAGCAATCTCCTGAAACGTAAGGGGATTGCCCCGTTTGTTATTAACCTGCGGGGCTCCAACAAAGCAAATCGAACAGGAAATAATTCATTTCCTCCGCTCGCAATAACAGTTTCTTTTAATATTATCAAAAATCTGTTGTTCACAATTTTTTAAATGCAAAATAGCCAAAGGATAATGCCAGGAATACATGCAAACTGAAAACACGCTTAACTTCATCTCATCAGCACTATCTTTTTGATCTCGCTAAAATCCTTCGCCCTCTTATGTTCTATTTAGCATATTTCTTGAAGAATTCGCCGAGTTTCTCCAACTCTAAAACAGGATAGACCTCTACGTTCGTATGATCGAGAACGACCGGCGACAACAGGTCCAATAATTCCTCACCGCTGTTGACGTTGAAAAGCAGGAACGCGCCTCTGCCGCCTGCCAGGCCCCAGCCGGACAGCAGCTTACCCGACTCCTTCATCTTTGCCACGTGCTTTCCGAAAGAATTTCTCAGGTTGCGGACATCTTCTTCCTTGTATATGGAAGGCAGCACGGAAATTTTGGCCATTAATAACATTTTTTTCTCCTTCTCTTAAATTATTCTGATAACTCTTATGTACCCATTCCATCCATTCGTGAGTTATGCAGGTTAGTCCTTTGCCATGGCTTTATCATTCCTGCACGGTTCTGCTACAGATCGGGACGAGCTGCACCCCAAAATGCGTGCCAAAGAAAAGCAGCGTTGGGGACGGCTTAATAAGCTCCTGTATTTCTAAAAGCTTAAAAAAACTGCTGGTGAAAAGCGAAGTTCGATTTTTCGAGGGTCGCTGTTAAAATGTTTTACGGTTGGAAGAGAAGTCATTGAGTAAAGGAGGGAAAGGGCATTTTGGCTGTCAATTCATTTGACAACATCCCCGTCAAACATCTTTACATTTGACGTTTTATTGGGAGTCCGAGTCCAAGTCGGGCTCCCAATATTCGTTCGCCTGGTACTATAACGAAAGTTTTCATGTCATTCTGTAAGAATCTTTGTTATGTGGTGAAGGGACTCGGTCACTTTAACCACATACCGAGAAAGGCGGTTCTTATCCCGCATCTTTGGCCAGCTTGTGGATATTATCCCTTCCAGACAAAGATACCAACGGAATGACACTCTTTTTTTTTCTTAAATGGACTTGATGGCCCGTTATTCGACCTGTAACTTTCGTTGTCGTCCTTGAATTAACCTTGCTTTTTCTCTGCCTTGAGCAGATCGAGCCGTTCTCTCGCCTTCTCACGCAAAGGGATGAATTCGGCGTCACAATTTTGCCATAGGCCAATAGCGTGCTGGTAGGAAGAAATCGCTTCCGTCCTTTTCCCCATGCGCTCATAGATTTCTCCCAGCCGCAACTGGGCCGGGGCAAGGTAAATCAGGTCATAAACCGAATAGTCGGAAAATGAATTATAAAGAGGAACCGCTTCGTCCAGGCGGTTCAGGGCAAGCAGAAGCTTGGCTCTCTGAAAGCGACGGTAAGCCCCAGAGAAAAATGGAGAGACAATCGTTAAACCATACCAGGCATACGGTGGCCGAACGTCGTATTCGGTTAATGCCTCCTCCAATCGGCCATCCGAAAGTGCAATCTCGGCTTTGATGTCAGCAATAAAATCGGCAACAAGATCGCTGTTTCCATCCATGCCAGCAACGTCGTTTAATCGCCCGATTTCTTCCTTTGCCGAGCCGTAATCTCCTAACCTGGCATCCAGCATGCCCAACAAATAACTCCTGATGTGCGGATGAAGATCGTTGTGGGCCGTGAAAAAGATGCTTTGGGCCAGAGAGGGCTGTGGCGATGGCAATTCCAATCCGGAAAGACTTTCACGCAAAAAACTCAGCCTGGCTTTTTCCCGCTGTAATGGCGGAAAGATTTCAAGATACGCGGCGTATTCGCTAGCGGCCATTTCATCTGTTTGCCCTGCGAGAGCCAATTGCTCTCTTGCCCGGTTCATCTGTCCCCGGGCGAGATATAAATGGGCCAGCATGACACGGCCCAGCACTTGCGCTTCGGCGGATCGCTCGGGGTAAAGCAGAAGCTTTAATATGTCGGCGGCCTGCCAAAAGTCTTTGGTAAAAACAGCCACTGTCCATGCCGCCAATGTCACGACATAATCATTTTCACTTTTTAATAAAGCCAGCACCTTGTTCTTCTCATTCTCATCTCTAAACGCAAAGGCATTGAGCGCGAGCATTTCCGGCTCTCGCTCGCCCAGCGGCTGAATGGATTGGATTTGTTGGACCAGATTGGACATTTCCTCCGACCGCTCCTCGACAGAGGCTATGCGCGCCAGATGCCATAAGGAGGGCACGTGCTTCGGCTCTAGTTGCAGCACCCTTTCGAAGGATTTTCTGGAAAAAGAAATCGACCGCCCGGCAAGCGGCCCATAGTGAAAAAGCACTTCTCCCAACTGAAACCAGGCATCGACGTTTTCCGGGTTTGCACCAATAACCGAGCGATACAGCCGCTCAGCCCGGTCCGCTTCTCCGTCTTGCCAGGCCCGCAAGGCTTCCAGCAAAGCGCGGTCGGACTCCGTCAGGCGGCCACTGTGAAGCACAGCCTGTTCAGCGGCCTGATGAGCCAAATCCGGGCGTGTAAGCCAGTCCGCCGTCAAGCTTGTACGATAATAGGCCAGCGCAAAGGTCGAATCGTAGCGGATCGCCTGCTGAAAGGCCTCCAGTGCGCGCTGGTACTCACCCGCCTGAAAACGGTTCTCGCCGATCAGGAATGATTTCAGCGCAGGCAGCGAATGGGTCGTTATGGCGGCGACTTTACTGAGCCGGTCGTTGGGAAAACTTGACACATTCGTGAGCAAGTCGGCTGCGAGTTTGTCAATATTGCCAAACAACTCTTCATTCGAGCAGTTGAATTCGCTTCGGGCAACGGGAGATCCCACGGCTCGTGTATCATACAACTCGGCTTCGACGGCAAGCTGTCCCCCAACAGAAAAGACCGATCCCAGGATAAAATGCCGCGCGCCAAAACGCTCTGCAATTTCTTGCCCATCCGTGGGAAGAGCAGTATTCATCCTTTTATGGGCGATCATGCTATTGATGGCATGAAGGTCAATACAGCGCAATTCTCCCGCGCCGTCCAGCTTCGAGCCCAATAGTCGCGCGATACCATTTGCAAGATAGGCGTCTTCCGGCGAGCCTTGCATCGAGAATGGCAGGACGGCGACCGCGATCACACCGGCATCGGCCTTGTTCGACACTTTGCCGAAATCGAAAAGCTCATGCCGTTGCGCCAGAAAAGCCGCAAAGATCAGAAGAATGAGTACAATCATAAAACCCATCACGGTCCTGCGGCGTTTTTTCCGAAAGGCTTTTTCTTTCCTTTTGCCTTCAATAGCTGCCGGCCGGCGATTGGAGAAATCGACCTCGTGAGATCGCAGGACACTGAGAATTTCTCCGCTGCTTTGAAACCGATTATCGGGTTGTTTTTGCAGACACTTTGTGGCAAGCCCTTCCAGCCAGTCCGGAACATCGCTGCGATTCTGTACGAGCAGTGATGGCTCTTCGTTCATGATGGCGTACAGAACAGACATGTCCTGCTCGCCGGTGAATGGCAGCCGTCCGGTTATCAATTCGTACAGGATGACCCCGAATGCAAATATGTCCGTCCGGTGATCGGCGGATTTTCCGATTATCTGCTCGGGAGCCATATAATGCGGGGTGCCGAAGCGATCGGTGCTTTTGGTGAGATCGATGCCCTCGGGTGATTTGGCCAAACCAAAATCCAGGATCTTTATGTGGCCGTTTTTTGTCACCATGATATTGGACGATTTCAAATCGCGGTGAATGATCCCCTTTTCATGGGCGGCGTGCAATCCGTCGAGGATTTGCTGCGCGTAATCGAGGACTTGCGCAAATGATAATTGCCCACCCCCGAGGCCGCCGATGATTTCTCTCAACTCCCGCCCTTCAATGTATTCCATCACGATAAACAGCTTGTCGCCAGCCTGTTCGATAGCGTGAATCGTGCCAATATTCGGGTGGTTCAGTGCGGCGGCCGCTTTCGCCTCCGTCCTGAATCTTTCACGCTTGTCAGAGCTCGACGCGATTTGAGGCGGCAGAAATTTGATGGCGACAATACGGTCGAGGCTGGTGTCTTTAGCTTTGAAAACGACGCCCATTCCCCCTTCGCCTATCTTGTCGATTATTCTATAGTGAAGGATTGTCTTGCCGCTTACTTCTGTGGCTGCTATTTCCCACAATTTGATAATCTCACTTTAAAGCATATTTTTTGATCTTGCTAATCAAAGTTTGCCGGGTAATGCCAAGCCGGTCGGCGGAGCTTGTGCGATTTCCCGAACAGTGGCGGAGCGCATCGGAAATCATGTACCGTTCGAGTGCTTCCATCGCCTGGGGCAGATTAGCGTGATTGTCGGGCAGCAACAGAGAGCCATTATGAAAAAGTGTCAGATTCTCGGGAAGAAGCTCCACAGATATGTTTTCGTCCGAGGCATCAGCCAGCGCAACAGCTCTTTCGATAACATTTTCCAGCTCGCGGATATTGCCGGGCCAGTCATACTTTTCCAGGATACGCATGACCTTCGGCGAAAAACCACGACAATTCTTTTTGGTCTTTATAGCAAATTTTGTCAGAAAATGGCTGGCCAGCAAGGGGATGTCTTCCATCCGCTCACGCAGCGGCGGCAGATGCAGGTTTAATACATTCAAACGATAATACAAATCCTCGCGGAATTCGCCCGCCTTCACCTTTTCATAAAGCCGGCCACTGGTGGCGGCAATGATGCGAACGTCCACTTTGCGAACCTGCTCGGAACCCACCGGCTTGATTTCACCTTCCTGGACGGCCCGCAGAAGCTTTGCCTGAAAAACCGGGTTGGTGTTGCCGATCTCATCGAGGAACAAAGTGCCGCCATCAGCACATTCGAAAAGACCTTTCTTGTCCGCAATTGCGCCGGTAAAGGCGCCTTTGACGTGCCCAAAAAACTCACTTTCCAGCAATGTTTCCGGCAGGGCGCCGCAATCGACCGCGATAAAGCTCTTCTCCTTGCGCGGCCCGTTATAGTGGATGATCCGCGCCAGCAATTCTTTCCCGGTTCCGCTTTCGCCTTCGAGCAGCACGCGCGCCTCGCCGGGAATGACCCGCTGCAATAAGGCGTAAAGCTGCTGCATTTTAGGACTGTTGCCGACCAGGCCGTGATAGTCATAACGCCGTTCTATCTCCATACGCAGTTGCTGGTTTTCCCGGAACACGTGGCGGTAATTTCGCGCATTTTCCAACAACTGCGCACATTGAGTGGAGACTATTTTCATCAGCTCCAGCTCGTTTTGGCTGAAAGACTCGCTTCTCGTTAGAATGAGGATTCCGATGATCTCCTCTCGGACGAACATCGGCACGGCCAGCACAGCGCGAACATCGCTGAACCAGGTTCTGGCCTGGACAAAACGGGAATCTTGTGCAAAATGGTCTAGCAGCAAGGGAGTTCTGTTCTTTAAAACCCAACCGCCTATGAGATCGCTGAAAGCGGAATCGAGCGAATGTTGTGAGTGCTCTGCTGTCTTGAACAGGGTTTGCATCGGACGGTTTTTCTCATCGCTGAGCGAAAGAACGGCTCCCTTTTCCGCCCCGGCCATCTGCATCGCCTCGTGCAATATCGTTTGCAGCATCATGTCAAAGTCCATCGAGGAGATCACCATCTGCGCCAGGCGGTTTAACGCTTGCAGTTGTTGTGAAGTTATTTGAAGTCGAGAGTCAGTCGTCTTGGGCATGGGACAAAATTATTTGTGTTCACAACCTTAGCAGGTTGCGAAAATTGACTTCCTCCGTAAACCTTATCACCTTATTCAATATGAATTCAATAGGCCAGCCTATGCAACCGTTGCACAAGAATAAGGTAATAAGGTAAGGAGAAGCGGTGTTGTTCTTTGGCTACTAAGGTTTCTAATTTTATACCTAAAATTCTAAGAGGGAAAATCATTGCTTTTTGTTGCCCACGAAATACGCGAAAAAACAAGAGAACAAAAGAGGGTTGTGACCTTTCGTGTGTTTAGGGGGCTTTGGTAAAGAATCAATGTTCAGCACTCGATTTAGAAATCCAGGTTATAAAACAAGTTCGCTGTTATCAAAAGTGAGTTTAAAAAAAACCATTTTGTACAAGCCTGATCTCAAACAAGATTCATAATTGACTAAACTGGTTAACACGATATTCATTCATCCTATTTCATGTCCCGGCTCGCACGTCCATTAAAAAGCAGCAGGGATACACCTGACCAGAAACGGCAGGGAATTTTTTCGCAATAATTTGGTTAAAATAATTCCCCGGCATATAAAAAACTGATGACTATTTTGTATGCCGGTGTCGGTTTTAAGCAAGTAAGGGCGAAGCATTCGTTACATGATTCATGGTGAGAAAGAGAATCTCTCAGGAGAATGCTTCGCCCCTACAGCCATAATTTTAGAATTAATCAAGTTGGAGATATGACCAAAAAACTCATTCTTGTATTTCTGGCACTTTTCCTTAGCCAGGCGGTTGCACAAAATCCGCAGGCCAATCCCGACAGCGCCCTTGTCAATATTCTGGAGCAGTTGGCTGGAAAGCCACTCGGTTTGCAGGACGCGGTCAAGCAGGCGAAGCAGAACGCGACCTCGGTCCGGGCGGCAGAGGCCGCTTATCTTGCGGCTCGCGGCGCCGTTCGCCGGGAAGCGGGGTTGTTTGACCCGGAATTGTTCTTTGCCCTGGAATATTTTGACCAGGAACAGCCGACGGCTTCGTTTTTTGCCGGCGCCCCGATCCTGACGACCACCCAAACGGCAGGTAGCGCCGGCTTGCGCATGCAGTTGCCAACAGGAACCAGCCTCGAGGCATCGCTGAATACGGTTCGCCTGAAGACAAACTCTGCCTTTGCGTTCCTGAATCCCCAGTATACCACATTCGGCAGCCTGAGCCTGCGCCAGCCGCTGCTGGGGGGATTCCACGTTTCTGCGCGTAAAGAGCTCGCCAGGGCTGAACAGGCGATGAAGGCGGCCAAAGCCCGTTACGACCAGGAAGTCCTGGCCATTCGTACCCAGGTGGAAAACAGCTACTGGGATCTTTATGCGGCTGAGCGCGATTACGCAGTGCAGCAGTTGACCCGCGACCAGGCCGATGCTTTTTTGCACGAGACCGAATCGCGCGCCAGGGCCGGACTCATCGGCCCGAACCAGGTGGCCAATGCGAGAACATTTCTGGCAGAGCAGGAGATCCTGCTGCTCGACCGTGACGAACAACTGGATCGGCTCTCGGATCAACTGGCTTCGCTGATCGGCTCGAGGCCGGAATCAGGACAGCGGCACTTTATCACAACGGACGACCCTCCCGGCGAATTTCTTTTGGTGGATGTTGATGAGCTGCTAGGCAAGGCCATCCGCAATAACCTCGATCTGCATGCAGCGAAAGCGGACGTCGAGGCTGTGCGCGCATTGTCGAAAGCCGCATTTTGGCAAGCCATGCCTCGCGTCGACCTGGTCGGCTCGCTTGGCGGAAATGGGCTTTCGGGTATGCCGCAGGACGTGATCTTTGGCGGCGACACCCTGCGCAGCACGGTCAGCGGTGAATTAAATGATGCCTTGTCTCAATCTCTCAAGCGCGACTATCCGTCCTGGAGTGTGGGCGTAGAAGTCAGCGTCCCGCTTGGATTGCGCAGCGGCTTGGGAGAAAAAAGTCGATTGAACGCTGAGGTCGTCATTGCCGAGCAACGCTATATTCAGGTAACACGGCTGCTGGAAGAGCTGGTGCGGGCCAGTTACCGTGAATTGTTTCATGGCCAGCGCCGGTTACAAGCAGCGCGGGAAGGCGTGGAGGCCGCCCAGGAACAGGTGCGCATCGGCCTGATCGAGTTCCAGAACGGGCGCTCCACGGCGTTTGAGCTGGTGCGGCTGGGGGCTGATCTCGCCGTGGCCCAGCAAAGGTATACCCAGGCGCTGGTGCGAACCGCCAAAGCCGCCGCTTCGTTACGACAATTGACTTCCGGCGAGTACGACGGGTCGGCGGCGGTTGAAAATGTTCATTAGCGAGGAATTTTCCGGATGCCGGATTCCAGATACCAGATACCGGGCATCTGCTATCCGGCATCTGGCATCTGGCATCTGGCTTCCGGTATCCGGCATCTGGTATCCGAAAACTATAAAAGGTAAAAAACCATGTCAAAAATAATAAAGATTCTCAGCGCATTCATCCTCTTCCTGGCTTACACATCTCTTCCGGTGATAGTCGCGCTATTATCCGGCTGCGGCGGGCAGAAGGCTGGCGCAAGCGGATTCTCCATGCCGCCCATGCCGGCCGAGGTGAGCCCGGTAACGGTTCAAACTGTTGCCGATAAATTCGAAGCCGTGGGCACCATCGAGGCGATTGAATCCATTACGGTCGTCAGCGAGATCGATGCAACGGTCAAAGCTCTGCCGT
>Ga0154721_1034_pt2 | contig 12456 bp, 11 predicted proteins | sample Rifle2008BG16ft_FD_105729 | JGI IMG/M metagenome (GOLD analysis project Ga0154721, IMG submission 105729) | candidate division KSB1 bacterium RBG_16_48_16 | reverse complement strand
GATATCCGCCTCGCCAGCCCATTTTTAATGCGCACAGCGGATCCGCCGCTGCCGGCCATCAAAGGACTCTTACTTGACGGTTTTGAGCGGCTGGGAAAACGTATCGTCTTTTGTTTTGAAAATGATTTTTACCTGCTGCTTCATTTGATGATTGCCGGCCGGCTGCACTGGCATGAACAGCGGGTGAAAATCCCCGGCAAGATCGGCCTGGCGGCTTTGGATTTTGCCAGCGGCACGCTGGTGATCACCGAAGCCGGGACGCAAAAGCGGGCTTCGCTCCATCTTGTGAGTGGGCGGCAGGAGCTTGAGCGGTTCGACGCCGGCGGGCTGGAAATCTTCAACGCCAATCGCGATGCTTTCCGCGCCAGGCTCCTTTCGGAAAATCATACCCTCAAACGGGCGCTGACCGACCCAAAGTTGTTCAGCGGCATCGGCAACGCCTATTCCGATGAAATCCTGCATCACGCCGGACTATCGCCGGTTCAGTTAACCCACAAGATGGACGAACAGCAGATCGAGCGCCTTTACCGGTCGACGCGGCAGGTTATGACTGCCTGGACCGAGCGGTTGCGCTCCGAGGCGGGAGATGGTCTCCCGGAAAAAGTCACCGCCTTTCGCCAGGACATGGCCGTCCATGGCCGCTACGGCAAACCTTGTCCTGCATGCGGCACAGCCATTCAGCGCATTCGCTATGCCAGCAATGAAACCAATTACTGCCCGAATTGCCAGACCGGCGGTAAGCTTTTGGCCGACCGGGCGCTGTCGCGGCTGTTGAAGAACGACTGGCCGAGGACGCTGGAAGAGATGGAGGAGCTGAAGCAACGAAGGAAGTGATGGCTCGAGGTGGAATTATCGGCATTTCAAAACAATGGCTACCCCCGAATGCTTTTGCTCACCGCGTCACAAAATCCATTTTTCATATATATTTCTCAAAGACTCCGTCTATTTCATATTGATCATTTTCTTCACCTGTGTGAACTCACCGAAACTGATTTGATAGAGATAAACGCCTGAAGGCAGATCCGTTGCATCAAAGTTTACAGCATAAGTGCCGGCACTCATATTTTCGTCTATCAGCGTGGCAACCAACTGTCCTAACGCATTATGTACAGTCAGGCTTGTATGACCCGGTTTTGTCAGAGTAAATGAAATGTTTGTCGCCGAATTAAAAGGATTCGGATAATTCTGTTCCAAAACAAAATTACCGGGAGACGCGCCCGTTTTTTCTTCAACACCTGTCTCTTCTCCAAGTATCCACTTGATTCCGGCATCGATCAGCTTAAAGCCATCATCCGTAATGAAGGTATTGGATGTGGCATTGATGCCAACGGCAGCACAACGATTTTCAGATACGAGAGAGCCATCGTTAACATTCTCTGCATTATACAGAGCCGTGCCTTTTTCAACCCCCATAACGACGGTTCTTGTTGGGTCAGCAGCCAAAACGGCAATGTTAATAAAATCGATTTGTGGGACTGAATAGGTCAAAATAGCGCCGTTTGGATCCAATGTGCTGTCTGAGATGGTGATCTCGGTTCCCGCCGAAAATCCGGCCGCTAAAGGATGATCTTCATTGACAATGAAAACGACTTTTTCCGGAGAGTTCTCATAATAAGTCCCCGAAGTATTCGTGGGGACCCAACCGGTGATATCCCATTTGCTGGACCACAATTCCGTATAGAATATCGGAGTAGGAGCACCCTTCAAATCATCTGTATCGCTTGAGCTAATGGATTCACTCACAAAGACAAAATCAAATTCTTTGAAATCATCCGCTGTGAATAGATGGGAGTTGATGTCGTCACCCGTTGCAATTTCAACGATATACTGCTGATCTAGCCAATCTACAAGTATCTCATCATTTGGATGCGGACCGGCTTCTTCGGATATAAACAAGCAGGTCTTCACATCCTGTGCATTCGGACTCCCCAGGGACAGCAGGGAAGCCATGACCACAAAAACGAGCAGCCACGATAATTTGTCACATTTTAACATAACTTTCTCCTTCATTTGTGATAATGTAATTTTCCTGAGAAATAACAGATTTTTTGACTAGGAAGCAAGTGAAAAATAGTGGGAGAAGTAAAACCTCGCCTACGGATAGGACAAGGGGTGGCCTGATGAGGGGTAACCACCCAGAGGCTCAGGATTCATCGTAAAAACTGTTATATGGGGCACGTACAGACCACCCCTTGTTCTTTACTACCGGTAACTGAGCTCTTACGCAAATTAGCAATTTTCACTTGCTTTCCCGCCTAAAAAATCGTTATCTTTGCAAGAGATTTTCTTTAAATAACCAGTTTGGGGCTGGGTAATGAAGATGGAAAACACATAGAGGCACACGCGCAGTTTTTGGTGCAGAGACTGGGGGTGTGCCTTTTTGTATTTTAGAGATAGAAGGCTCGTTCAGACTTTATTAATGAAAGTCGTGTGGGCCAGGCATGTCATCCCGTTAAAAAAAATGACGGGACAGGCTCCACTAATGGGGCGCAAGTCCCCATACCAGGTGTTCGCAGAGTCGAAGAGCCCGCCTCGATTGAATCGGAAGTGGTGTGGGAGGAACGGAGTCGCGAGGCTCCTCCCTATCCCGATTACTGTCAAATTCGTTATTTTTGATACACCCTGTGATCGGGTACTTTTGTGACCCGTAGCTGTGAATAATTCAGTCTTGATGCGGCTGAGATAAACAGGAGGGAATTGTGAAAATCCTATTTTTATCCGTGTTGTCGTTGCTGGTGTCAGTCACTCCGTTGCTGGCAGACCAAAGCAGCGGGAGTTCCAATGCGCCAGCAGCGCACAAAGGCTTCGCCGGTGTCGAAGGTAAGAACATCGTTGCCGCGGATGGAAAACCGCTACTGCTTAGGGGCATCAATTTGGGCAACTGGCTTTTGCCCGAAGGCTACATGTTCAAGCTGGAGCAGACGACCGCGCACTGGCAAATCGCCCAGTTATTCAAAGAGCTGGTCGGCCCGGCGGAGGCGCTGGCGTTCTGGCAGGAATGGTACGATGGTTATATCACCAGGGACGATATTCAGTACATTAAAAACCTGGGATTGAATTCGATTCGCGTGCCCTTTAATTACAAATTGTTGACGCCGGAGGATTACCCCGGCGTCTGGCTTGGCCCCGGCTTTGATTTGCTGGATCGCGTCATCGCCTGGAGCAAGGAGGCCGGACTTTACGTCATTTTGGATATGCACGCCGCTCCCGGCGGCCAAACCGGCACCAACATCGATGACAGCGTCGGCCATCCCTGGCTGTTCGAAAGCCAGGCCTGCCAGCAGCGAACGGTGGAAATCTGGCGGAAAATTGCCGAACGCTACGGCGAAGAGGAAACGGTTTTAGGTTATGATTTGCTCAACGAGCCCATCCCGCATTTTGAAGGATATGAGCGATTTTTTCCACTCCTTGAGCCTTTATACAAACGCATCGTCACGGCCATCCGCGAGGTGGACGCGAACCACATCATCTTTTTAGGCGGCGCCGTATGGAATACCAATTTTGATGTTTTTGGACCGCCCTTTGCGGACAACCTGGCATACACCTTTCATAAATACTGGATGGAGCCTGTGCAAAGGGAAATTCAGCCATTCCTGAATTTTCGCGACCGGCACGATGTGCCTGTTTGGATGGGCGAGTCAGGTGAGAATAAGGATGAGTGGGTTGCATCATATAGGCAGCTTTTGGAACGAAATAATGTGGGCTGTGCTTCTGGCCGTTCAAAAAGATGGATTCGCAGAGCTGCATCCGCACATTCGACGTGCCGCCATTTTGGGATCAGGTTGCAGCCTACGCCAGGCAGCGCAATCTCGATCCGGGAAAGATCAAGGATTTTCGTCCGCCCATAGAGCACAGCCGCCAGGCCCTGCAAGGATTGCTGCGTAATATTCGATTCGAGCATAATCGAGTGAACGACGGCTATATCAAGGCGTTGGGATTCTAGGACGGCAACCGAACTTTTTGTCTTTCAATCCTTCGTGACCTGGTGTGTGGTGGCGATGATTTGTGAATTAGTCAGGTTATAAGCAGCCCAAGGATTTTTTTCGTAGCACTCCGGTGCTTTTCTCAGAAAACTGTGCACATCTTAATTTAGCCTTTGCATTTCCAGCTTTTTTGAGTTATATTTCAGCAAAATTAAATATCCCGGGCTCATCATCTTCTGCTTTCCTCCATCAATATCTGGGTTTTATCCGCTGATGATGACCCTCAAATTATGAATCCGCTGAATTTGGTTTGATCTCTCCTCTAATTCGCTCAGGTAGTCAAATCATTTTTGGCACAACATAGGAGAAATGATGCGGGTAAGAAAGAATAGAGTTGTCTCTATTCATTTTAGGTTAAGGCTGGACTCCGGTGAGGAGGTGGATACGTCACGAAGACGTGGGCCGCTAACTTTTTTAGTTGGGCATGGCCAGATTATACCAGGCCTGGAAAGTGAATTAATTAACATGGAGGTCGGAGACAAAAAGAACGTTCGAGTGGAGCCCCAAGATGGCTATGGACTCAAAAACGAAGCGCTGGTTCAATCAGTAGACCGAGAGGATATTCCGAATGACATCGATTTGGCCGTTGGCGCTGTGCTAAGAGGACAAAGCGAAAGCGGCAACATTGTGGAAGGGATGATCACGGCATTGAGCGAAAAAAACGTCATCCTCGATTTTAATCATCCCCTGGCGGGCAAGGCGCTTAATTTTGAAACGAAAATTATCGGGATTCGAGAAGCTACGGCCGATGAAATTTCGCACAGACATGTTCATTGATTGTTTTGTGATGTCCCACAGCCAAATGAAAAGAATCAGGGCAAAAATTTTTTTAACAGACAATTAAAACTGAAAGGAACAGGTTAAATGAATCTTTATGTTGGAAATTTATCGTTGGACGTAGTTGCTTCCGATCTTGAAGAATTATTCGGACAATCTGGCACAGTAAAATCGGCAGTGGTTATCCGAGATAAATTCAGCGGAGAATCCAGGGGATTTGGATTTGTGGAAATGGGTTCTCAGGAAGACGGTCAGAGCGCCATTGAAAAATTGGATGGCCAGGAATTAAAAGGAAAGAAGATAGCTGTCAATAAAGCAAAACCTCGCACGGAAGGTCGTGATAAACGCGGCGGCGGTCGTCGTAGCAGCAGCGGCAGCGGCGGTGGCGGTGGTGGCTATCGTCGATTCTGAGTTGTATGATTAGAACTATATCCAAAAAGCCAGCCGAAAAGCTGGCTTTTTATATTTTCAGGAATGGAAATTCACCAGAACTATTCATGATTCAGTGCGTCTATTGTGCTAAATGAATGCGTGAACAGGATAATGAATGGTCGGGCTTGACGAGAATTATGCTCTCATAATAGCTGGCAAAAATGGCGATAAGAAAGCGCTTTCCGAGCTTGTCGAGTGTTATAGCGAAACTGTTCATAGCGTCATTTATTCGATTGTAGGAAATAAGGATTACGTCGAGGATTTGGCCCAGGAAACGTTCCTCAAAATGATTGTCGCTTTGCCGGCTTTTGAATTCCGGGCGCCGTTCAAATCATGGTTGGTGCGGATCGCCGTCAATTTATGCCGCGACCACCTGCGCCGCAAAAAGGTTCGAAGAATCATGCTGCCTTTTTTAGAGCAGGAATTTCAGGACAAAAGCTGGCAATACGCCGATGCCGAGCAGAATCCGGCGCGCGATGTTTTGAGAAAGGAGCGGAATCATCATCTGCAACAGGCGCTAAAACAACTTTCCGGAAATCTGAGAAATGTTTTCATTCTGCGGGATATTCAGGATTTTAGTTATGAAGAAATCGCTCAGGCCCTGAATTGGCGACCTGGCACAGTCAAGTCCAGGCTGTTTCGCGCCAGGGCGGAGCTGGCTAAAATTCTCGGGCCAATGTGGGAGAAAGAGCCATGAGTCGTAAACATGTCCATCATTTATCAGCCTACCTGGATGGCGAGGATACGCCGCTGCAGCAAGCGGCGACAGAGCGTCACTTGAAAGAATGTTCGAGCTGTTATAAAAAATACCTGCTTTTGCTCGAAATTCGCCGCCAGGCGCAAGGGCTGCGTTCTTATCCGGTTCGACCGACGTTTACCAGCCAGGTCATGTCCCGGCTAAACGACGTGAGAAAAGAAAGCCTGTGGAACGTTATCGATTTGATTCCACGCCCATTGGTCAATGGGCTGCTCATCATGTCGGTCATCCTGATAGGGATCGTTGCCATCCCATTCGATTCTGCTTCCAGGATGCAACAGCAGCCGATGAGCAGCGAGCTGTATCCGCTGCCCGAGACCGAGATGCTGCAGACTCTGGATACCAATGATGAGACGTTGCAGTTCGCATTAAATAATGAAGAGTTTTCAGGAGTGTTCAATGGCGACTAAAAAAACGGCTTATATAACACTTTCGGCCGTACTGGTGTTCGGTTTGGCTGCCGGGATGGTTGTCGGGCATTTTATCACTTCAGAACAAAATCAAGGAGACTGGCATGGCCGGCGTGGGGGGGACAGGGCTGTTACGGAACTGACCCAGGAATTGCAGTTGAATGAACAACAGCAACAAAAGCTGGGAGAATTACTGGAGCAAGTGAAAGCAAAGCACGATTCGATCCAAAAAGAAAACTGGCCGAAATTCAGGAATATAAAAGAATACTTTGACAGCGAATTTTGTAAAATCCTGAATGAGGAACAGCAGGCCAGGTTCCGTGAAATAGAAAAGGAGCGCAGGGCAAAAAAGCACCAGCGTCCTGAAGAGAAAAAATCTAACATAAATAAATAGGAGTGATTTTAAAAATGAAGAAGTGGCTTATTCTACCGGTCATTGTCATTGCAGGTCTTGCTTTTTGGTTCGCAACCCGCAAAAGTGATGCAACAGTAAGCTCATCTTTTATGCCGCAGTTGGAAAAAGTGACGCGAGGAAACCTGAGAGTCGATGTTTCGACCACCGGTGTTATCGAACCGATCAATAAAGTCGAAATCAAATCAAAGGCGAGCGGACTCATCGAGGAAATGCGGATTGAAGAATCCGATTATGTAAAAAAAGGCGATCTGATTGCCCGACTCGATCAACGGGACACGAAAAATTCTTACGACCAATCGGTTGCCGAATTGGAGGTTGCCCAGGCGGCGGTCAAGCAGAGCCAGAGTGATTTTGAAAGAAAAAAAGAATTGTATGAGAAAGGCCTTATCTCCGCGGTCGAATTCGACCAGGCCCAACTGGCTCTGTTTGAGGCCGAGGCGCAGGTCGTGCGCGCCAAGGTCAGCCTGGATAATAATGACATTCGCCTCAAGGATACGATTGTTCGCTCGCCGATAGACGGCATCATTCTGACCAAGGATGTCGAAGTGGGACAAATCATTTCGTCCGGAATTTCATCCGTGTCGGGCGGAACGCTTATCGCCACCGTAGCCGATATGCAACAGGTCTATGTCAAGGCCGACGTCGATGAAGTCGATATCGGCCAGATCAAACCGGGGATGCGAGCTTTTGTTGTTGCCGACGCTTTCCCGAATGAACAGTTCGTGGGCGAGGTCATTAGAATGGCCGCGCAGGCCAAGGTGGAACAAAACGTCACCAGCTTTGAAGTCACCATTAAAGTGGATAACCCGACGGCCAAGCTAAAAGCGGGTATGAACGTCTCTGTTGAAATCCTGGTGGCCGATAAGCAGAACGTGCTTTTGGTGTCTAATGAAGCGATTATGAGCCAAAAAGAGCTGAGGCAGGAATTGGCAAAAATTAAGATGGCCATGGGAACTGCGGAAGGCGAGAAAGGTGAAAGCAGAGATGGGCAAAATCAAGCCGGAGGACGGCAATTCGGCAATCGCCAGGGCGGAAAGTCCGATGATGAGAGCATGAATTTAAGACGCGGTGTCATCGCAAAGGCAGGCGACGATTTTCGTATTCAGCTTTTAAATGTCGGCATCAGTAACTTCGACCAGACCGAGGTCATCGATGGTCTTGAAGAAGGGCAGGAGGTCGTCTACACTTTCTTTTCCAGGGCAAAACAATCGAGCGACGAATTCAGGGAGCGAATTTCGTCTAGAATGAGAACGAACAGTGGGCTAAGAAGTCAATAAAACGAGAAGTATGATGAATATAAAAGTGAAAAAGTTGTCGTTAGAGGTCATCGAAAGTCTTCGTATGGCTGGCTCGTCGCTGACGGCCAATAAAATGAGAGCGGCATTGACCATGTTGGGCATCATCATCGGTGTTGCCGCGGTTATTACCATGGTTGGACTGGGCAACGGCGCCCAAAAAGCAGTTTCCAATCGAATCCAATCTCTCGGCTCGAATCTGCTGTTCGTCCGGCCAGGCTCTTCCAGAGAAGGGCGCGCATGGTTCGGCGCGGGAAGCCGGGTGAGCTTGAAAAACGAGGATTGGCAAGCTCTTGAGGAAAAATGCCTGACAGCCGAGTATGTCATCCCCGAGTTCGAGCGTAATGCCCAGATCGAGTACGGGGCCAATAACTGGAATTGCGAAGTGGTCGGCACCGTGCCGGAATACGAGACGGCGCGCAATTTTCCGGTGGTCAGTGGGCGCTACTTTAACGAAGACGAAATGTTAAACAGTGAACGCGTAGCGGTTATCGGCAGTGATGTCAAGGACAACCTTTTCGCACAGGAAGATCCGCTTGGCAAGACCATCAAGGTGAACAAATCGAACTTTGTCGTCATCGGACTGTTGGAGAAAAAAGGACAGGTTGGCTGGCGCAATGAGGACGATCAGATTTTGATTCCCATATCAACGGCCCAAAAAAGGGTTTTTGGGGCGGATTTTCTGACCGGCATCACCGTCAAAGTGCTTCACGAAAACGTGATAGATCAGGCATTTCTTGAGGTGGAAAAGATCCTTCGCCGCCAACACCGGCTGCGCCGTGAACAAGACAATGACTTTTCCATCCGCAATCAGTCGGATATTATCAGCACCATTCAGGAGACGAACAAAACTTTTGGATTTCTGCTAGCCGCCATTGCCAGCGTATCGTTGATCGTCGGCGGCATTGGCATTATGAATATCATGCTGGTTTCGGTAACCGAGCGTACCCGCGAAATCGGCATCCGCAAGGCCATCGGTGCGCGCAAGCGGGATATATTGCTGCAGTTCCTGATCGAATCCATCGCCCTGAGCTTGTCAGGCGGAATTATCGGCATCCTGCTGGGCATTGCTTTTTCTTATGGCCTGTCCACCTGGGCTCATTGGAATACGATTGTCTCGCCCGTGTCAATCGTGGTGAGTTTTACTTTTGCCATGGCTGTGGGACTCTTTTTCGGCATTTACCCAGCGCGAAAGGCGTCGCTGCTGGACCCAATCATCGCGCTGCGGTATGAATAGCAATCGTGCCAGGCGCTGGGTAGTGCCTGGCAGTTTTTTCTTTCCTGTTGGGGAATTTTCGCTGGGCTATAGCGGCAAATTGGTGAAAACCGCGCATTACCAGGTGGATGGTTTATTTGCAGGGGCTTCCGCTCGAATGATACCTCACATCGATCTCATCATTAAATACCACCGGATGGACGTGAACCTCGGCACCAGGTTGACAGTAAAAAATCGCGTTATTCTGCTGATTCAACTGTTTGATATGGGCGATACAACGGCAGGATTGAGCTACAGATTCATCCTGTGAGAGCCGGGATAATCTCATTGCAATTGGAGATATTTTTTCGTCTCCGCAGTGAGAACGCCGCTCAAGATGATCAGAGAAATTAAATTGGGAATGGCCATCATGCCATTGGCAATATCGGCAAATGACCAGACAATCGGCAGTGTGAGTATTGATCCGACCATGACCATGATGACCCAGAGCCAGCGGTAAGGTTTAATGACTTCTGCACCAAATAAATACTCTGCGGCTTTTTCACCATAATAGGACCACCCCAGTATGGTCGAGAAAACAAAAGTGAGTAAACCGACTGTAAGGATGATGGGTCCGACAAAGGGAATATCACTAAATGCCGCTTTGGTCAGCGATGCTCCGCTCAATCCATTCATCCATTTGGCGGAATTAACCAAGACGAGTCCCGTTATGGCGCATATAACAACAGTATCCCAAAAAGTTCCTGTTGATGAAACCAATGCCTGGCGCACAGGATTTTTCGTTTGCGCGGCGGCAGCGACTATTGGCGCACTTCCCAAGCCGGACTCATTTGAGAATAGGCCTCTGGCAATTCCAAATCTCACGGCTTCTTTCATGGTGGAACCCAGAAAACCACCTATTGCGGCTTGCCCACTGAATGCGCCTTTCAGAATTAAAGCAAGAGTATCTGGCAGAGTGGAGTAGTGGATGATGAGCAGAATGAAACACCCTGAAACATAAAATATAGCCATTATGGGCACCAATATTTCACAGACTCTGGCAATTGATTTAATCCCACCGATAATGACGATGGCTGTTAAAATTGTCATGATCGATCCGGTGACATAGGGAGAAATTTTGAATGTATCGTCAACGAGTGTCGCAATGGAGTTTGCTTGAACCATGTTGCCGATGCCGAATGCGGCAAAAGCCGTTAAAGCCGCAAAGATAATCCCGAGCCATTTCGCATTCATCCCCCGTTCAAGCACATACATGGGGCCGCCAGCCATGAATCCATCTTTCGTTTTAATCCGGTATTTGACCGCGAGCAATGCTTCAGAATACTTGGTCGCAATTCCGAAAACGCCTGTAAGCCACATCCACAATACGGCCCCGGGTCCTCCGGCAGCAACGGCTGTGGCAACGCCGACAATATTTCCGGTTCCAATTGTAGCGGCAAGCGCCGTTGTTAAAGCTCCGAATTGACTTACATCTCCGATCCCTTCTTTGCTCCTCTGCAATGAAATTTTAATTGCTTTTCCAATAAACCTTTGAATGAATTTCAGCTTAAAAGTCAAATAAAGATGAGTTCCGAAAAGAAGTATTAACAGCGGGTAGCCCCATACGATATTGCTGATGTGTGACAAGACCTGCTCAAGATACACCATGATTGCTCCTGTCAAGTTTATGAGAAATTAAAGCACGATGCCATTTTTAAAATGGCGTTAAGCTAAAAAAATTTGAAGAATAATCCAAATTGATTCGTAATTGATACCGTTCACAAAAAGTAACAACTGTGCGAGGCACTTTTTGAAATAACCGAAGTTATGCCTATTTATTGCTTCGCTGGAAGAAAACCAAGTGCGTCGAACAGCGAGTCAAGTCATGAATTATGCATGCTAAATTTCGTTCATGACAGTCCATCGGGACTCATCCGGAACTTTTCTTTCTGGGGGGACGGCCGGCTCCTGTGAATTGCAGTGTCATTGGTCTGAAAAATTTCTTATATTTCCTTGAACTATTAGCTAAGTGCTGCATTTCACAATTAGTTGTCAGGTTGTGGATGTTTGTGGTTCAGCCTTTAGGCTGGTTAGCAAGCTAAAGCTTGAACTACGAACTAATTCTACATGAAATTATGAAATGATACACTAAGAAAATAGCCGTTTTCAAAAGCTCGGAAAGCCGCATACCGGATAGCAGGACTTTTCGAAAAGGGAAGAGAACTGGGAGAAATGGATGTCGATACCCATATTGCTCCGCAAACTCGCTCCGGCGCTGGGAGATGAACCAGCTTATACGAATGCAAAACGAATTCAGGAGAAAAATTGAATGATTGTATTGTGGATTGGATTTTTAATAATCATTGTCCTCTTGCTTTCTTTGGACTTGGGAGTATTTCATCGTAGAGTTCATGCCATAAAAGCAAAAGAAGCTCTTCTCTGGACGCTGTTCTGGGTTTTTCTTGCCCTTCTTTTTAATGTTTTCATTTACTTCGCTTATAAAAACTGTTGGTTTGGAATCGGCACGGCTGAAAACCACATCAAATCCGGTGCGGATGCCGCTCTGAAATATTTTACCGGATATTTAATTGAAAAATCATTGAGCCTGGATAATATCTTTGTCATTGCATTGATATTTTCCTATTTCAAGGTTCCGGCGATGTATCAACATCGCGTGCTGTTCTGGGGTATTATGGGGGCATTAATTATGCGTGGTGTGATGATTTTTGCCGGCGTGGCATTGATTAAGAAATTTGCCTGGATGATTTATGTTTTTGGCCTGTTTCTGATTATAACGGCTATTAAAATGTTAATTACACGTCAGGATAAGATTGAGCCGGAAAAGAACATTTTAATAAAGCTGGCGGAAAAAATATACCCGGTTACCAAAAATTTTGAAGGAGCAAAATTTTTCATAAAAAAAGGCAAGGTCAGATCGATCACCCCATTGTTTCTTGTCCTGCTGGTCATAGAGAGCACGGATGTTTTGTTTGCCATTGATTCCATTCCTGCCATCTTTGCCGTTACACTAGATCCTTTCATCGTTTTTACCTCGAATATTTTCGCCATACTTGGCCTGCGATCTCTTTATTTTGCCCTGGCAGCAATGATGGACAAATTTAGATTCCTAAAACTGAGTCTGGTTTTTATATTGGCATTCGTCGGCGTCAAGATGATATTATCCCATTCCTT
>Ga0154721_1277_pt1 | contig 12470 bp, 14 predicted proteins | sample Rifle2008BG16ft_FD_105729 | JGI IMG/M metagenome (GOLD analysis project Ga0154721, IMG submission 105729) | candidate division KSB1 bacterium RBG_16_48_16 | reverse complement strand
CCGTCGTCCCGATTCTCATCCTTTCACTCCTGGCAATTTTGTTTGTCGAGCTTTATAAAAAGCATGGCTCACCCCTGCTCAATTCGGCCACGACTTTTTTGGGGTTGCTGATCTTCCCTTTGATGTTCGGCAGTTTCATTCTGATCCGCGAGCTTCCGGCCCGTTACGGATTGGCGTACGTACAGGCAGGACGCTGGATCGTGATGATCATACTGGCCACATGGGTGTGCGACACGGCAGCCTACGTGGCCGGCTCTTATCTCGGCAAACACAAGCTCATGCCGCGCATCAGCCCGAACAAGTCGGTCGAAGGCGCTGTTGCCGGTTTTGTCTTCGCCATCCTGGCGGCATACGCTTGCCATCGGTGGTTTATCATCGGGCTCTATTTACGCGATTCTTTGATCATCGGCGGCATCGTCGGCAGCTTTGGACAGTACGGCGACCTTTTTGAATCGATGTTCAAAAGAGATGCCGGTGTCAAGGATACCTCCACGATCATCCCCGGGCACGGCGGGGTCATGGACAGATTTGACAGCCTGACCATAACTGCGCCGGTTGTTTATTTATATTTAAGGCAGTTTGTTTTTTAGATCCGGCTATTCGAAAACCAGCTTGCCGTTGTCCAAAATTTTTTTTCCGTCAATAACCACTGACGCATCATAGACAACCCCGTCTACATGGATGGGTACGCGATTAATACCGCCAAACGATACATTATTGCCAAGGCCGATATGTATCGTCCCCAAAACCTTTTCGTCTTCCAGTGAATAGCCGGAGATTTTTGCCACGCTGTTGGTGCCGATGCCAAACTCCGCAACCAACCGGCTTTCCGGGCCAAACCTGGCAAGCTGCCTTGTGAACCGCTGTGCTGCAATCCCGCCGCAGATTCGCGTGGCTTTGCCTTTTTTGATGGTCATCACCAGCTTCTCTTTATCTTCCGGGTGCACTCCCAGGCCACTGTCGACCACTAAAATGCCTTCGGTTTTGCCTTCTTCGGGCGACACGCATGCCTCGCCTGCGGGCAGGTTTGAGAATTTTCCCCTTTCATGAACGAGTCCCGTATCGGAATATCCCCTTCGTTTGGCAATGGGAATCACCAGCTTTGTTCCGTTGGCGCTCCATGCGCGAATTTCTTTGGCCATCGTCAGTATATCTCTTAATTTTCTGCTCAGATGCGTCAGGGATTGAAAATCGGTTTTGGCAATCCGTTCAAAAGTATCCCTGGTAATATTCGGCATGCTGACCACTCGTGCGCCGGTTTTACAGGCGCGGCGCCGGGCATCCGTGTGAGAAAGAGAGCTGGAAGTAATGGCGATGATGATGTCCATATTTCGCATCATCGAGCCGACCGAATCATCCAGGCCGTCATAAACATATTGCGGCGGCAACTGAAGTACATGGGCGAATTTCGTTTTGTTATGGGCGGATTTGAACAAAATCGACGCCAAATCGAGCAGCACCTCATCGGTGATGATCAGCAGTTTTTCATCTTTTTTTACCTGTAAACACTGATGAATAACCGTGTGCGCTGCTTTGTCGAGCTTCGTCATACACCTTCACCTGGAAGGCCTTTAGTGGTTTTTCGAGTAACTAAGCTAATGTTGAATGAATTGCCACAAGGGCGCGAGGGATTGAGATGGAATGAGGGAATGATGGAATATTGAAATTTATAATAGCAGTCCAATCATCACATAATTCCATCATTCCAATATTCCATTACGTCAAGCCATCATAAAACCCAATTCTTACGTCCTTTTGCCTGGTAGCTGAGTCGTTACCTTGCCGATTCCAAAACAATGAACTTGCGGCGGGCCAGGAGATTGACAAACAGTCCCAGTCTTTCATAGACCGGCTCCACCCGCTCGCCAAATCGTTCTTTGAGATTGCCGGCAATTTGCATCACAGTCGTGCGATCGTCGATTTGCTGCCAGACACAACTGCCGAATTCATCCAGTTTAATTTTAAAATTGCGTTCTTGTAAACGCGGCAACAGGTGCTTGACCAGTTTCCTGTTGGTGAGCCTGGGAACGAGCAGCGTAACCAGGCCCTGCTCGTTTCGCTCCCATGTCACCATACGCCGGGGCTTCATGGTAAGAATATTTGGCGGACTTTCCACAGTCCTTTTCTTTTGCTTAGCGGCCATACTGTCAGTCAGAATAAAGACTATTCTTTTTGAAAGTTTGCTGTCATTGCGAGGCGTTTTTTGCCGAAGCAATCTCCTGAAAAGTATGAGGATTGCTTCGTCGTTCGTTCCTCACTCCTCGTAATGACGCCGTCGATGAGGAGTTTTCGTTCAAGCACCATCTATCCGGTCTTTAAACTTTTTAGCGGAATACGGATCAAAATATAACCCAAGATCAGAAACACGAGAATTCCAAGCCACCAGAATCCGTCAAACGATTCCGCAATGCCCAATAGTTTTTTCAAGTCTATGTGACTGACCACCAACGCAGCCAGTAGAATTCCGGTGAGCGCCTCGCCGGCGACCAGGCCGGAGGCCAACAACAATCCGGTGTTTTCGAGCTGCTCCTTATCTTTTTCGGTCTTGATCCGCTTCTCTGCCATTTTATCAACGATGAATTTAAAAAGCCCGCCTACAAAGATGGCAAAGGTGGTATTAAAAGGAAGGTACATACCCACGGCAATGAGCATGGGCGATGGCGAGCCTATGAGAATGAGCGCAATGGAAAAAAACATTCCGGAAATAACCAGCGGCCAGGCCATCTCTCCTCCAACGATTCCTTTGCTCATCATGGCCATAAGACCGGCTTGTGGCGCGGGCAAAACGTCACTGCCGATGCCATTGGCGCGATGCAAAAGCATGATGGGCAAAATGAGCACGAGCGAGGCCGCGACAACTCCCAAAATGACGCCAAGCTGCATGCGCCAGGGTGTACCGCCCAATAAATATCCCACTTTAAGATCCTGAATCATATCGCCAGCTACCCCGGCAACGCAACAGACCACGGAAGCAACTGCGAGTACAGCGGCAACACCCGGATCGCCCTTCATGCCCACCAAAACCATCAGCACCGCAGCAATCAATAAGGTGGATAGCGTAAGTCCCGAAATCGGATTTGAAGAGCTGCCGATAATGCCGACAAGATAGCCAGCCACCGCAGCGAATACAAATCCGGCGACGCCCATGACCAGCGCCGCGAGTAAGGCAGAGCCCCAATTATGGCTGAAGGTCTGGTAAAGAATGACCATGCAAAAAATTAAAACGCCGATGGAAATGAGCACGGTGCCGAAAGGTATGTCTTTATCGACTCTCGACCTGCTTTCTTTGCCGCTGCCAGCCTTTTTAATATCCTGCATGCCCCTGGCGATGCCATTTATCAAATTTTTGCGCATTTTAAAAAGCGTATAAAACGCGCCCACCAGCATGCCGCCGACGGCAACAGGCTTTACAGTAGAGCTATAGGCTGCCTTGGCAACGTCTATCCAGCCATGATCGGGCGCAAAGGGTGAGATTTGATCTCCCATTAATAAAAGAACAAGGGGCATGAGAAATGTCCAACCGAATACACCACCGGAAAAGGTAATAAAGGCCAGCTTATGGCCGATGATGTAACCGACGCCGACAAAAGCCGGCGAAGATGCCGGGCTTTGCAGCAGCATGCCTCCTCTGTAAGCGAACTCTGATTTGATCTTGTCGCCAAATCTATTTACCGTCTCCAAAAGAATGCCATCACTGTTCAACAGCCGCATCTTTGAAGCACCAAATTGAACGAAACCGGAAACCGAATCCTTTATAAGACGTAATCCATTTTCGTTTTTGAATAATTCGAGAAATGCCGCAAGTCCTAATGCTGCAAATACATTCTTGGCTCCCGACTGTCCACCTTGCCCGGCCTTGACAATTTCGGCGCATGCTTTGCTCTCGGGGAATGGCAGCGTCTCATCTTCAACCATGGTTTTTCTGAGCACAACGATGAACAAAGTTCCCAAGACTCCACCAACGAGCATGAGCAAAGTGCTTTTTATATAATCAAAATCGTCCCACACCCCGGACAGCACAAAAGCGGGGATGGTAAAAATGGCCCCGGCAGCAAGCGCCTCGCCAACTGCTCCGGTCGTTCTGGCGATATTTTCTTCGAGAATATTGCCTTTGAAGAGGCGCAGCACAGCCATCGCTATGACGGCAGCCGGAAAGGTCGCCGCCACCGTCATACCCGCTTTCAAACCCAGGTAGACATTGGCAGCGCCAAGTATAATGGCGAGGAACAAGCCGATGAGAACCGCTTTAAAGGTGAATTCCTTCATGGATGTTTGAGCCGGAACATAAGGGGTAAATTTACCCGATGTGGAATTGGATTTTGGTTCTTGCATTTATGTTACCTCCTCCATCGACAGTCAAGTCGTGAGCCAGGGAAACAGTGTTATTTAAAGGGGAAGCAATTAAGAGACATAAGAGGAATGTCGCAATAGGTCATGTTGTTCAAGTCGATTGGCCCGATCCGTAAAGTGCACCGATTAATCAGGCCTCCTCACGCCCATTGGCGGAAAGTGGTCAATTTTAACAATATTGTCGGCAAAGAGCAAGAAAAAAATATAGGGATGGGTACGAAAGCATAAACTGCCTGTATTTCGCAGTTGCGGGAACAGCTCATAACCCCGTACTTTTTATTGATTATTCCCGCTGAATTATTTATATTCCCCGAAGCTTGCGAGAGAAATATGGCATTTTTCAACGACATCAGTCTCGGTCTTTATTACCCAAAGAATTCGTTCCTTCACAACCTGGATCCAAGGACAAAGCTCATTGCCGTTTTCCTGCTCATGACGGCCTTCTTGTTATCCTATAAGCCGTTATTGCTTCTGAGCTATGTCGTCTTATCAGCGTTTATTATTGTATTATCAAAACTCCCCCTCTCTCTTGTTTTTCGAAACCTGCGCCCTTTCGTATGGATTTTTTTACTGACATTTGTGGTTCATCTTTTTTGGACTCCAGGGCGTGTTATTGGGTCTCTTCCTTTTTTCGGAATCGATCTGACGGTAGAAGGACTGTTGATGGGCCTGGTTTTTTCGCTTCGGCTGGTGCTGTTGATCATCATTGCTGCCGTCCTGACATTGACAACCTCGCCCATTGAATTGACGGATGCTCTTGAGAAACTGTTTTCTCCTTTAAGCAAGCTCAAAGTACCAACCCATGAAATCGTGATGATGTTGACGCTGTCCTTGCGATTTATCCCGACGTTGCTGGAAGAAGCGCAACGCTTGAAAAATGCCCAGATATCGCGTGGCGCCTCTTTTGAAGGAAACATTGTGAAAAAAATGAAAAATGTCATTCCGTTGATTTTACCTTTGTTTATCTCCGCATTCCGTCGTGCGGACGATTTGGCTTTGGCCATGGACTCGCGATGTTATGCCGGAGGAAAGAACAGAACGACGTTCAAGCAGCTCTCTTTTGGCTCCCACGATTACCTGGCGATGACGTTTTGCTTAGGCTTGCTTTGTACGACTGTCTGGCTGGGACGATAAGAGGACAAGCGATCAAACCCGTATGCGCAACATCAAATTGGTTCTTGAATACGATGGATCGGATTTTTTCGGGTGGCAGCGCCAGCCCCTGTTGCGGACAGTCCAGGGCGAAGTTGAAAAGGCCTTTCAATCACTCACTCAAAAGGAAGTGAAAATTACCGCCGCCGGCAGAACGGATACCGGCGTTCATGCCCTGGGCCAGGCGGCCAATTTCCAAACGGAAAGCGCACTCCCTGTGGCAACTTTTTATAAAGGTGGAAATGCCCTTCTTCCGGATGACATCAGGATACTGTCCGTAGAAGAGGTGGCTGAAAGTTTTAACGCCCGATTCAGCGCAATCGCCCGGCATTATAAATATGTGATGTGCACAAAACCCACGGCGATACATCGCAAATTCTGCTGGCACATCAAAGAGACGATAGACGTATCGCGCATGCAGCAGGCGTGTCCGTTTCTCATTGGTGAAAAGGATTTTACTTCCTTTTGCCAGGCAGGGGCTGAGCTTGATAATTTTCTCTGTGACGTCAGGTACGCTCGATTTGCGCAAACAGGCGAGCAGATCGTCTTTGAGGTCGGAGCGAATCGCTTCCTGCACAACATGGTGCGCATCCTCAGCGGAACGCTGTTAAGAATCGGCCAGGGAAAACGACAGCCGCAAGAGTTAAAAGACATCCTGGATGCGAAGGACAGAAGGATCGCCGGGCGCACGGCTCCCGCTCGTGGCTTGTTTTTGGTCAGGGTCGATTATTGATCCGTTCAATCCGCTTCATCAGTGTTCTAATAAAATTTTTGCTCAAAAAACATACGGAGATTGCGATGAAATTTTTTATCGATTCGGCGAACATCGAGGTGATCAAGGAGGCGGCGGCGTTGGGCCTTGCGGACGGCGTCACCACAAATCCAACGCTCATGGCCATGGAAGCCGGAGATCCCAAAGAAATATACAAACAGATTTGCGAGCTGGTCGAAGGGCCGGTCTGCGTGGAAGCCGTGAGCCTGAGCCAAAACGACATCATCAAAGAATCGAAAGAGCTGGCAAAAATTGCCAAGAATATTGTCATCAAGATTCCGGTGACCAAAGAGGGCTTAAAGGCTGTAAAGCAACTAGAGGCTGAGGGTATTCGTACAAACGTAACTCTCATTTTCAGCCCCATGCAGGCATTGCTCGCCGCCAAGGCCGGCGCTTCATTCGTCTGCCCGTTTGTCGGCCGGCTGGATGATGCCAGCCACGACGGCATGGAGCTGATCGAGCAGATATTACAGATCTATGACAACTATGGCTACACAACAGAGGTGATTGTGGCGAGCATCCGCAGCGTTCTGCACGTCAGAGATGCCGCACTGATGGGAGCGCATGTTGCGACCATCCCGTTCAAAGTCGTCGAACAACTGGTAAAGCATCCGCTCACCGATGCCGGTATCAGCGCCTTTTTAAAGGATTGGGAAAAAGTCAGGAACCAGGCAAAGCCGTAATACATCGCAACTATTTCATGCCTGGACGAAGCATTTTCCCTTTGCTTTTCAGGAGATTGCCTCGGCAAAAGACGCCTCGCAATGACAGTAAAATTAAGTAAGAGGTTTCGTAAAGCTATCCATAACAATCGAACCCGATAATGGATCATCTCCAAAATGAATGATAATCATAAAAGCCGTTTTTCCAAAAACAAGTCAATATTGCCCTATTTTTTCATTTCACTGGCATTTCTTGTCATTTCCATGTTGTTGATTTTGAATGTCACTAGATCGCTGGGTGTTGCGAAAAAAAGCTACGACACAACCATCTCTTTGACAAGTCAGCAAATCGAGCCGCAGGACCAGATCAGCAACTCTCGCCATAATGCCATTACGCGCGCCGTGGCCATGGCCAGTCCCACGGTGGTCGGCATCAATGTCACCAGCGTCAAAACCTACTACCGTCGCAGCCCTGTTTTCAACGATCCTTTTTTCCGCCAGTTTTTCGGAGACGAGGCATTTCAAAAAAAGGTGCAAAGCCTGGGATCCGGGTTTATCGTTTCCGCGGACGGTTACATTATCACCAATCAACACGTTGTTGAAAATGCCCTGGAAATCATCGTCACCCGCGAAGGCGGGCGCCAGTACGTGGCGGAAAAAATCGGCGAAGACGTCACCAGCGACGTGGCCCTGCTTAAAATCGACGGCAACGGTTTGCCTTATGCCCGCCTGGGCAATTCCGACGATGTGATTATCGGTGAGTGGGTCATCGCCCTGGGCAACCCCTTCGGGCTTTTCGACATCTCTACCAAGCCGACCGTCACCGTGGGCGTCATCAGCGCCGTGGATCAGGATTTCGGCCGGCGGGTGGATCGCATTTTTGAGGATATGATACAGACCGATGCCGCCATTAACGGGGGCAACAGCGGCGGGCCGTTGGTCAACGGACTGGGCGAAGTGATCGGCATGAACGCATGGATCATTTCCGGCAGCGAGACCATGTCGGCAAGCATAGGGCTTGGCTTTGCCATTCCGATAAACAGGGTCAGGCGAATATTTAAGGATTTGATGAATTACGGGCGCGTGGATCGGAGCTTTTGGACCGGCATTCACTATGATGTGGTCACGCCCAACATTGCACGGTACCTCGGGTTAAAAACCACTCGTGGCGCTATTGTCTCGGAAACTGACAAAAACAGCCCGGCTGAAAAAGCGGGCATGGAAGTCGGCGATGTCATCGTTGCTATCAATGGCCGCGACATCAACAATTTCAATGACATCACCACGATCATCGACAATCTGGACTTGAAAGCCGGTGATGTTTTGGAATTTCGCATATATCGACCCAGGAGATTTTTGAATATTCGAGTGAAATTGGCGCCTTTGCAGGATAAATATAATGGAAAGGGCTAGCAATGATCCCTCGTTACACGCGCCCGGAAATGGGGCGTATCTGGTCCGATCAAAACAAATTCGAGACCTGGCTCAAAGTTGAAATTGCGGTGTGTGAGGCGCAGTCGCAATTGGGCCGCGTTCCGCGAAAGGCCGTCGAAAATATCAAAGCCAAAGCGAATTTCAACGTACCGCGCATTTTAGAAATCGAGGAAGAAGTAAAACATGATGTCATCGCGTTCCTGACCAACGTTGCCGAATATGTCGGAGAAGATGCGCGATTCATTCACCTGGGAATGACCTCCTCCGATCTGTTGGACACCGCCCTGGCGCTGCAGATGAAAGAAGCGGGCGAGATCGTTCGCGGCGATTTACAGAAATTACGAGAGGTGCTGAAGGCACAAGCCTTAAAGCACAAACGCACCGTTTGCATTGGCCGGAGTCACGGTATTCACGCAGAGCCGACCGCTTTCGGACTCAAGTTTGCCCTTTGGTACGACGAGATGGGAAGAAATGACGGCAGACTGAATCGAGCCATCGAGGCCATCTCGATTGGCAAAGTCTCCGGCGCCGTGGGCAATTACGCTTTTATCGATCCCCGGACAGAAATTATTGCCTGCGAGCTTCTCGGCCTTCAACCGGCGCCCATTTCGACCCAGGTCATTCAGCGCGACGTCCACGCCGAATTCATGCTCGCACTGGCGTTGATCGGCTGCACGGTGGAAAAAATCGCCGTGGAGATTCGCCATTTGCAGCGCACCGAAGTCATGGAAGCCGAAGAACCTTTTTCCAAAGGGCAAAAAGGCTCTTCATCCATGCCGCACAAGCGCAACCCGATCGGCAGCGAGAACGTCACCGGCCTCGCCCGGCTGTTGCGATCCAATGCGCTGGCGGCCATGGAAGACATCGCCTTATGGCATGAGCGCGACATCAGCCACTCATCGGTGGAACGGATCGCCCTGCCCGATAGTTGCATCATGGCCGATTTCATACTCAACCGCATCTGCGGCATTCTAAAAAACCTGGTCGTCTATCCGCAGCGCATGCTGAGTAACATCTCGGCGACGCACGGACTGATCTTTTCCCAGCCTTTGTTATTGGCCCTTGCGGAAAAAGGCATGTCCCGGGAGGATGCCTATAAAATCGTACAGGAAATTGCCCTGTCGTGCTGGCAAAATAAAATCGATTTTCAAAAAGTGGTCGCCGCGGATGAACGGGTGGCAGAAAAGCTTTCGCAGGAGGAGATACGGTCTTGTTTTGACACGACACACGGCTTGAAACACGTCGATCATATTTACAGACAGGTTGGCATCGAATAACAGAATGTCATTTTGCAGGAAAAAACTTTGCGAATAATTTGACTTATCCAATGTTCTAAGTATAGATTGTGATCCATCTTAATTTTCCGTTAAGAAAGGAGAATGGGCTTGAAGAAGACAAAAATACATGAGGGAAACTCGAAGAAACTTTATGAAAGCGAAAAGGAAAACGAGCTCATCCAGGAATTCAAAGACGATGTGATCGCCGGGGCCGGAGAGAAGGCAGTAAAGATCAAAGGAAAGGGGATCATCAACAATCAGATATCAGCCCATTTATTCAAATTTTTGGACAGCTATAACATTCCCTCTCATTTCATCGACCAGCCCTCGAGCCGGGAAATGGTGGTGAAAAAGTTGAAAATGATACCCATTGAAGTCATTATTCGCAATGTGGCTTCCGGGGAGATGGCCAAAAAATTCGGCATCGAAGAAGGCAAGGAGCTTGAATGCCCGATCATCGAGTATTATCTCAAGGATGAGGAGCGCCAGGATCCCATGATCAATGAGGACCATATCGTCGCTTTTGGCCATGCAACCACCGAAGAACTCAAAGAGATCCATCGCTTATCGTCCAAGGCAAACGCCATCCTGAAAGATTTTTTCAGACGAAGGGATTTAAAGCTGATCGACTTTACTTTGGAATTCGGGCGTTACGATCGCCGCATTTATGTGGGCGATGAGATCAGTCCGGAAACCTGCCGATTCGTCGATCTGCAGACGGGGAAAAAAATCGACCGATATATTTTGAGCAAAGATGTAAAAGCTGCAGAAGAAATATATACCGAAATAAAAGAGCGGATCCTTGGCGGGTTGATGTGAACATAACCAAGCAGAATGGTCGGACAAAGAGAGCATCCATTGAGTAAAGAAGGTTTTGCCGCAACAACATTCCTGTTTATTTTTGCACTGCTGGTCGGCCTCAGCGGGCTATATTTCCACAACACCGCGATGTATATCCTTGCGGGCATTACAACGATCTTGTTGATATTTTCCCTCTATTTTTTTCGCGACCCAAAACGCACGCCTCCAGGCGACCGGCACGCCATTGTCGCACCGGCTGATGGCAAAATCATTGAGATAACCCGGCAAAACGAGCCGGAATATATTGGCGGAGATGCCTGGAAAATATCCATCTTTTTATCCATTTTCGATGTTCACGTAAATTACATCCCGCTGGCCGGCCTGGTGGACTACCTGCGTTACAACAAGGGAAAATTCCATGCGGCCTTTAAAGATAAAGCCTCTTCATTAAACGAACATACATTCATCGGCATCCGTTCGGAATACGGTAAATATGCTTTCAAACAGATTGCCGGCGTACTGGCGAGGAGGATCGTTTGTGACATCCGCCAGGATCATTCGGTTCGGACAGGACAAAAATTCGGGATGATCAAGTTTGGCTCACGCGTCGATCTGTTTTTACCCGGCTGGGCGACGATCCTGGTAAAAGAAGGGGATCGGCTCCGCGCCGGCGAATCCATAATAGGAAAAGCCAATGCAAAATAAACGAATCATTGCCGTGCCCACGCTATTCACCTCTTTTAATCTTTTCTGCGGATTCCTCGCCGTTTTATTGACCTCTGCCGGCCATTTCACCAACGCCGCCTGGCTCATTTTTATAGCCGGCGTTTTTGATGCGCTCGACGGCAGGATCGCCAGGGCGGTCGGCTATAGCAGCGAATTCGGCTTGCAGATGGATTCGCTCAGCGATGTGGTTTCGGCAGGACTGGCGCCGGCGTTTCTCATGTATGAATTTTATTTAAAAAATCTCGGACACGTCGGCACCATACTCGCCTTTTCACCGCTTCTCTTCGGAGCGCTGCGGCTGGCACGATTTAACGTTACCACCTCAAAAACCGGCAAAGCACAGGACTATACCGGAATGCCCGCGCCCATGGCGGCAACCGCTCTAGGCAGCAGCGTCATTTTCTTTTCCGTCACGCAATGGGCATTCATCCAGAGAATGAGCGTCATCCTCGTTCCGGCCGTAAGCCTGTTGATGATCAGCAGTATCAGATACTCCGGTTTCCCGCGCTTTTCGCTCAGGGAAAAAGGCGCAAACCGCCGCAAGCTCCTCCTGCTTTTCGGAAGCCTCACAATTTTCATTGTTTTTCCGCGATATTTTCTCTTCCCATTTATGTTGTTCTATCTCTTTTCAGGACCGGTAGCGGCTATTGCGGCAATCATTCGGAATGAAGATGCTCATCTCGAGATCATTCCGCAGAATAGCGAACATTAAATTCCTTTTCGACCAATAATTCCCACAAACAAGGAGTCAACAGGATGAGGAAAAAATTGTCCATACGGTGGGCTGTTTTGGCCATCTTGTTGGGGGCTCTTATTGGCACGGTTTTCGGAGAAGTGATCGGATTGATTTTACCCGATGGCATCGTCAAAGATTTCTTTTTACGAGCCGCAGTTTTTGGCTTTAGCCCGACGACGGTCAATCTCATTATCGTGACCTTTACCTTAGGCATAACCTTCAAATTGAATATCATTGGTGTTATCGGCATCTTTTTGGCCGCCCATATTTTTCGCTGGTATGTATAGATGTCTGAACGAAAACCAGCGAAATGAAAGAAAACTGTCATTGCGAGCGGAGGAAATGAGTCATTTCCTGTTCAATTCGCTTTGTTGGAGCGAAGCAATCCCCTTACTTTTCAGGAGATTGCTTCGGCAAAACTTGTCCTGAGCTTGTCGAAGGAAACGCCTCGCAATGACAGCACATTTTCAAATAAATAGTTTCCGTTCGGACACTCCATAGTATCTCAGAAGTCAATCAAATTTTGTCCTTGTTAAAAAATATAATTCTTGTTATTATGG
>Ga0154721_1155_pt1 | contig 12520 bp, 12 predicted proteins | sample Rifle2008BG16ft_FD_105729 | JGI IMG/M metagenome (GOLD analysis project Ga0154721, IMG submission 105729) | candidate division KSB1 bacterium RBG_16_48_16 | reverse complement strand
GTTGATATCCCTGCGACAAGGTGCTGACAATCTGGCCGTGAACGTTGAAAACCGATAATCGGACTTTGGCCGGAGCGGACAGATCGTACACAATTGTCGTGGATGGATTAAAGGGATTGGGATAGTTTTGATGCAATACAAATCCGGCAGGTGACGATTGAGATAATTGAGATAAAAGCTTTTCTTCCACGGCTGTGGGTCGGGATATCTCTACCAGCTCGATGCCACCAGTGGTTGCCAAATTTCTGCTATACTGTCGATCGATGGGATTATTCCAGTGTTCATGGACGCCCAGGCTTCCAATAGGCGTGCCATCGTTTTCAGGATCGTAGGTGATGCCCTCCGGCCACCAGGTGGAATCCGCCGCCTGATGGAGATAATCATCCATTCCGTCAAAACGGACATAAGTATAGCGCGGCGGATAGACCGAGAGATCCTCCTCGGTAAACTCTGCCTGCATCACGTCCAGGCACACGGATTCTATCGCCACAGCATCCAGCGACACAAAAATTGAGGAGCACCAGTCATTATTGAATGGCGGGCTCTGAAATTTCACCGGCGGATCGTGTTCATAGGAAGTGGCCCACAGGCCATCCATCATGTAGAGCAGCGTCTTGCCGCCCAATGTTTTGTTTCCCATAATGTCCACAAAGACACGATACTGACGGTACCCGGTTCGCAGCGGCTGATCATAGTCCGTGCGATGAAGTCCCTTGTGCAGATGAACGGCATCGCTTCTGGTGATCGTACCGAAAAAATTCTTGGCGAAAAACGTCACCCCTCCCCAACGGTGTCCCTTGTACGCCGGCAGGTTGATGATATAATCGGCGTCCGAAATGATTTTATAGTATGCTTCGGAATCCACCTCCAGCACGGTTCTTTTATCTGAATAGAACATCTTTTTTGTAGAGTTGCGGACGAACCTGACGCGGCCCTCCTGGGCACTTTGAGATTGATAATTGACCTGTGGGAACTCATCGTGCCATTTATCAAAACAATGCTTAAAAATGTCACGGAACGGATCGCCGACATAGATGTTTTCCTGAGGTACGCCCGCCTTATAAACCAGTTGCCGCAGTAGAGCCAGGACGGCGTGGGGCGACGTATCCACAAATCCATACGAGTCGTTCCGCCTGATCGAATAATCGGCTGTCATGCTGCCGCTGCTGGCGTGGACGGAATTTATTTTGATGAAAATAATCTCCCCCTCGGAATAGCCGACATTTCCTTTGTTATGTGTGGAATTGAAATGAGCAAAAATTGCATCCCAGGCTTCCTTTTCGGTTGACTTGCCGGACAGCGCCAGCAAGCCATCCGCCAGCATGCGATTTACAACGCTTTGATCGCAGTTTTTATCGAGAAAATAGCCGTCATTCCATTCATAGGGAATACAATTCTCATTAGTCGCATCGGCATCGTGCACCCAGACTACGCGTCCCGGGAAAATCCCTTTGGCCTTCCCAATGGGATTGTTCGGGCCTAAAGGATCCTGGTAATCATAAGCATCTGCCAGGGTGTTTTTATTGTGCTGTAAAAAAGTAAGTATACTTGTGGAAATTGCCAAACTCAAGACAACAAGAGCAATCCGGATTTTTGATTGCGCGAATAATTGCCGGGCTTGGCGAAAAGCAAACACAGAGCTTGCCAGGCCTGCGACGTAGATGAGGAAACCGGAGGCAATGGGCGCTGCGACCTTCACGCAAGGGTAGGCCGCGCGATCCGGCTTGGGAACAATACGAATGAGAATCCAGATAACGGCCGCCAGGCCCAGGACGGGGAAGAGTAGCAAACGAAAGGGTGAACAAAGTTTCATTCCTTTTAATCTGCCGGTTCGGGGACATGTCGCAAAAAAACGCAGTCGAAGCCTGGTGAGCCACTTTTTCATGAGGTGTTTCCCTTTCATTCTCAGGCACATTACTGTTTCTCAAAATCACCGGATTATGACAAACCCCATGGCGCGCTGTGCTCTCGTGTTCGTTCTATATTACAAATTTTTATCTCCCATGCAATACTTATTTTCCCCTGATCTCCCTGACAAATGCGCGGATATGCTCCGGCGTCGTGCCGCAGCAACCGCCGATAATATTCGCTCCGGCCCGGATCAGGTCTTGTACTCTCGCCGCCATCATCTCCGCGGTTTCCGGGAACACCGTTTTGGCGTCTTTGATCACCGGTATGCCGGCATTGGCGTGAACCAGAACGGGCGTCGAAGGATCCGCTTCCCGGATCGCCTGCACGATCTCGATCATTTGCTCGAATCCCATGCCGCAATTGGCACCGACGATATCGGCCCCCGCTTCCTTGACGGTACGCACCATCTCTTCCGGTGAAACGCCCATCATCGTGCGGTAATAACCGTGAACCGTTTTGGCATAAGTAAATGTGCAGACGACTTCCAGATCGGTAGACTCTTTGGCCGCGCGAACAGCCAGGCAGGCTTCGTCAATCGCGGACATGGTTTCCACGCAGATCGCATCCGCGCCGCCCTGGCTCAGGGCTTCTACCTGCACCCGGAAGCCATCATAAAGCGTTTCCGGGGAAACCTCATCCATCACTAAAATGGCGCCGGATGGCCCGATGGAGCCCAGAACAAAGTGGTCATCGCCAGCAGCTTCGCGGGAAATCTCCGCTGCCGCCTTGTTGATCTCAAAGGCAAGATCCTGCAAGCCGTAATGTTCGAGCTTGATCGGATGCGCGCCAAAACTGTTGGTGAGAACCATGTCGGCACCGGCATCGATGTAGCTTTCAGCGATGCTGCGCACCTCTTCTCTGTGGGTGAGGTTCCAGATTTCAGGGCAGTCGCCCACCTCCAGGCCAAGCTTGTGGAGAAACGTGCCCCAGGCGCCGTCGGAGATGAGCACCTGACCGGTTTCGAGTGCTTTAAGAAGAGATCGCATGTCTTTTCCTCATTGGATATTGTATTTTTTAGCGCCGCCGAGTTATGATGATCCTGCTTCCAATTCATCCTTTACAACTTTCGCTACTTCCTCCGCCGTACCCTCTCGCTCCTGTTCTTCGCTCCATCGCCATTGGCTAAGATAATCATCTGTACCGGTCAATCCCTGGGCCTGGGCGGCCCGGTCAATTCGGGCTATAAACCGCGGTGCCAACTCGACTTTTGCCTCATCAAAATCGTCCCAGGCTTTGACCTGCGACGGTATGTCCTGCCAATAGAGTATTTGATAAAGTGCCATGGCTCTTACTCCTTGCCAACCAGGCGTAAGAACAGATCGACCGCACTACTGGCATCCGCAGCGTAGCCATCAGCTCCGATCTCGTCAGCGTACATCTGGCTGACGGGTGCGCCGCCAATGGCCATTTTGACGTGCCCCAGTCCTTTTTCCGCGAAACCGTCGATAACGGTTTTCATATAAGTCATGGTTGTGGTCAGTAAGGCGCTCATGCCGATAATGTCCGGCTTGCACTTTTCAGCCGCCGCCAGAAATTTGTCCAGGCTTTGATCCACGCCGATATCATGCACCTCGAATCCGGCGCCTTCGGCCATCATGCAAACCAGGTTCTTGCCGATATCGTGCAGGTCGCCGCGCACGGTTCCCATCAGCAGAACACCGGCCTTTTCGACGTTGGCGTCTTTGGCGGACAACAGCGGCTTGAGCACCGCCAGGCTCGCCTTCATCGCCCGCGCGGCAATCAGCACTTCCGGGACGTAGAGAATGTTATATTTAAAGTCCTCGCCGACAACGCTCATCCCGGCGATTAATCCCTCATTCAGAACCTCCTGAACGCTCCGCCCTTCGGCCAGGGCATCTTTGGTCATCTGTTCGACTTCTTTGGCTTTGCCTTCGTAGAGGCATTGATTCATTAAAGCATAATCTGGCATGTAGAGTATTTCCTTTTTACTATCCTGGCATACATTCAGTGACGAGTTATAAGAACTTTAATTGAGCGATCAGCTTTCAGCTTTTTTGTAATTATTCAGGCAAAGGCGGAGGCTAAGGCTAAGGAAAAAAGATGACGAGTTTCTCTTTTGCCTTCGCCTCAGCCTTGGCTTACGCCTGACCAGCCACGCTTATTTAAACATGAATACGTGCAATTATGCATCCTGGGCATCATGTTGATCCTGTCCGAAATAACATGTCATCGCATTTACGATCTGGCGTACTCAGCGCCTGGAATTGAACTCTTCTAAAGCCTGCAGCATAGCCAGGATATTTTCCCGTGGCATGCCCGGACTGGTGCCGCCGCCAACGGAAAGGATGATCCCTTCGCCGCCGCTTTTTTCAAGAACCTCTAGCGTGGCGTCGCGCACCTCTTCCGGCGTGCCGCGGACGCCGATCTCCAAAGGATTGACGTTGCCCATTAAACACATCCGGTCTCCCACGCGTTCCTTCACCTCGGCGATGTCGGTTTGCTTGCCCCAGTTAAGCACGTGAAAGCCGCAGTCCGGCAGGTAGTCCAGACAGGCATTGATGTCCGCATCGTTGTGATAGACCTTGATCCAGTCCTTTGGAAAGGCATCACAGATTTTTTTCAGATAGGGGTGGGCGAATTCCTGGTAATGCTCCTCATTGATAAATCCCACAATATCATCCAATATGAAGATACTCTCAACCGTATCGCCCATGATCTTTGCCTGGGCCATGAGCCAGTCGATGATCAGGTTGGTGCACAGAGCGATGAGCTTGTGGGCGTATTCGGGATTTTCCACAAGGTCGATCATGAAATCCGTGGTGTTGCGAACAAAGCCGGCCGTACAAAGCGGGCCGCGCGAGGTGGCCATGGGTAAAATATAGCCGTGATCCAGGATGCGCTGTTTGTGCATTTTAATGCGATGCAGGGTCATGGCCATAAAAGCATCGTTCTCCACTTCATATTCCGGGAACTTTTCAATGTCTTCGATATGGTAGAGAGTGTGATATTCGCTGGGCGTATTGTCCTGCCAGAATTTAATTTTCGCGCCCAATGCGGACGGCTCTGCGGCCATGCCGTATTCCATCCACCAGGAGGGGACGAAAATGATGTCCGGGTATTCCTGGTGAATTTTCAGATTGGACTGGAACCACAGCTCCGGGTCGAGATAGTAATCCATGTGGTTCAAACCCAGGTAGCCGGGTATCCACGGACTGTCGATAATCAAAGCCATCGGAACTTTGTGCAACTTTTCGCGGCGGGCGGCTTTTTTGAATATGTCCCATTGTTCAGGTCTCATGTAGTAAATCCTTTCGGAGAGTTTTCGTTTATTTTTAGATCTCCACTCTGAAAACCACGAAGAACACAAATTCTATTTTTATATTTCCAATAACATCAGTTCGTGGAATCGTGGTTTCTTCTCAGATTGAACACTTGTTTATGTAGTCAAAAATATTTCATCATCGGTAATTTTCAATTCCACGCCGGCGGCCTGTGCGGCTTCCTGCAATGCGGCATTCAACATGATCACCGGGTCTTTGCTGACGTCGAGCCTGCGCATCAACCCGTCGCCCTTGCTTGTGCCGACGGTGAGGATGATCTTTAAACCCTTGCGCTTACAGGACACACGGGTATCGTCATCGAGCTTTGTGTTCATCGGCTTGATAAAAGCATCGACGTAATGAACGCCAATGCCGGATTTGTCATTGATGGCTGGCGGCAGCTTTTCTTTTGCTTGTTTGTTTACGTCACAGAGTTTCGTCACTATTGATCTCCAAAAGCTTACTTTATTGGAACGAGAACTTTTCAATCGCAAAATTTGCCGTCATTGCGTGGCGGTTTTTGCGCAACTATTCAGGCGTTATTGAGGCCAGTTTACCGACCTCCTGTGGGATAGTCCTGTTTTCCTGCCTCGACACGATATCCCAATAGCGACTCGATCCATAAAAATGGCAGAATGATTTGTCGGCAGAATAATTACCTCCTTTAGTTCAGTATGGTTTTGACGGAAATGACATGATGATTACAATTTATCCGTGTCGTTCGCTCCTCACTCGAATGACACTGCCGATAAGAGTTGCCGTTCATATACTCCTTGCCATTTGCCGATTCACCCCTTGGTTTTCATACTGCACCAATGCATAATGGATCACTTGCAGAACCAGGCCCCATTTGTGCCGGCGGCTGGCGGGCTTGCAGTAGCAACCGGCGGGGTCCGTTTGACGCTCCCATTTGAAAACATCCTCAAGTGGTTTCCCAGGGAGCGGTCTTTCATTTTCAATAGTGTTCATGAGCATTTCGCTATCTTTGATGTAATCACACATATAGGTATAACCATCGTCACCGGCAGCAGGAGCGCAGGTGGCGTCTGCGATTCGGTAACCTCTGTCCGGCGGCTCAAGCGTGATGTGATATTCAAACTCCAGGGGACGCCCCATGTTCGAACAGGTTGTGCCCTGGTAGCGAAATCTGGCTTTAACCGAGCGGTCGTCCAAAACGGTTAATCGGAGCCGTTCCCGCGACCATTTTTGCAGCGCTTTGGTGCTGACGGAATAACGCACATTCGGGTCAAGCGATGCACGACTTGTGCCGCCGTTGCCATCGCCATTCACTTGTGGCTGCAGGGTAACGACGTCTTCTATCTGTCGCCGGGGATTTTTATATGGCGCCCGCCGATATTGGCAGGACGGCATAGCGCAACCATGGCAGGGAATCATTTCTGCCAGCCTGGCCCGCTCGACTTGCCGGGTGATGCCAAAAACAGCCAGCAGTGATTTCTTCGGCCTTAGCATGCCCGTTTCCAGGATAGAGATTTCTGCCGGGAAATGGCGGCCATTTTGTTTTAAGATCAGTTCCAGAAGCTGTTTCTGATCCGCCACATCCCATCCGGTATAACCCGGACTGTAATGCGGCAAAACAGCCAGTCCGCGCTCCTCCGCCCACTCGCAGAGGCGGGCACCGGCGATAGTCACCAAATATTCAACAACCGCCGAGCCGTACACCTCCAGGAAAAAATACTCATCCGGCTTTTCTTCCAGCCACAGTTGCCGGGCTTTTTCCTCGCATTCCCGGCCCGCACTGACGACCGCCAGCATGGCGGCGTGAGCTTTCGCTTCGGCGAGTTGATGCTGAAGGCTGCTCGAGGAAAATCCGGTGTTATCGATGAGAAGGTGGCCATTCGAAATATCGAGACTATCGGTTTGTCTGGCAAAGATCCATGGCCTGCCGTTTTCCGCGTACCATTGCCTCGCCCAATCCGCTAACTGCCGGGCCCGGCCATTGAGGCCATAATGGCTGGGATAGCCCAGCAAGCGTTTATATTCCTTCTCCTGAACATGAATGTCCGGTTTGGTCTCGAATAATTCAAACATAGTGCAACACATCCGCCGATTCAATCGGGTTAAATTGGCACCCCTCTACAAAAAAATCGAAAAAAGCGGGATTGGTTTCCAGGCGACAGTGAACGACTCTTTTGACCAGTTTTTCCAGCTCGCGGCGTTTCGCTCCGGATAACAGCGCAATACAGGCGCCTTCGATGGCGGCATTGCCAACCTGCCATATTTTCGCATCGTCCAGATTGGGTATCAGGCCGATCCGTTTGGCAGATGCCACATTCAAATGCCGGCCAAATCCTCCTGCCAGGTAAAAAATATCGAGATCGTCAAAGCCAATGCCATATTCGGAAAGCACAATGTGCAAGCCAGCGACATTAGCGCCCTTGGCCTGGGCCAGCTCGTTGATGTCACTTTCTTTAAAATAGAGATGAAACCCGTTCCCTGAATCGAGCGTTATTTGCGTTTCACCGTTTTCGAAACGACCCAGGTGATTTATCTGTCCGTCTCGCAAAAGCTCGCTGAGCAGATCGATGAGGCCGGAGCCGCAAACGCCTTCCGGCTGGCCGTCGCCGATGACCTGCCAATCGAAGGAGCCATCGGCATTGATCCTGATTTTTTCGATGGCGCCGGGCAACCCTGGCATGCCGCAGGAGATTTTGCCGCCCTCAAATGCGGGACCGGCCGGACAGGATGCAGCCAGGATTTTATGCTTATTGCCGACAATCAGCTCGGTATTGGTGCCGATATCCATGATGGCGACCAGCCGTTCTTCATTGGCCAGGTCCACCGCCAGCATGCATGCTGCCGCATCCGCACCGACGTGGCCGCTGATGATCGGCAAGCCATAGACACGCGCTTTGGGATGAATGGGCAGCAACAGCCGTTGGGCCGATTCGGTCAGGCTCGTAGTGGCTCTTTTGCCTTCTTTCATCTCCAGCTCGGTGATGGATCGATAGGGATTCTGGCCGATGGAATAGACATTCAGCCCAAAGAAAAGATCGCGCATGGTGGAATTGCCGACAACCACCATTTCATAAATGGACCGGGGATCAACCGGCAGCTCCTCGATGGCATGGCTCAAATAACCGGTCAGCGTCCTCTTGAGCAGCTTATCACGCTGCTCATAATCATAGTGAATCCGCGACATCACATCGGAGCCGCCGAATCGTTGTGGATTTTCAAACGAGGTATCGGCAATGACCTCTCCGGTCTCGAGATTTAAAAGTCTGAGCACAACAGTGGTCGTTCCCAGGTCCATGGCCAGGCCGTGGATGGGGCCGCCAGAACGATCGATTTCCTCGCCATCCAAAAGAATGCGGTCGCCATTGCGGGTGACGGCGGCCTCGGGTTTGAGGCTTTTGTGGCTCACCGGCAGCCGCAGGGCATGTCGCTCGATCCGCATGTCACCGCGCCGCATGGTATGGCACCGGACGATACCAGTGTCGCTGATAATCCTGCAGCGGCAGGACAAGCGAAAATTGTCCTTCAAATGCGCTTCCTGCTCGACCGGCTCCGAAAGGCACTCCATGCCTTCACTGATCTCGACCAGGCATTCCTTGCACTTTCCCTGCTTGCGGCAGGAGGTGGGCACATGTATCCCCAGCGATTCCGCGTAATCGAATAACGAAAACCCGGGTGCAACCGTGCTGTATTGGTTGTTGAAATGTAGCTCTACACTCATGGACTCTTGAGGTATTCGTGCCTGATATTTAAAAGGGGCGAAGCATTCTCTACAAGCTTTATGGTAAAAAAAGAGATTCTCTGAGGAGAATGCATGATTCCGGCGGTCGATGGTTTTCTCACTCACTCCATGGCGGCGCAACGCCATTTGTTCTTGCATAGGCAATGAGCTGGCCCAAATGCTCCGAAACATGGCCGCCGGCAATGAACAGCAGGTGTCGCTTGGTCACTTTGTTACCAAAAAACTCGACTTCCTGGTTGAGCGCGTCTTCTCCCACCATGCCAACGGCCTTTTTGGCATGGGCGACCGATTCCTTGAGCTTGGCTATTGCTTCTTCTTTGCTGACCTCCATTTTCTCAAGACCGCGAGCATCTACGCCCTCCGGAGGCGGTGAGCCGAGAAGCGACGAGAATAAATAGTTGCCGCCCGCTACGTGCAACACAACCTCTCTGATTGAGCGAACGCCTTCAGCCGGGCGCCAGTCATATTTGTCAGCGGGAATCGCACCTGCCAACTGGGCCACATGGTCAATCGAGTAATCATACGCTTTGAAAAAATCGGTGACAAAAGCGGATTCTTTGTTCTCTTGTGCCGTTACGGACACGATCATCATCAGAACAAAAAATAAAATCGCCGTGAAGGGCAAATTCAAAGCGGCTTTCGTTTTGATATTATTCGTTGCCATAGTAATTCTCCTTCTATTTAAAAGTTTTTTTACTGCCTGATATCATAAAATACACTTAAAAAATGAGTAGATCTTCGATTGCTTACAGAACTCTGAAAACGCCGCATGTTGCCATTTATTGTTTTTTTGTACTCATGGCTTTGACTGCTTCGCGCTCCTGGTTTGCCCGGCCTTTGAAACTATGCAGCGCTGTCACTTCCCATTTGAGCAATCCCCAAAATGGCAGGCTCTGCAACATCTTGTCGACTTCTTCGTGCGAGCTGGCTTCCATGACGAAAACGCCGCGCCGCGCGCCAACCGCCAGCCCGCCGGTGATCTTGCCCACCTCTTCCCACCTGGCCAGCATGTCAAGACTTGGAATGACGACGCCTTCGATCATCTTCATCACCTGTTCTTGCGGCATCAAAGGACCCGGCTCGACATATTCGCCTTGGACCAGGTATTTCATTTTGCTGCCCTGGGCATTGCCTTGAATGTTGCCGAGCAGGACTGTCAACACAGCAACAAATAGAATCGATGTGATTTTATGCATAACAGACTCCTTGATTGTGTGAGGTGGTTAGGTTTTGTACCCTTTGACGGGAGTAATGAGATATTTAACTATCAGGAAAACATACAAACAGGCAGTATAACACCATGAACGCGATGTGTTATTCCGTTGCCGATCCTGCCCAACGATGGCAAGAAACCACACAATCATGGAAGCGAGTTACACATCTGAAAAAGCCCTGATGCCGTTGATGGCGACGGATTTTGATCGCATATTGGCTCACCCCAAGTGGAATTTGCATTTTGCTGTTGGCGAAACGGATCGTTTTCTTTTAATTCTACGGTTTCAATATCTACGGACAGACAGCCATCGATGGCTTCATAAAGGTTTTTTATTAATTTTTCTAATTCTGAATTTATTATTCTGGTACACAGAGAATGAATTAGGCAACTGCTGTGAATATTCTTTCAAAATACTCGATATAAGCTGAACCTTTTCCGATCCGGTTGCATCTTCGAGTCTTAAGAGTATGACGCCAGAATGTTTCATCGATAAACGAAAGACCAACTCCCCGAAATCCTTATCCATTGTTATAATAATACAGTCATCTTTGTCGGCAAGGTTGAGAATATCTTCATCAGACATACGAGGATTAATTTCTCTAACAGAGATTATGCTATATCCGCCACTTTTTAGAAATTGTTCAACTTTTTTCCCTACTCCAACATCAACCAAAAATTTTAGAGTAGGCCTTTTCATGCAGTTACTTTTAACGGATAGACCTTTTCCGATTCTACAAGCTCTGCGACATAAGCATATATCGCCTGGAAATCCTCTTTCTCCAACTCGGGATATTCATCGAGCAATTCACTTTCGGTTATTCCCCTGGCGAGTGCCTTTAATAATTGTTCAACCGTAATTCTTAGACCCCTTACCGTGGGTTTTCCAACCATGACATGAGGATCAACCGTAATCCGTGATGAAATATTATTTTGGGTAATCATAACAACTCCGTTTATCATTACTCAGTAAACGTTACATTCGCATTTTATATAGTCAATGCACAAAAGTAATAATTTTTGTTATTTTTCATATCTTTTTTTTGTCGAGCCTTTGTTTCCTGCTACTCATCCGCCTGCTTTTTCTCTATCTTGGCCCAGGTATCCCGCAGCGAGACGGCGCGGTTGAACACCAGCCGGTCCGGCGTAAAATATTTCGTGTCCGCACAAAAATAGCCGTGCCGCAAAAACTGGAAGCGATCCCCGGCTTTGGCTTCGGCTAACGACGGCTCGACTTTGCAGCCGTGCAGGATTTCCAGCGAATTGGGGTTGAGAAAATCGGTAAACTCTTTTCCTTCTTCAACCACGTCCGGGGCTTCTTTGGTGAACAGATAATCATACAACCTCACCTCTGCCTCGATGGCGTGAGCTGCGGAGACCCAATGCAACGTGCCCTTCACCTTGCGGCCATCGGCCGACCAGCCGCCCTTTGTTGCCGGATCATAACTGCAGTGCACCGCCACGATCTCGCCGGTTTTTTCATCCTTTTCAACATCCACGCACGTTATATAATAGGCGTGCTTGAGCCGCACTTCGCTGCCGGGCGACAGCCTGAAGAACTTTTTGGGCGGGTCTTCGCGAAAATCATCCTTCTCGATGTAAAGAACTTTGGAAAAGGTCAGTGGCCGCGTTCCCATGCTTTCATCTTCGGGATTGTTCACCGCCTCTACTTCTTCGATTTTATCGTCCGGGTAATTATCGATAATGACCTTCAACGGCCGCAGCACGGCCATGACGCGCCGGGCGCTTTTATTGAGGTCGTCGCGCAGGCAGTGTTCCAGCAGCGCCACGTCGACAATGCTGTCTCTTTTGGCCACGCCGATGCGCTCGGAAAAATCCCGAATAGATTCGGGCGTGTATCCTCTTCTTCTCAACCCGGATATGGTAGGCATTCGCGGATCGTCCCAGCCGTCGACAATGCCTTTTTGTACAAGTGCCAGCAGCCTGCGCTTGCTCATCATGGTATAGCTCAAATTGAGCCGGGCAAATTCGATTTGCTGTGGATGGAATATGCCCAACTGTTCCAGAAACCAGTCGTACAAAGGACGATGATCCTCGAATTCCAGCGTACATATCGAATGGGTGACTCCTTCAATGGAATCCGACTGGCCGTGCGCCCAGTCGTACATGGGGTAGATGCACCACTGGTCGCCGGTACGATGATGGCTGGCGTGCAGGATGCGGTACATCACCGGATCGCGCATATTGAGGTTGGGCGAGGCCATGTCGATTCTTGCTCGCAGCACGTATGCGCCGTCCGGGAATTCCCCGGCGCGCATGCGCCCGAACAAATCGAGATTTTCTTCAACAGAGCGATTTCTATGGGGACTCTCCACTCCAGGTTTTGTCAAGGTGCCGCGGTACTCCCTGATCTTATCAGCAGACAGACTATCCACATAA
>Ga0154721_1138_pt1 | contig 12533 bp, 11 predicted proteins | sample Rifle2008BG16ft_FD_105729 | JGI IMG/M metagenome (GOLD analysis project Ga0154721, IMG submission 105729) | candidate division KSB1 bacterium RBG_16_48_16 | reverse complement strand
ATATCGCTCGCTCCCATACGCACCGCTTCGACCAGGCATCCTTCGAAAAGGTTCACCAGAACGCTTTGATGGATGGCGGCATTCAGCTCATCCTCGTCAATGGTTTGCTCTGCGTACTCCTCATCGGCAATAAAAACGTCCTCGCTCGCCTCTTTGAATTGATCTAAAAATTCATTTTCCTGCTGGACGATTTTGCTGATGACCTGGTCGATATTTTCCAGTCGGGCGTAGGCCAATTCATATTTTTTGATGCCCGCCTGCCTGAGTAGACCCTCGATATTCCTGTCCGTTGGATTCGGCGTGATGAACATCAGGATCGTTTTATTCTTTTCGCTATAGCCAAACGGCACTATTTTTTTCCTGATAAATTCCTGTCTTAATTTCGCATCCATGGGTTGGAAGAACTTTTTGATGAAATTGAGCCACCCATCCGATACGGTGACGCGACTCATGTCGATTTCGCGAAAAGCGTAGATTCTGGATATGGTTTTGTATACCTCGTGGCGGTCAAGCTTTAGCTCCTGAACCAACACTTCGCCCAGTGTTTTATTTGCCCCGTTTTTCGACAAAATGTCAATGGCCTGGTGGAGCTGTGCGCTGCTGATGACGCCTTCCTTTTCCAGCATCTCGGCAATGGTCGTGGATATTTTCTGGTTCTTCTGCATGGATTTACATACCTGGCAGTTTGGGTTGCATAACGGCCGTCTCGGCCGAAACAATGGTCAACAGGGTCATGACGATCATGATGATAAAAGCGACAAAAACCTGAATCCAGTCCACCAGGGCTTTCATCTTGTAGGTCGTTTCTCTTTCATAATAATTGGCCACCTGCAATGTGACCTTTTTCAGCGTACCGGATTCCGCTCCCGTGTTGAATCGCGTCAGGGCGTTATCGGTAAAGACGCCCGCCTCCTCCAAAGCGGAAACAAAGCTTTTACCATCGCGAACCATCATCGGAATTGTAATTTGTTTGATCCGGTTTTCCATATATTTATTTCGACAGGCCTCCGCCGATGTGCGGATGACCTCGATGTTTTCTCCCGATCCTGTGTAAAGCGAGTGAAAAACCCGGCAGAAAATTTCTATCGAGCTTTTATGTAAAATTGGACCGATGACCGGAATTTTAACCGAATATTTTCCGACCAATTCTTTGCCCTTTTTCGTGAGCGCCAGGCGAACGAGAATAACAGGGGGAACGATCATGAGCAATAAAATCCAGGTGATGTTGTTTTGCAAAAAGTGGCTCAAATCCAGGCTGGCGCGGGTTAACGGGGGAAGCTCGGCGCCGAATTTTGCAAACATTTCCGCCGTTTTCGGAAAGATGTAGCCGATATAAAACACCACGGCCCCGGCCAGTACCAGCATTGTAATGGTGGGCATGAGCATGGCGCTGCGAAGACTCTTACGAAAATCAAGATTCCGCTCTAAAAATTTTGCCGTATTATCGTATACTTCCGCCATGTTGCCGCTTTTGGAAGCGACGCCTAACATCTTTGCCGGAAACTTGCCCAGGGACTGGGCTTGCCTGTTAAATACTTCCTCGCCGTCTTTGCCCTCTTTCAGGTCGGCCTGAATTTCCTTGATCACCCTCTTCATGGATTTGTTGCTGATGTCGGTTTCCATGAGATTGAGTATTTCGTCATAAGGCAGTTTTTCCCGCAAAAGATCGGCGGAAAGCCGGATAAAAGTGATCACATCATTATAGGGTGGTTTGAGATTAATGTCGAACAGCTTTTTTTGTACTTTGACGTCCTCAAAACCCAGGCGACGCAAGGCGAGATCGACTTCGTCCTTCGAGAAGGCTTTTTGCTCTCCTCTTGATATTTCCCCGTTCTTTCTTTTTACCTGGTAGAGATACGTTGATTTTGTATCAATGCTGTTTATGATAAAGCTGTGCTGTTCGGCCAGAACGGAAATCTTTTGTTTTGCCTCGTTCCTGTTCTTTGCCTCGACAAAGCCGACAATTCTTTTGCCTTGAGGATTAAGGCCGCTGTAGCGAAATTCAGCCATTTTTCCTTTTTCCCTATCCTGCTTTCAAAAATAAAAAAGGGCCCAATAAAAAATTGGGCCCGTTAAGGTTAACTTACAAACATAAACACTGACAGGATGTTTTAGACCTTTGAATACAGGATTGTGACACATACCGGGCTTCAAAGATCAGAAGAATCTTACATTCCCATCGAGGCCCAACAAACTGTTTGTTGAAATGATCTAACAGGACTTACCTGTTCTGTACTGTCGTAGTTATCCCTGTCGAGGTAACGACGACTTGGACCGTACAATTCGTGCCATCGTTATCGCCATCCTGTGTGCCAACGCCGGTAATGGTAGCGGATTCACCATCTTCTTCGACTGAGTAAGTACCATTGTCGTTGTCCGGTTTTGCCGTCAGGTCCGCAATAAGTAGCCCGGTAAAGCTGTTGGTTTCTGCCCCCTCTCCACCTTTCATGCTGCCGGGTTTCACATAGTACTGTTGTGCGCGGGCAGCCAGGTTAAGCAGGTCATTGGTCACTGCTTCCAGGTTCGAAGAGGCGGCCGATGCAGAGAACATGTTTATGCCCACTACAACGGCGATACCAACGATGATGACACTCAATACGATGAGTAAGAGTTGTTGCTGTCCCATATTATCCTCCTGGGTTTAGAGTGAGTTTAATGATTAAGGGCTTAATGTCTTGTTTGAAGGCCTTGCAGCTCGCGAAAAAATTCTCACCTCCTTTCACATACTGAAGCCTTCCTGATGATGTTGTCCTGATGGGAGAAGTAAGAATTTCCTTCGTTTATATGTCTGCAAAACCTATTCCAGTATGGCTTTTTGAGAAAGCGAGTGTCGCAGGCAAAAAGCCATCCGATACCAGGATTTGTGAAAGAACGCCGTTTCGGTTATACCGTGCGGACAACGTTAAATTTAGACCGGTAATATTGCTTGATTATAAACAAGTTACTTCATAGCAAATACGACTGACTTTTATTCTTTTCATTCGGAAATCAGCAAAAACTTAAAAAATAACGGCATGGGTATTTGTCACAAAACTTTTAAAACCACATCTGCCGGCGAATCAAGACGCCACTTTTCGTCCCAATCATGTCACAGCTTCGCTACACCAAGTAATAAAGTTATGTCTCTTTCAGTTTTCGTTCTTTGCCTCGGAGAAGCGTTTTCTAGGGACGATTTTGTGCTTCTTTATTTTCAAGTGCAAATTTTGTCTAGGCATGGCTGCCAACTCTGCCGCTTTGGATACATTGCCATTGGTCATCGTGAGCAACCTGGTAATGTATTCTTTTTCAAACTGTTCTTTGGCCTTTGAATAAATCAGAAACGGTGCATTTTCCAGGTAATGGGGATCGGGCGCATTCAGATATTCATCAGGCAGATCTTCAGGACTGATCCAGTCCGATTCTGCCAGCGCCACCAGGCGCTCTATGGCGTTTTCCAGCTCACGCACGTTTCCTCGCCAGTACTGCCGCTGCAGGATTTTTATGGTTTCAGGTTTCAAATATATCCCGAGCTGATTGTGTTTTTTGGTGTACTTGCTGAGAAAGTACCGGATCAACAGCGGCACATCTTCCGGTCGCTCGCGCAGGGGAGCGATCTTTAGGGTAATGACGTTCAGCCGGTAAAACAGGTCTTCACGAAACAAGCTTTCCGACACCGCTTTGACCAGGTCGCGATTTGTCGCCGCTAAAATTCTGGCGTTGGTTTGCAGCGTTTCCGTCCCGCCGATGCGCCGAAATTTTTTATCCTGCAATACGCGCAGCAATTTGACCTGAAAAGAGTGGGTGGTGTCTCCGATTTCGTCGAGAAAAATCGTGCCCGCACTGGCAATTTCAAAATAGCCTTTTTGTGTCCGGTAGGCGCCGGTGAACGAGCCCTTTTCGTGGCCGAACAAGTTGCTTTCTAAAAGTGTATCCGGAATACCACCGCAGTGAACCGCAAAAAATTCCCGCTCCTCGCTGTTCCGCCCACTGAGATGGTGAATCATTTTCGCAACCACTTCTTTTCCCGTCCCTGTTTCGCCAAGGATGAGAATATTACAATCCAGGGGCGCCACTTTTTGAATTCTCTTTTTTAATTCAAGAATCGGCCTGCTGCGGCCAATAAGCTGTATGGAGTCGGTGAAATTTTGGTCAATATCATTTTGTAGCTTTTTTAGCAGCTCTTTCTCTTTAGACTCTACCATCTCTTCGTTTTCTGACTTTACTGTTTCCACATCCATGAGTCGTCTCTAGATTCTGCAGTTAATGGTTCGTACCGTCTTCCGAGTTAGTGTCAAACAGCAGGTCTTTTGATTGCGCGCAAGATTTTTATTACGCACGTTGCATTTGATGTCAATTTGTTTTAGATTTCGACTTACGAGACGGGATGTCCAAGTGACGAATGCCGCATCGATGGTCTCGATTTTTTCCTTGACAAAGGTATCATTTCAAGAACACAGAACCTTCAATCAATCAACCCTCTGAATTCACCGCCCTTCGTGCAAAGGGTATGCCCAAGTTTTTTCCGATTCGAAACTTTTTCGGCGGCGAAAATGCAAATGTCAGGCGGCTGATATTTAAAGGCTTAGAGGTAATGAAAATTCATCGTCTAGTGAGGGGACAGCATCATGTCGTCTTACAGCGCGAATATATGACGAGTGGATGCCACATCAATGTGGCGATGGCTTCGCAGGACAATTTTTTGTGGCAATCGTGTAACAGGTGGCTATTTTGATATGAACATTCTTCATTTTTCCGACAGCCATTTGGGCTATTCGGAGTACAACAAGATCGATCCTGTGACCGGAATCAACCGGCGCGAACAGGATTTTTACAATGCCTGGCAACAGGTGATCGAGGCCATCTTGTCGCTCAAACCGGATGTGGTCGTTCATGCCGGTGATTTGTTTCATAATCCCCGGCCCGGCAATCGCGCCATCCGCGTTGCCCTCGAGGGGATCAAAAAAATCAGTGATGCCCATATACCCATAGTCATCGTTTCCGGAAATCATGAAACTCCAAAGATCCGTGCAACCGGCTCTATTTTTGAATCGATTGCGCTGTTCGATAACGTCTACCTGGCTTATTCGGGCAAATACGAACGATTCACAATCAAGGGAATCGATTTCCACTGCATTCCGCACTGTTCCATCACCGAGGACCTCGATCTGGCATTAAAGTCAATCCGCATGGAGAAAAGCCCGGCGAAAAATATCCTGGTGACACACGGCGCCTGGTCGGGCAAGCAGACGTTTGGAATGGGCGAGTTCAATGAACAGAGATTGCCGGACATTGAAGCCGAGCTGGGAGAGCAATTTGATTACATCGCACTGGGACATTACCACAACTTTATTCGGATTAAAGACCACGTTTGCTATTCCGGCTCTACGGAGCGCACCAGCCTGAATGAGGCCGGGAACAGTTGCGGCTTTGTGACCGTCGGCCTGGAGAATTTTAACGTGGATTTTCATTCCATTTCAACACGACTTATGGTCAAAATCGGTCCGGTGGACTGCGCCGGCCTAGCGGCGGAACAAATCAGCGCCAGGATCAGCGACCTGAGTGCCGGCGTGCCAGACGGCGCCATCGTGCTTTTGACACTGGAGAACATGGAGGATCATACATTTTTAAAGCTGGCGGGCTATGACCTGGATCAATTCTTCCCGCGGGTTTTTCATCTCGAAAAGCGCATTCATCGGCAAACACAGGACGCCCTGGAATATGGCCGCGGCTCGAGCATCGAATCGATAACCGTCGAATTCGAGCGCTATATGGAAAGCGTAAAAGGCCTAGAGTTCGATCCGGAAAAGCTGAAAAAGCTGGGAATCGCCTATCTGAATATGGAAGAGGGGACATGATTATCAGGAGCCTGAAACTGCACTACTATCGCCGATTCGAAACCCTGCAGCTCGAGTTTCCCGAAAACGTGGTGGGTTTTCTCGGCCGCAACGGTTCCGGCAAATCGACGATTATCGAGGCAATCGGCTGGGCTTTGTATGGCAACCGGATCGTTCGCACGGATAAACAGGATATCCGCTCGCAGTTCGCCGAAAACGACCAAACCTGTTCGGTGGAGCTGTTGACCTTTTTTGGCGGGCATGAGTACAAGGTCGTGCGAAAACTCAGGGGGAAGAACGCCATCAGCGAGGCCGCTGTTTATCGCGGCGGCCAAAAAGAACCGGAGGCCGTTCAGGACAGGGGCGTGAATGAATTCATCGAAAAGCTGCTGAAACTGGATGTCCGCTCGTTTTTCGCATCTGTTTTTGCCAAGCAAAAAGACCTGGCGGCGCTGTCGTCCATGCGCCCGGAAGAGCGAAGGCAAAGCATTAACAGGCTGATCAATATCGACCTGATCGACCAATCGCGGGAGCTGGTTCGTCGAGATCGGAATGACAAGATAAAATATGTATCCGGCATGAAGGCGGCGCTAAAAGATGTCGATGTTTTGAAGCTTCAGGAAAAAGATCTGGTTAAAAGACAACAAGAGAAAGAACAAGCAAAAAGCGAGCTCGAGCGGCTCAAGGAGCGGCGGGAAAAAGCGCTGGCAAAGAGCAAAAAGGCGTTCGACTCGATCTCCCGCTTGCGGGACAGGGATATGGAATACCAGGCGATGATCGGAAAACTGGAGGCGCGGATCAACGAAAATAAAGGCGTGCTGGCCAGGATCGAAGAAGAGCTGACAAGGATCGGCGAAGCGGAGAAAGAGCTGGAATCTCTTGGCCGGGATTTGTCGGATTTTGATGCGATCAAAGCTGAAAAAGAAAGGCTCGATGAGGATGCCGCGAGAATGGCGAAACTCGACGGCTTGAAGAGGGAGAAGGAGGTCGTTTTCGCCGGCTATAACCGGGAGCGGGAAAGAGAAAAGGAGCTCGCCGCCAAAAGTGAGCATTTAGAAAAATGGCACCAGGAGCTGCAACGAATCGAAGCTGGTGAACAGGAATTGGATAATTCGTTAAAATCGGCCCTGGAAGAAATAAAAAAATATCACGGTGAACAAGAGGTGTCCAGGGATCGCGGACTGGAATTGAGAAGTAAATACGACCGGATCGTCGAGCTGGGGCCGGAGAGTCCTTGTCCGTTCTGTACACAAAAGCTGGGGAATCATTACGGCAAAGTATCAAAAGAGCTTCAAGACCACCTGGCAAAAGAGCGGGAGCTGTTCGCCAAAGCCCAGGGCAATGAACGGGAAGCCCAGGAGACGAAAAAAAAGATCGATGTGAACATCAAGGAAACTCGGGCGAAAAAGGAAACCCTTCTCAGGCAACTGAGCACGGCCGCCGAAGCCAAAACACATCACCAACGGTGTCTGGAGGCCATGCAAAATTACCAGCTTCAATTACAAACCATCGAGAAGCAAATTCACCAAATGGGTGAAATTGATTATGAAAAATTCCGGCATCTGGAGATGAATAAAAAGTACCAGGCCATGCTGGAGCTGAAACAAAAGTCGGTACAACTGGGGGAAAGAGTGAACAGGCGAAGCGGTGTTGTTGAAGAAAAGGCCAGGGTGAACAAGGTCATTGCCGACCTGTCTGCTGACCTGCAGGAAAACAGCGAAAAGCGAATTCAGCTTGGCTATGATGAAATAAAATACCTCTCCATGAAATCGGAAATCGAAGAAAAGACCAAAGCGGAGAATGCCGTGAAAGACGAGCTGGGCGCCGTTCGGGAACAACTGGCCGGGATCGCAAAAGAATTGTCGGGCCTAAAAACTGAGATTGTCGATCAGGAAAGCAAGCGGCAGCAGATTACCGATGCGGAAGAGGATATCGCCTATCTGGATGCGCTCGATTTGCACTTTGGCCATTTCCGCCGGGATTTGGCGAACCGCATCCGACCGTTCATCGCCCATCGGGCCTCCGAGCTGCTGCAATTGACAACACAGTCGCGCTACTCGCTTCTCGATCTTGACCAGGATTACAATATCCGTATCTATGATGGCCCGCTCGCTCATCCCATCGAGCGGTTTTCCGGCGGGGAACAGGACCTGGCCAATCTCTGCCTGAGAATTGCGATCAGCCAGGTGATTGCCGAGCGAAGCGGCGGCGCGCCGATAAATTTCATTGTACTGGATGAGATTTTTGGCTCACAGGATGAGACCCGCCGCGATCTGATCCTTTCGGCGCTACATCAACTGTCCAGCCAATTTCGCCAGATTTTTATTATCACCCATATCGAATCCATCAAAGACGCCCTGCCCGTGGTGATCGATGTGTGCGAGCAGGATGAACAACGGAGCGTTGCCAGAATAGTGCGATGAGCTGTTAAAAAAAACGTAAGCGATCACAGGAAGGTCAAGAATGACAAGATGACACCCGGGTTAACACTCCGCCATTATAAGAGATACTTTGATAAAAACCCGAGTGTTCGAATCTCCCAAGACTTCAATTAGCGGCACTGAATGGCTGTCGTGTCGTACATTTGGTTAGCACCAGCCGACTGCCACTAATTTTTAATATTGACTGAAAGCGATAAGATTATAATACCAGGTTTCCTGCAAATGATTGAGCTTAGGAATTCACTTCTTCGAGACGGCGTTTCTGAATTGGTAGTGAAATTATCTTACGTCCACTTTTTGTTTCTTGTTCTTTCAAATCATTGTAAATCGCCTGCAAATCAAAATTAAATTTTCGGGCGTGTTCCTCCCGAATCTTGTGGATTTTTTCAACAATAGGGTCTTCCCACATGATTTATTCTCCCATGAGTTCATAAGGTGTACAAATTGTTGGAAGCTCATATCCTTGTTCAAGACAAATCTTTGCAAGTCTTTTCTGAATCTCGGCATTTGCCATGTGTTTACAATTCCACGTTAGTAGATAGTCTATCCCATAAATTGTAGCAACTGAAATATGTAGCGCATCATCAGCCGCTTTCTTGGGGAGAACTTTGTTGCTTAAGAACATCCTCCCCAAATTTTGAGCTTCGACTCTTAATTCCAATAGCGGAATATCCTTAACAGTATCCAACCGTTTTTTGACTTCTTTCTCATCACCTTCACTTGACTCCCGAATCACCAAGTGCGATAAGTATAAATCAAACCGAGAACGACGATTGTACCACCAATCATTGGTAACCTGTTGCTGGGCGGCTACAATCAAATTTTTGCTCGGTCGACTTACAAGATAGCTGATAAAACTTGTTTCGAGGTAAACCTTCGACTTCATGAATTTAATTTACGAAACTTATACAGCTATGTCAAAGCGAATAATAACGCAATCGCGTAAATCATAGGAGTGATCCCGCAAACCTGCCAATAGAGTTGGAGGCTTCATCTTATCCCCAATGATCGGTTAGGTCATCTCTGCCCCTCGGCATCCACCCGGGTGCCGATGACCAGTTTTTGCAGGCCGTTTTGTTTGGCGATATCCATGACTCGCACCACCAGGCCGTGCTGCGCGGTTTTGTCCGCTTTCAATACCAGCGTTTTTTCCTCCGCCTTTGGCACAAGTGCTTTGAGCACGATCCCCAGGCTGTCGATGGAAACCGGGTTCTCATTTAGTGAAATCCTGCCGTCGCCGGAAATATAGACGATCAGGTTTTCGACGCGGGCCACCTCCCGGCTTTGAGATGCGGGCAGCTCGAGCTTCATCCCCGGCTGCTCGATAAAGCTCGAAGAAATCATGAAAAAAATCAACAGTATGAACATCACATCGATGAGTGAAGTGATATTGATCCCCGGGCTTTTTCGTTTTTTTTCTTTGAATTGCACGGGACGGCCTATTGGTTTTGAATATGATGAATCTTTTGCAGCAAATGGGTCGAGTATTTTTCAATGTCCAGAATAAAATTTTCAGCCCGGTTGGTAAAATAGTTATAAGCCACAAGCACCGGTATGCCTATAACCAGCCCGCTGACCGTGGTGATGAGCGCCTCGGAAATGCCTCCGGCTAACAAACTCGCCTGGCCGGTACCCTGGGTGGTGATGACGGTGAACACTTTGATCATACCCAGCACCGTTCCCAGCAGACCGAGCAGCGGCGCAATGCCGGCGATGGTTTCCAGTACCGCCAGACCTCTTTCCAGCGTCCGCACTTCCTGCCGGCCCTGGTCGATGATAATTTCTTTCATTTCTTCTTTTGGCAATCCCTTGTTGCGCAGCCCGACGAGGATGATGTTGGCAAACGGCCCGGAATTTCTTTCACATATATTCGTCGCCATTTTGATATCTTCGCTGCTGGAAATGGTCTCGATCACGGAAATAATCTCCGGGATCAGCACCTTCCGCCGCCGCAGGTTAAAACTTTTTTCGATGACAATCGCCAAACCGAGAATGGAACAGAGAAAAAGTGGTATCATGACAATCCCGCCGCGAGACAGGTATGCGATCATATCTCCCATAAGCGCGCTCTTCCTTTGCCGTTTATCTTGTGTGCCCGATCCATCATCTGAGAATCGAATATATGAAAGTCCATGTCAGGCCCAGGAATTCGTCCGGAAAGCGCTCCGGTAAGGGCCGGAATGGACTCGATGCTTTCACCGCATTCAGGCTGGTTTCCACCAGGGCCTGATGCCCCTTGTAACCCACAATTTCTATATCCCTGGTAGAGCCGTCGGGGTAAACCTTGAAGCGAATCACGACTTCGCCGCTGATGGCGCCCATTTGCATAAATGCGGGCGGCGGGTAAATGTGATCCCTCAACCGTCTTTTCATGTACGTGACATAGGGAGCAAAATCCCAGGAGTATGTGCTCAGACTCACGCCGCCCAATTCATCAGCGCTGAATTTCCGGTTGTCCCAGTTGACATCGTCTGAAAATTCCGGCCTGTCGCCCGCTCTGCCGGAGCTGCCGCCAAGCAGCATTTCCCTGGAGAATTTATTTTGCGAAAACAAGAGGTCATTGTCTCTATAGTCCGGTATAAATTCCGTCGACGGCGAAGGCTCGGTCTGGCTTTGCTCGCCCTGGCGATGGACCTCCTGTTCGTCTTGTCCCGATTGATTTTTTTGAAAATCCTGTTGCTGAAAAATGACGGCCTGGTTATCACCTCCGGCAAAAAGCTTATATTCCGTCTGCCCTTCGCTATAGGGCAAGCCATTGTTCAAATCGTCAGCAGTGTACAGGTCCCGGGATCGTGCGTTTTTATCGGATAAAAAACGGGCATCCCGTGGCGGCAGGTCGACCGCAGCATCATCCGGGGTTTCGACCAGCTCGAACTCGATGGGCAACGGCTCCGTTTGATCTGCACTGTAATCCTCTTTGGCCGGAAATACGCCGGTGAAACTGGCCAGCGGCTTGTAAAGAAGCAGTAAAATGACATGAATCAGAATGGATAAAACAAGAGGAATCGTATAAGATCTTTTTTGCGACATAATGCTGGTTACATATCGTAAACATTCAAATCATGGACCCGCTCAACAAGGCCCGGATAAATATCGCCGACAATCTTTTCAACGGGTACATGCTCCATCATCGGGTAAAAATGCGTGAGCAAAAGCTTTTTGCAGCGGGCGTCTTGTGCAATTCTGCCAGCCTCTTTCGGCGTCAGGTGCCCGGCCATAGCCTGATCGTCCGGAAAAGAACACTCTAAAAGTGCTACGTCGGCGTTCCGTACCAGCTTAATAACGGCATCGCACGGCCCGGTATCGCCGGAGTAAGCAAACACCTTGTCCACATACTCCAGGCGATAACCAACCGCATTCCTGTCGTGCGCCATGGGATAGGCGCGAATAGTGGCTTTGCCAGCGCGCACAGGGCGCCGGGAAATTTCTTTTATCGCCAAAGGATATTGTTCCGGCGAAACAATCCAATCTCCGAAAAGAACCGCAGCGTCATCCATAAAGTTCCGAAAGCCGGGCGGCCCTATGACGGTCAGCTTTTTCGTGCGCTTGAATTCCGTATGATATTTTAGCGCCATCAACAGAGGGACGAGATCGGCGACGTGATCGGGGTGGGTATGGGATATAAAAACCAGGTCGATGTCCTGGTATGGCAAGTCCGCTTCCGCCATCCGGCGTAGGGCGCCAAAACCGATGTCGAAGAGGATGTGCTGCCCATCCAATTGCAGCAGGTAGCCGGAACACGATCTTTGCGGCGTGGGGACACATGTGCCTGAGCCTAAAATTGTCAGCTTCAAAAGGCTATATCATCCTTAAAAATCATCACGTAGTTTCTTCTTTGACCCAATTCAGGTAGTCCGTATTCCCGCCCACGATGGGTATGGCAATAATTTCCGGCACTTGATATGAGTGATTTACCTGGATCCACTCGACAAGCTCGTCCAGGTGTTTCTTTTGCGTTTTCATCAGTACTACAACTTCCTGCTCATGGGAAATTTCACCCTTCCAGTGAAAGAATGACTGAACAGCCGGAATGATATTGGCGCAGGCGATAAGGCGAGCCTGCAGAACTTTATCGACTATTGCCTCCGCCTCTTTTTGAGAACTGCATGTCGTAATAACGAGTAAGTATTCCATCTTTTTATGTCAATTCCTTAATGAATGACGTATAGTGTGTCGGATGCGTCGTTGCTGCAGGCCAAATACCATCTGCCGTGTCCGTAATTCAGCGTGACTGTCATTCTCTTGAGAATCTTTGTAATTGTGTAATCGAACCCGCCTT
>Ga0154721_1222_pt1 | contig 12600 bp, 14 predicted proteins | sample Rifle2008BG16ft_FD_105729 | JGI IMG/M metagenome (GOLD analysis project Ga0154721, IMG submission 105729) | candidate division KSB1 bacterium RBG_16_48_16 | reverse complement strand
TGAAAGAACCGTCGGATTGGCGATCTTGTAACCGTTCAGATGCAAAACCGGCAGAACGGCGCCATCGCGAACAGGATTTAGGAATTTGTTAGAGTGCCAGCTGGCGGCCAGCGGGCCGGTTTCCGCTTCGCCGTCGCCAATCACACAGCAGGCGATCAGGTCGGGGTTGTCGAACACCGCGCCGTAAGCGTGCAGCAATGAATAGCCCAACTCTCCGCCCTCATGAATGGAGCCGGGTGTCTCCGGGGCGGTATGGCTGGGGATGCCACCCGGAAAGGAAAACTGTTTGAACAGCTTTTTCATCCCCTCGGCATCCTGGGAAATATCCGGGTAAAGCTCGCTATAGGTCCCCTCCAGGTAGGTGTTGGCCACCAGTCCCGGGCCGCCATGGCCGGGGCCGGTTATATAAATCATATTCAAGTCGTATTTTTTGATCAGCCGGTTGAGATGGACGTAGATGAAATTGAGGCCGGGCGTCGTGCCCCAGTGTCCCAACAGGCGGGATTTTATATGCTCAAGCTTCAGCGGCTCGCGCAGCAGCGGATTGTCCAGCAGGTAGATTTGGCCCACGGAAAGATAATTGGCTGCCCGCCAGTATGCATTGATTTTTTCGATTTCTTCTTTTGTCAGAAGCGATATTTTTTTCTCATTATTTCCCATGTTGTTCTCATCCTTTCGACATCATAATCCATTATACACAACGGCTGGTGCTCGCATGGATGTGATCATTCAGGCACTCTCTTTTAGGAGGCAAATTCCGTTTCCTGATCGGCCAGTTGTTTCTTTCTTCGCGGAATAAAGGCGGGGACGCGATGCTTATATTCCACGAATGTCTGGCCAAATTTTTCCTGCAGAGATTTTTCTTCCCGCATCGACAGCCTGTAATAAGCGAACATCAGAATCGGCCATAGGAATAATGTCGTCAGCGTTGGCCATTGAATCAAAAAGCCAATGGTAATCAAAAACAAGCCTGCATACTGGGGATGCCTGATTTTTGCATAAATGCCTTCGCTGACCAGGTGATCCTCCGCGGCATCGTGAATCAGCTTCCAGCCTTTGTAAATGATGTAAAAGCCAAAAATGATAATGCCATTGGTTACGATGTGTAAAAGGCTCATGGCAATGACGGAATGGGACAATCCGAGCAGTACCAAAACCAAATGCCCGCTCGAATGGGAAAAAGGATCGAACACCGGATATTTGCTGCCCAGCCAGCTCGATAAAAGATAAATCGTCAGCGGGAATCCATACATTTCGGTGAACAGGGCGACGATGAAGCCGATGAACGCGCCCATCGATCGCCACTCGAGCTTTTTTTTCGGCTTTATAAAACTCAGGATAAAAAAGAGCACCAGGAGCGTATTAAAGAAAACAATGCTCCAAAAGCCATAAGCATATCCGCCAACATCGACTCCATGCATTTAATTTCTCCTTTTTTGTCTAGCCCACGGAACACACGAAAAGACACCAAATACGTGTTGATTTTAACTTGAAATCCGATTTTTTATAGCCGATCACAAAGCACAGTAAAAATCAAAATAATTATTCTTAAAATAAAATCACCTTGCACGAGCGATCGCTCTAGCCTGTCATTCTCTTGAGAATCTTTGTCCGGAGGCAAATAATGCCTGGATAACCAGACAGATTGATGGGAGCGCAAATACAAAGATTCCTCAAGGAATGACATCCGAGTGGGGATCGCTTTGGCATAATTTTCATGATTATCGGGTGCCGCACGGCATGTGAAATTATAGACAAAATGATGCCAATTAACATCCTTTCAGACCTTCATTTAAAAATTATTTTGACTCCAATCATTTTGACCGCATTTTCTCGTTTGTTCCGTGGGCCTTTTTTGCTAAGCATAAGGGCAATTTATCCCTAACGATTCATAAAACGAATGCGGCAGCGGAATCAAAATCATAAAAAGAATGACAAAGGCAACCAGGCCGAGAACCACTCTTTTGCCATCGAGCCCGGTAACGTCGTTTAGCGGCGGCGCGCTCTTGATGCCTGCTATAAAGAAAATAATGATCGCCCAGGTCAAAAGGCCGCTCCAGACAAACAGGCCCAACAATAAGAGCGAAAACAGGGCCACCATACCGACGGTGTTCGCATTCTTTCTGCCAAACAAGGCGTGGGCAATGTGCCCGCCATCCAGTTGTCCGACAGGGAGCAGGTTGAGCGCTGTGACAAAAAATCCCAGCCAGCCGGCAAAGGCCAGTGGACTGAAGACGACGGAATGACCGTAGCTGAGCGCATCGCCCAAAGAAAGCTTTGCCAACAGGGTCAGCATTATGGATGAGCCGATGTTTGCTCCTTTGGCCATGTCCGCAGCCTGGCTAAGGGGGATGATTTGCGAATTCTGCAGGCCAATGAATAACGCCGGGATCGCAAGAGCCAGCCCTGCCAGAGGACCGGCGATTCCGACATCAAACAAAGCCTTTCTGTTTTCCGAAGGCGATTTCAAGCGGATGAAAGCGCCAAACGTTCCCAATGCAAAAGGCACAGGAATAAAATAAGGCAGGGTGACTTGCATCTTGTGCCTTTTGGCGGCAAAATAATGTCCGAGCTCGTGCGCGCCCAATATAGCCATCAAGGCGACAGCGTAAGGCAAGCCAACGGCAAATTTTTCCGGCTCCTTTAAGAGATTTATTCCCTGGTGCAGGGCTCCGGCATAGGCTGTGGTCAAAAACGTAAGGGCAAATAGAGCCAGGTTGACAATTGGCCTGGAAGGCGCTGGATTGGTAAGCTCGGTTCTCTTTTTTGCTACGATGAGCAAAGTCCGTCCTGCATCATCTTCCTGAAGAAAAGTTGATACGTTGAGCCTGTCGGAGCTCTCCTTTAATTTTTGAAAAGCCGTCTCTGCGTCCGTCAATAAATTTCCTTCAAAAACGATGGTGTCGTCTTTTCTTTGGGAAGAAAGAGATTGAAATACTTCTGCCATGTTTTCCGGAACAGGAATCGCTTCACCAGGATTTTCCTGGCTTTCAAATTGATCAACATCCACACCTCGTCCTGTTTCAGAATCCGTTTGCGGATGCATCCTGCCCATAAAATAGAACATGGCAAAACAGCAGATAGCCAGAAACAGGAAAAAGAACAGAGGGCTCAATTGAAATCCGCTTACAGCCAGGATGAAAAACAAAAATATCGGCAGCAGGCAAACCAGCAGCATTAAAAGGGTATGCTGGAAATTGTCATGAGTTTTCATTAGGATCTCCATTTTCAATGATGATGCTGATGCTCTTTTTCTTTCTTTGTATCTCCCTCGCTGGGTTGCTCAGGTTCTTTATGGGAGCCATGCGAATGGCCTCCGCCGCAGCCGCCCATGCCACCGTGCCCGTGGCCACGGTGCATAAAAAACATGAGCGCCGCAAAAAGCAGGATGTAAATAAGTGTTTCGCTCATTTTCTCATCTCCTTATCAGGCTGTTGCCGCTGATAGATTTAGTTCTGCGTGAGCGCCTTTGCCGTGCCGGCACCAGACGCAATTACACATAAGAATTGCTCTTCAATTTGAAAGGATTGCGAATCCTATTTCATCTCCGGCATCTTTTCGACGCGGAATATGTTGTAAATCAGCACAAAAACCGCCGAGATGTAAACGCTGTAACCAATGACTCCCAGCAAGCCGATGAAAAAGCTGGCCCAGCTCAGACCTGTGAACCCTGGCAAAAGAATAGTCCAGATTTCAGTCATGCTTTCCCGAGGGAAGATGAGATCGAAAATGAAACATAATACATACGTCAATACGGCAAAGCTGGTAACGGCAAAAAACATCGGTTTAAATCGAAGCGGTCGCATGGTATTGCCTCCTATGTTGGTGTTATATTTTTTGTCAAAATAGTTAAAAAGTGGAATCAGCGTATAAGCGATATAATAGCTACCGATAATGATTTCCAGCATGCCAAATAGCAAGCTCATGGACGTCAGCCAGGTAAATCCTATGAGCGTCATCTCCCAAAATCGATACATCTGCCAGGCCGATTCCGGTAAAATGTAGTGTAGCGCAACGCAGACCATATAAAGAGCCAGGAAGATGAAGCTCAGGGCTATTGCGATGGGATAAGGTTGCAAGCGTCTCGTACTTTTCGCCTCGTTCTAAGTTTTTGAATTTCCCTTGGCCATGATGTCATCCTTATATGATAGGTGCATGTTTATCTCCTTGACCTTATAATCTCTATCCTTTACCTCCATGAAGACAACAAACGTGCCATAACAAACAGACCGTGTTCAATATCCAATATATCAGTCAGTTACAAAATCACTTCCAAAGCATCATTGTGTCTCTTTGAAGTTAAAATTGTAGAATATTCTACAACCTATTGTAAAGCTCATCGTTTTTATCAGAACCTGTTTTAGCAAATTGATCCTGTCAATCCACTTATTCAATCCATCTTAAGTCACAACTTCTTCTATTCCTTCCGGTAAAAAGCCATCCTCACAATGCCGCCGAAAATAAATCCCAGCACAGCGCCGTCGAGCATGGCAAAAAATAATCCCAGCAGAACAGGCATGGGCTGCTTCATGCCAATAATCCGCATGATAAAAAAAGGAAACCAGCGATCAAACATATCCCACATACCGTGAAGCCGTCCGAAAAAAAGGTAAACGAGGCCCCATACTATGGCGATCGTCACAGCCGCTGTCCACGGTAGCCGTTTAAAAAATCTGTTTAATTTGCTTTGAAACATTTTTTGCATCCTCGCAATTGTGGGCTGAATTGAGCGGCTCTCTTTAAATAGTCTTGCCCAAAATCGTTTTGCCTTTTCTTGCACAAGATCTGAAGTTACGGTTCATTCGGCCATATTAGCCGCAGAAATCAAGTAAATAGCCGCACCACCAAGTCGAGACAAAGTTAAGAAAGCGGGCCGCATCGGCAGGCTTTTCCATGCGGCCCGCAATCCTTTTGGCTAATGATGGCCCTGATGTCCGGTCATTTCGTCTTTGGCATATTTCTCCGGATTCTCTTGAAAAAAGGACTTGCAGCCTGTCGAGCAGAAATAAAAAGTCCTGCCTTTGTACTCCACCTTTGCCGGAGCCGTTTTCACGTCCACCATCATGCCACATACCGGGTCTTTTGTCATTCTGACCTCCTTTTAAGCAATGATGATTGCCTGGCGCAAAGCGCACCATGAACGCAAAGGAAAATCTCCACGAGCATGGTGTGCTAGCGCGAAATAAATAGTTGCATGCAGCCAATCAATAATTGTCTCGCACAAAGCTCGCAATGAACGCAAAGGAAAAATCTCTGCGAGCCTGGCGTGCTCTGCGTGAGAAAAGTGGTTGCATGCGGGCGTGCAGCCAGTTATTTAAAGAGTGAAATATATTCAGCCAAGAGGCGGGGCGTTTGGCTGGAAGGAATGCGCGTACCTCTCCTGCAGGAATTGCGGATTCTGTCCCCCGGCGGTTAAGGTCAAAAATGAGGCGGGGATATCTTCCCAACAGCTCACATTCCCGGCCAAATGGTAGAGTGCAACGCCAGGCTTTTGTATGCTGATGTTCCGTTTCTGATCCCTGAAAAGCTGGCTCAGCATCGTCTGGCAGCAGATGTCTTCAATATCCTCGTGGGCGAAAGCGCCGTACCCGGAGGCATTAGGCGAGGTTTCTTCATCGTGGTGATCGTGGGGCTCGTGGTGATCGGCAGGCAGCCAGCTCTCGAGAAAACAGTGAGAGCTGGCAAAAAGAAAGGTAAGAAGAAAAATGGAGCAGAAAATTTTTGCCAGGCCTTTATTCATTTACGGAGAATCCAGTAGAATGAAAATGAATTACGTTATTGTAAAACCATTGCTCTCGCCGATTTATTTCAACACCCGTTATCCGGCTCGCTTCAGCTCTTTCACCAAAAGAAAAGGTGCTAAAATAATGGCAAGATAATGCGCAAACCGTAAGATTCTTCGAGAAAAGCTACCTTGCCACCGCAGGAACGAAGGATGGACAAAGCCAGAGAAAAAGCATAGCCATGCTGCGGGTGAGAAAGATAGTCCATAGGTTTTAATGTCTTTTGTTCGTTGCCGCCATCGTCGTTTAGAACTGTTATGTCTACGATAACGTATGCTATTTTTTTCTTTGCCGTTATCTTCACCTGGCGAGGATTGGCCATCTGTGAAAGAATCGTTTTGAACAGCGCCGTAACGGCAAAACGTATATGCTTTTCATCAATGTTAAGATGGGGTATTTTTCTATCGGACTCGATGAGGATCTGAAACCCATTCTTTTGTTCCTGGCATTCTAAAATGCCCTGGCGCATGAGCTTTAAAATGTTATGCGGCTTTTTGTTCAGCTTTTCAGGCAACACCAAATCGTAGAGATGGCTGAGATGTCCGCCCAGGTGTTCGAGGCGCTCTAATAAAACTTTGCTGTTCAGTGAGTGCCCGGCAGCTTTGTCGCCATTGTATCCGGACATCGATTTTGCCAGCCCGATGCAGGCATTGTAATCGATCATGATCTCGGTATTAATCACATCCAAGACTCGGGAGACATGCTCAATTGTATTTAACCGGCTTTTCTCGGATTGAACATTTTTCAAGGCATCCGACAGATGGGCGGCGATTCCTCCGACAATCCAAAGCAGGGCAATTTCCGTAAAATTCTCGAATCCTGCCATAAAAGTCTTTGGCCAGTGGAAGATGAGGTGGGGCAGGAACAAAAAAGTGACAAGAAGCGATGCCAACAACGTCCCTTTGCGGCCGTGCCAAAAAGCAGCCAAAAGAACCGGCAAAAAATAGAGTCGTCTGAGAATGGTGTGCACATAATACCATGAGCCGGACATCTCTGAGGCCGACAGGTAATGGAAAATGCTGATCATCAATGAAAGCAACAGGACGATGGCGGCTGATAACCTTTTGTTTTCGATTAACCAGGGAAAGTGGATGGAGAATTTTTTCATACTTTTTTGCCGTTAGAATGCATCATATAGGTGTGCATGGATTGAGCGGCTCGCCTGCCCTGGCCCATGGCGAGAATGACCGTAGCCGCGCCGAGTACAATGTCGCCGCCGGCAAACACACCGGCAATGGAGGTTGCTCCTGTTTCGGGATCGGCAATGATTCCACCCCATTCATTGATGCTCAGCTCAGGAGTCTCATGCAACAACAACGGATTCGGGCTATTGCCGATAGCCATAATAACCAGGTCAGTTTTCATAGTAAATTCCGAGCCAGGTACGACCACAGGCCGGCGTCTGCCTGTTGAGTCCGGCTCGCCCAGTTTCATGCGTACAAGCTCCATGCCGCTCACCCATTCGTTTTGGTCCGCCAGTATTCGCACCGGGTTCACCAGGAACTGAAAGCGAACTCCTTCCTGCCTGGCATGCTCGATTTCTTCCAGGCGCGCCGGCATCTCTTTTTCCGAACGGCGATACACGAGGGTCACTTTTTTCGCTCCGGCGCGCAAGGCGGTGCGGGCGGCGTCCATGGCCACATTCCCGCCGCCAACAACGGCAACTGTGTCGCCGGAAAGAATCGGCGTGTCGGAGCGGGGAAAGTCAAAAGCGTGCATCAGGTTGGCTCGTGTCAGGTACTCATTAGCAGAATAGACGCCGATAAGATTCTCACCAGGAATTTCCATGAACCTGGGCAAACCCGCGCCGGTGCCGATAAAAACAGAATCAAATTCTCGCAGCATTTCCTTAATGCTTTTGATTTTGCCGATCACATAATTGCACTTTAAGCCAACGCCGCTTTGCTGCAAAGCATCAATCTCATATTCAACGATAGATTTGGGCAGGCGAAATTCGGGGATACCATAAACCAGGACGCCGCCCACAACGTGCAGGGCCTCGAAAAGTGTCACCTCATGTCCCAGGCGAGCCAAATCACCAGCCACGGTCAGTCCGGCCGGCCCGCTGCCGATAACCGCTACTTTCTTGCCGCTTTTTGCCTGGTGAGCGACGCGCGGTCGCATGCCTTTTTCTCTGGCGTAATCGGCGACGAAACGCTCCAGCTTGCCGATATTGACGGATCGCTCAGCCGATTTGAGCACTTTGGTCACCGTACATTCGGCCTGGCACTGTTCCTCCTGTGGGCAGACGCGCCCACAAATGGCCGGCAAAACATTTTTCTCGCTCACTTTAAAAAATGCCGCGGAAAAATTGCCCCGGGCAATCTCGCCAATAAATCCCGGAATATCCACCTCTACTGGGCAGCCGTTGATGCAGGGAGCATTTTTGCATTGTAAACAGCGCTCCGCTTCGAGGATGGCTTCTTGCGGACTGTATCCCAAGGGCACCTCATTTTGGTTGTGGATGCGCTGCTCCGGTCGCTGTTCGCGCATTTTGACCGGGGCGATCTGCAGCCGTTCTTTTTTACTCAGCATAAGAAATCCTTTCCGGCTGATTCTGTTGGTAATTTTCCAGTGCGCGGCACTCGTGCTGTTTATAGGTTCTCAGCCGCTGCATGACCTCGTCCCACGCAACCTGATGGGCATCAAACTCGGGGCCATCCACGCAGACAAATTTCATGCTGCCGTTTATCGTCACCCGACAGCCGCCGCACATGCCCGTGCCGTCGATCATGATGGGATTCAGGCTGGCGATGGTCGGTATGGCCGCGCGTCGGGTCAATTCGGCCACGGCGCGCATCATGATGGCCGGACCAATGGCCATAATCCGGTCGATCTTTATGCCGTCCGCAAAGAGCTGTTGCAAAACATCGGTGACGAGTCCCTTTTGCCCGCTCGACCCGTCATCTGTTATAATGATGAGCGTGTCGCTCAATTGCTCGATCTCATTTTGCAGGATGATGTAATCCCGCGAGCGAAAGCCGAGAATGGTCACAATTTTGTTTCCCGCTGCTTTCATCGCTTTGGTTATGGGCAACAGCGGCGCTGTTCCGATGCCGCCGCCGATGCAGACAACAGTGCCGAATCTTTCGATGTGTGTACGAGTCCCCAGGGGACCGGCCATATCCAGAACTCTATCACCCACAGCAAGTGTGGCCAGTTGCAGCGTCGTTTTGCCGACGCTCTGAAAGATGAGCGTTATGGCTCCCTTGGCCCGATCCGTGTTGGCGATGGTAAGGGGAATCCGTTCACCGCCGGGCCAGCCGCGCAGGATGACAAATTGTCCGGCCTTGTGTTTCGCACAAATTTCCGGGGCATAAATTTTCAGACTGGTGATGCCTGGGGCCAGAGTCTTTTTGGCGATAATCGTATTTTCAATCATCTTTTTCATTTTCTTGCTACTAGTGGCTCCTCCTCAAACAATCATTCTGCCGTTCAATTATTCTGCCAAGTAAAAGGCAGAATGATTTTTCGGCAGAATAATTATCGCCTTTCTTAGCTTCGAACGAAATGGCACTTCCTCAAACAATCATTCTGCCGTCCAATTATTCTGCCTGTCAAATGGCAGAATGATTCCTCGGCAGAATAATTATCTCCTTTGATTCAGTATGGTTTCGAAGGAAATGACATGACGATTACAATTTATCCATTGAATGGAAACATGTTCGTTTATCGTTTTGATGTGGCGTCTAGTTTTTATAGCCATATAGACCTCCTCAAAGAATCGTTCTGCCGATTAATTGTTCTGCCAATCAGAATTCTCTGTCGAAGAAACTACAGTAACCTGTCCCTTATCCTGGCACTGCGCCGTTTGAGGCGAAATCTGCTTTTCATTGTCATTCAGTCCCGATCCCAGATCTTTGGAATGACACATGAAGTCACTTTTTTTATTAAGCCAAGTCGCAAAGCCACGAGGGAACACGAAAAATCTTGGTGAGCCTTTGTGTCTTTGAGTTTTTGTGGCGGAAAAATTACGATACATGAGTCACCTTTTTTACCAGCGGTATGTTCAACAGGGGCGGTCACCCGCCCCTGTATTTAATGGTGATGCACACGATCCGACGCCTGTCGTTCAACATATTTTTCCGGATGTTCCTTGAATTTTTCTTTGCAGTGCTGGCTGCAGAAATAATAGGTTTGATCTTTGTATTGAACCGTGGCAACAGGCGTTTTCTCGTCCACCGCCATGCCGCATACCAGGTCTTGAGCCATGAAGCTCACCTCCTTTCAAATGTTGGGGCCATCACCGGGCCGCTGATGAACAGGAAAAAGACCGCAAGATACATCAGGGCGGCTCCGATCATTGCCCAGGTGTAGCCATACTGAATGGCAATAATGACCGTCACTACCGCTCCGAGAACCGAAGCGGTGCCGTTCACGCCCCACATCCAGGGAATGGTGGAATCCATACGATTGCTTTCCAGGTAGCGAACAGCTGTCGGGAATGGGAATCCCATAAAAAATCCCAGAGCAAAAATAACCGATGCCGCCAGGGCCAGCCGGCCGGCAAAGTCCCATGATACGGTGGCTTGAAAAAGAATCGGCAGCAGCGCCAGGGAAAGCAGGGCGGCCGCCGCAACAACCAGCGCGCTGATGGCGATCGTCCTATTAAGCGATTTACTAAAGAATGAAGACACATAACTTCCCAGGCCGCTGCTGAGCAGCAGCACGGCAACTAGGATGGAGAGGACAACGGCCGGCCGGCCCAGGTACAACGTGAACCGCTGAAATAGCACCAGCTCGATCATGATATAACCTATGCCGATCAGGGCAAAAATGAGAATCGATGGAATATGCTCGGCGGACATCCCGTTGGGATCAGAAGGTTTCCGGCGAATATTTCGCAGCGGCACTGAGAGGACGATGCCGGTTAAAATAGCCGACAGCCAAAAGAGCAGGGGTAACGGCGCTGGCAGGCCGAGGGTCATTTTATAGAAAAATGGCCGGTCATCGCCGGGGGGACGCAGGTCGAGAGCGGCCTTTTTCAAAACATTTTCCAAATCGATCGAGCCATCGGCCAGGGCAACCAAGACGGTATTCATCATGGCCAGATTCTGAAATGGTGATGAATCGTCCAGGGGCCGGTAGAATGCCTGCGGCACGTTGGGGATGTACATGGTTTCGCTGAGAAAGCCAAAGGCGTGGACGTTCCGGTGAATGGCATCACTGAGCTCTGGTGAAAACGGCTGCTTCTTTAGGACGAAAACCGGCATCATCTCCGGCCCGGTGGTCAGAATACGCTTCATCACCTGTGGAGCGGCCAAGCCTTTTTTCTCCAAAGCATTGATCGCGGTAAAAACCAGCTTGTAAATTTCAGGCATGTGGTGGGCAACAACAATGAGCTGCCCCTCATCGGTCAGGTGATCGTAATAGTCGAGCAGGCTTTCGGTGGTGAAAAGTGTGTTTTCATTTAGGGCAAAGCTATTGTAGGCACCGGCAGTCTTCGAGATCGGCAGGCTCAAGAAAATGACATCATAGAGATCCTGGGAATTCCTTAAAAAGTGCCGTCCCTCGGCGGTCTTGACGGTCACGCCCGGAAAGCCGTCATACAGACCGCCGTTGTAATCAGCGTATTGCCTGACAATGTCGACAGCGTTGGCGTTGACTTCGACGGCGGTGATATCTTTGACCCCGGCCATCAGCAGGAGCAGCACATCGCGGCCGCCGCCGGAGCCGATGGCCAGGGCCCGGTCTGTCTGTTCTTCGTTGAGGAATAAAAGCGGGAAAAATCCGGAAAAATGTGCCAGGTGCCGCAGCGACTGGTTGGTCGTATCGGAGAGGTCACCGTTGAAGCGAAACATCGGTGCACCGGCCGCGCCATCGATAAAAATGCTCATGGTCAGGCTGTCATTGCGATCCTGTACCAGATCGGTGCGCCCGAACGAGCTCCAGCGGCTGTCGATGATTTGCAGATCCGCACCAGGCGATTGCATGATCCGGTAAAGGTCTTTATCCATATCTTTACCAATGGGGACGCGCGGGTCGAGATAACGGGTATAGGTCAGGGCAATCATGAAAGCTGGCAGCAGCCAAGCCGTAACCAGCCACATTCGCCGTCTACCAGATAACCGTTCATTGGCCATGAGAATCACACTCGCCAAAATGGCCGGCCATGCCGCAGCCAGCACCGTGTTCACTCCGCCGCTCCGGTTGATCAGAACGAGGAAGGCCAGTGCACCAACGGCCGCACCGAGCAGATCGGCAAAATAGATTCTGCCGGCCAGGCTCGCCCACTTTTGAAAGACTGTGGCGAAAAAAACGCCGGCGATCAAAAATGGAACCAGCGCCGCGGCGAAATAGAACTCGATCCTGCCCGATGCCGGCACATAGAGAATGGCACCGACACTGGCAACGACGGCGAGGGTGTAACCTGCTGCCAGACCGGGCAGGGATACGCTTTGGCCCGGGCCCCCTCGTTTCAGCACGTACCAGGCGATTACACCGCCGAGGCCCAAACCTAACAAGGCAAGCGAGATGACCATAAAGACAAAGTGGTAAGCTAAAATCACAGAGTAAATTCTGGTCAGCGCCACTTCGTAAAGAATAACGGCAAAGGACATCAAAAATACTGCCGGGTAAATTGACCATTTCTTTTTTGGCATACTCACCTCAGGAGAATGTTGAAAAAGTTAGAGTCTTTATGCGAAGCAAATCTTTCCTGTCAGCAACATGAGGCCGATGATAATGTAAAATGGCGGCTTCCCGATTGTCTTGTTGTTGATCTCATCCACGATTAGCGTCTCACATTCAGATGGCCACTCTTTTACTGAAGCCACGATTAGCGTCTCACATTCAGATGGCCACTCTTTTACTGAAG
>Ga0154721_1085_pt2 | contig 13090 bp, 14 predicted proteins | sample Rifle2008BG16ft_FD_105729 | JGI IMG/M metagenome (GOLD analysis project Ga0154721, IMG submission 105729) | candidate division KSB1 bacterium RBG_16_48_16 | reverse complement strand
TTCACTGCCGAATTAAGCCCACGAAACACACGAAAGGCACCAAATCACTTCTGTTTTCGTGCTTTTTCGTGTATTTAGTGGGCATAAGAAAGTATTGGCTTTCCATTTTAGAATTTTAGGTTTTAGTTAAATTCCGAATAATATAAGCAAAGGTGAAATTGGAAGCAAAAATAAAATAAATTGACTGGTCAATAAAATAATAAATGATTAATTTTTGTCGTTAATAAAATTGTTTTTTTATTCTCATGGCAATCTTTGTCATACTTTATATATAAACAAAGATTGCCGCGAAAAAAGGAAAATACATCATTGAGTCAATTATGCTAAAAAGCTCTGAAACACATTTTCAGCCCTTTCGCAAAAATATCATCGGCATAGACCAAACCTTCCAAACGCCGTTCGGCCGACAGAAAATCGTCTACGCCGATTGGACCGCCAGCGGCCGGCTCTACGGCCCGATAGAGCGTAAATTAAGCGCCGAGCTCGGACCTTTCGTCGGCAACACCCATTCCGAAGCAAGCGTCACCGGCACCACCATGACCCGGGCTTATCATTATGCCCAGGATGTCATCAAAAAGCACGTCCATGCCGGGCCAAAGGATGTCATCATTACCTGCGGGTTCGGCATGACCGCGGCTGTCAACAAGCTCCAGCGCATTCTCGGCCTCAAGATTCCCGAACAGCTTGCCTCATTCGTCGACTTGCCGAAAAACCTCAGACCGGTGGTCTTTCTCACCCATAAGGAACATCACTCGAATCAAACATCGTGGCTGGAGACCATCGCCGATGTTTTTATTATCAAGCCGGATAAACAGGGGCTGGTCGACCTGAATGATTTGGAGGCAAAACTGGCAAAACATAAAAACCGCCGTCTGAAAATAGGCGCCTTTACCGCCTGTTCGAATGTCACGGGAATTCCAACTCCTTATCATCAAATGGCCGGAATCATGCACGGACACGGCGGATATTGTTTTATCGATTTTGCCGCTTCCGCGCCCTACGTGCCCATCGACATGCATCCGCAAAATCCGGCGGAAAAACTGGATGCCATTTTTTTCTCGCCGCATAAATTCTTAGTACATGAAAACAAAATTCTCACGACATGCTTGGGAAATACGTCTTGAACTCCGAAGACCCTGGGAGTAAGCGTAAAACATGACTCTAAGCATCGCTTTGGGATGAAAAGCCTCTCCTCCTTCCCATCCGTATTTCGCATAAAGGGAACTTAGATCCATACTATCTACGACATCGCTTATGATCCGGGACAGGTGATCCTCGGCTACCAGATCACTGGGGTAGTCGGCAAGAGTTCACCTTGTTCACTTGCGTTGGTCTTGAATCGTTTGGCGTTTAATGTGGACACAGGCTTGGATTCTTCTGCTAGGGTATCACTACATATAGACTAAATTTTGCATAATCTATTATATATTCGATGGGTATACAAGAGAAATCTCAAAGCAAACCGACCTCAAACCAGCCTAGTTCTTGGACAGCCTGTCAACTCCGTAACCAGCGGAAATATGATACCTTGCTTGCCAGGGAAAAAAGGGATAAATCCATAAGAGAAATAGCCGTGGCCTGGGGACGGTAATTGATGAAGCAGGACTGGCACAGGAGTTGTTTTTTAATATGACAAGAGTGATAAATTTTCATTGCATTCTTTAATATCGATATTTATATATTTACTAATATGAAGTGAGAAATTCATAATGACTCCTAAAGATGTAATTGAAAAAGCACCAGGGTTGACACGTGATCAGTTATCTTATTTTGTAAAAATGGGTTATGTTAAGCCGAAAAAATATACTCGAGGTAAAAACGAATATACTGAATACTCTGAAAATGATTTGCTTGTAATTGAAAAGGCGCTATACTATATTCAAACTTTCGATACGAAACCAAAGAGTGCATTTGAAAAAGCATTTGTAGAGTTGCGACAACCTGAACGTAATTTTAATAGGAAATAGTTTTTATGAAAACGGACAAACAGAGCTTGTTGGAAATCTTGAAAGAAAAATCTGTTTCGTATGGTGATTTTACATTATCTTCAGGTAAAAGTAGTAAATATTATATTGACTCCAAATTAACAACTTTTGATCCGAAGGGTGTGGCGCTGGCAGGGCGAGTTGTATTTGAGATCATCAAATCAACAACAAAGAAAATTACGGCTGTCGGTGGTTTGACAATGGGTGCCGATCCGATTGCCATCTCGACTATTATCGCCGCTGCGGCAGAGAATTTTCCCCTGAAGGGATTTTCGGTCAGGAAAGAGCCGAAATCGCACGGCACAAGAAAACGGATCGAGGGCAACCTCGATGTGACTGACAGAGTCGTTATCCTTGAAGATGTCATAACAACCGGCGGTTCCACGATCAGCGCCATAAATGCGGTCACGGAATTGGGGGCGCAAATCGAGATGGTCGTTGCTCTCGCCGACAGGTGCGAAGGAGGAGCGGAGAAGATCCGGGAAATGGGTTATGACATCCGGGCACTTTTCACGGTAAACGATCTGCTCGATCCGGCAAAACTCGGTTGAAAGGGGACATTCACACGACAAGCGGTCGAAACCGGCTTGCGCTGACCTGAATTATTCACAGTTGCGAAAATTCAATAATTTTTAAAGACGGCTCCTCACTCCTCCTCTTCTTTAAAGAAATCAGCATTCTTTTTAATATAATGCTTCCACTCCACCGGCACTTCATCTTCGTGAAAGATCGCACCGGGCGGGCAGACATGCTCGCAGGCGCCGCAGTCGATGCATTCCTCGGGATTGATATATAACTGCAATCCGTCCAGCTTTTCCAGGGTTTTCACTTCCTTGCCCGCACCGGTTCGATCAAAAGGCCCATGTATACAATCGACCGGGCAAACATCAACGCAGGACGTATTGCACGTTCCCTCGCAGGGTTGTGCTATTATATATGTCATTGAATTATTATGTACTCCTATGGAAAATATCGAGCCTTGAATCGTATTTTCGAATTTATTTCAACACCAAATAATCGGTTTTATTCCGGCGTCTGAACAGGGATGCCCCTTTTGATCTGCTCCATGCGTCCCATGGGCACTTTGATCCCGCTCGTCCAGCCATCCGGAATCGGGATGCGCTCCACATGGAAGGGCTTTTGTTTTTTCCTTTTGTTGGACAGCAGGTAAAAAATAAAATAAAAGCCGGCCACAATGGATCGCCAGCCTTCGCGGGGATGCCGGATCGCCTGGCCGATTTTGTATAAAATGTATTTCGGGCGGAAATGGAATCTCCTGAAGGCCTTTTCGCAAAATTGCTCGATCTCTTCGGGCGTCAGGTCCGGCAGGTTGAGGACACATCGATGGCCGCCGTCATCCGTGAGCCACTGCCGAAAGTTATCGGTTGCCAGGTAGCCCATCTTTTTATAATAAGCATAAGCGCCGGTGCCCGGGTAAGGCATAACGGGGTAAAATTGCGCGCTGTCGGGTTTGACCTCAAAAGCCAGGTCCAGCGTTTTTGCATGGTTTCCCTGGTCTCGCCCGGAAAGCCCACCATGAAGCAGCCGTTAACCAGCAGGCCGACATCATGGGCGTTTTTCACAAATTTTGCCTGGATGCTGGTGTTCTGGCCTTTGCGCATGTTACGCAAAATCATGTCATCGCCGGACTCGAAGCCGACGGCGCAATTTCGCAAGCCGGCGTCACGTAGCGCCTTTAAAGTCTCCAAATCCACCGTGGTTCGCAAATTGGCGAAAAACGGCAGCCGCACGCCTTTCTCCTTGACCAGCTCGGCAAAGCGCCGGGCGAACTGCCTGTCCGCGCCGAAATTATCATCCTCGAAAGTAATCTCCCTCACTTCCGGCATGTTTTCCTGCACCCAGAGCATTTCGCCGACAATATGCTCCGGACTGCGATGGCGGTAGGCGTGGCCGTGAACCACCTGCGGATAGACGCAGTAGAAACATGTGGCATTGCAGCCGCGTCCGCCGATGAGCATGACCATGGGGTAATGGGAAAGATTGAAATAGTAATCTTTTGGATCGAGAAATCGTTTATAAATCGGCGCAATCCAGGGCAGCTCATCCAGGTTTTGCAGGGGCGGGCGGTTATCCGTTCGCGCCGGATGGCCGTTTTGTCTGAACGCCAGGCTTTGGGCTGAGGTGTAATCTGTCCTGCCCTCATCGAGAAGGCCGGCCAGCTCGCAGACGATATGGTCATATTCACCGATGGCGATGAAATCAACGGCCGGCTGTTTTTCCAGTGTCTCCTTCCACAGGGCCGTCACGTGCGTGCCGGTCAGGCAAATAGCGGCATGAGGTGCAACTTTTTTCAGATGGCCCGCCACTTCCAAATCAGATTGCCAGCTTGCCGTAACTGACTCCAAAACCATCAACTCCGGCTGAAAATCCAGCACGTTCTTGTGCAGATCGGATTCGCTTTTGCCGCTCGCCGGGCAGTCGACGAGGTGAACGTTATGCCCCTGCCGCTCCGCCAGCGCCGCCGCGTGGGCCAGCCAGTAGGGGTAGTACATGGTGCCTGATTTGATAATTCCCGGACTTCTCTGCGAACGGCTGAAGCGGCCAAGAAACGGCGGGTTGATGAATTGTATGTTCACAAAGGAACTCCTGCCTGATTAGTCATCTTGGATTATTAGGTGTGTTTATAAAGTATACACCAACTTGGGATTCGGCTTTCCAGCTCGTAGTTCAAGCTTTAGCTTGCCAATCAGCCTGAAGGCTGAACTACAAACGAATAAGCAAAAACCACAAAAGATGAATCCTGCTTGTCAGCTCGTAGTTCAAGCTTTAGCTTGCTAACCAGCCTAAAGGCTGAACTACAAACGAGAAAGTAAAAGCTCCAAAAGATTAATCCTGTAAATCTTTGTCATCCTGTCATCCTGTCCGATAAAATTTTAAACAACGGCCACATCCGAGAGAAACAGATCGCAGCAGCGATAGCAGCTCGGAAAGAGCTTGCGCTTCTTCAGCTCCAGGCGCCACTTTATGTATTTTTCGCCGTTCCAAATATCCATGAATTTGTCCTGCAGAATGTTTCCCGCAATAAAATCGGGGTAATCGGGACAGGGCGTGACGTCGCCGTTGGGAAGGACGTAGGATTTCACCCAAACGGAAAAGCAGCGGTCGTTGCCAAAAGTTTCGTGGATGTCGGTATAATAGGCCTCCACCTGGTCCGGATTGATGTTCGGCGACATGGTGATGGGGATATCCGCCCCGTTGTTCTTTATTCTCAACAGCTCCCGGCGGATGCCTTCGAATTGCCTTCGCCTTTCGTCGTTCATAATCACGTCCTCCTGGTACGGCACCCAGGAGACGGCGTCGATGTCGAACAGTTTTTTCATCAGCCTTTGGTAGGCAACGCCGGTCTCTTTGGTGAAGAACCAGGTCCAGTTGAAATTGAGGCTGTCCGCGCCAAAACGCTTGCTGATGTCGATCAAACTGTAAATGTGCTCAAAGTTATAGGGGCTGACGGTGCCGCGCACGCGAATAATCGGTTTTTTCTTTCCCTGCCTCTTTTTTTCTTCATGCAGCGCCTGAATGCCTTTTTCCAACATGTTAAAAGTGCCTTTCAGTCCCCTGACGCTGTCGTGAACTTCCGGCGGGCCGTCGATGGAAACGATGATGTCGTCCAGCCCGGCTTCGACGATCTCTTTGGCGTATTTTCTGGTGTACAAACCGTTGGTGTTCACCTGGGCGGTCATGCCGCGGCGTTTGATGTGACCGATTAACTCGATAATGTCTTTGTACATGAATGGCTCGCCGCCCCACAGGTAAATGTTGGGTTTGTATCTTTGCACTTCATCGACCATAGCCTTATAATCGTCCACGCTCACCGTCTGCTGAAAGAACTCCACCGGGGCGTATTTTGCATCGCCCTCTTTATGGCCTTCGCGTGGCTGGCCGCACATTTTGCAGCGGAGGTTGCAGGCATTGGTCAGCTTGATGCAGATACATCCCGGCGCGCTGGCGTAGCCTTTGCGCAGGTAATAATCATATTTGGCCGTAAATCCGTTGCGCACCGTGATCCTGGCCTTATAGGCAGCCAATTGCGGATTTTTTGCCGTTAATTTTGCGATTTTTAAAAGTCGGGCCATAGCATCCTCACTTTAGGTCATGCAATACGAATATGACTTAGACAACATAAAAATGCGGCAAGATCGATACCTCTTAATTGTAGTAAATTTTTGTGAAATTGAGTAAAAGAAATTTTCAATGAAAGGATTAAAGATTGGAGTGTGTAAAATACAACAGGTGCCGAAATGAATGTGATTCCACTAAAAAGGATAGAGAACAGACTCCGGGGAGATTGATGTCAGGTTCTCACGGATGATTTTATCGGGTAAACGACGATCTTATCCTCTTCGCTGCCGTAGTAGACCAGCTTGGACAAGTCGGCCAGCTTGCCGACAAAAAACATATAGACCCACGGCGGAATCATTTTGGATGCGCACCCCCTGATAAGCACCCTTTTATTGCGAAAGCGTTCCCAATCGTAATCATTCACTTTGCGGTAAAATTGCTCTTCGAACAGTGCGCCGTTGGTGAAAAAATCGGTCGGATCGAGTATCTCGTAACCTGACAATTCTCAGCACCTGAAAGAAGAGCCGCAGCCGCAGGAGCGGGTGGCTTTTGGATTCACAAAAGTAAAGCCGCCGCCCATCATGCTTTTATCATAATCCAGTGTTGCGCCGTTGATGTAGAGCATGGCCGTTTCGTCAACCAGCACCCTGACGTTGTCGAAATCGAATTCAAGATCGAATTCCGATTTTTCGTTATCAAAAGCCATTTGGTAGGACATACCCGAGCATCCGCCCGGCACGACACCTATACGAAGATAAAGATCGTGCTCTTGTTCTTGCGCCATCAGCCGTTTGACCTCTGTGATGGCGTCAGGAGAAACATGAAATTCCACTTGTGTCTCAACCGGATTTATGCTATCTGCCATGAGGATTTCTCCTTGTATATAAAAAAATGAAATAACCAGGATTCGTAAAACGAAAAAAAAGACAGATCGTCAGGCAGGATTAAATGATATCGAGAGCCTGTTCGATCCGTTCCTTGAAAAAAGAAAAATCTCTTTTGCCTAAAATATATTCTTTCTTTACGCCATTTTCATCATATAAAAAAGTCGCCGGAAGTCCACCGTTCCAGGCCGGATCGACCATGTTGATAAAAGCCTGATCGCTGGCGACATCCTTGACATATATTTCAAAATTAACATTATGCTTTTTTATGAACGGCAAAATTTTCGATTCGATCTCGTCCGGGTAATCGGCGCTCAAGCCGACGAATTCGATGTTTTTGTCTTTGTAGGCATTTTTAAGCCGCACCAAATCGGGGAACTCTTCCGCGCATGGCACGCACCATGTGGCCCAGACATTCAAAAACAGCGTTTTTCCCTGCCGGTTTTCGATCAGCTCCTTAAAACCCTTCTCATCCAGCTTTTCTATTTGGTTGTAAGAATCGCTTTGAATCCGGGCGTTCTTTTTGTCATTGCCGCATGCGGCTATAAAATAGACAGCAACATAGAGAGCGAAAAAGAGCGCCTGTCGATTTAACATCATACCTTTTTTATCGTGCATCCGAACGCTTTTGTCTCTTTTTCCGAAACCTGCTCGCTGGCAAGGATTTCATCCAGGGCCTTTTTCAACGAATTCGATTTTACCTGATCCGGCCTTCTCGAATCGTCGATGCTGCCGTGATAAAGGACGTTGAAATTCGTGTCGAGCACATAAATTTCCGGCGTTACGCTCGCCTCAAGCTTGTCGGCTATGACATTATTCTCGTCTTTAAGAATGGGAAACAACAGCCCATTTTCCGCGGCGTGTTTTTTGACTTCGTCTACGCTTTCGGTCTTGTTCGAGTTAATGCCAACAAATGCGACGCCTTTTTGAGTATAATCCTCATAAAGAGCTGCCATTCGCTCGTTATAGGCATTGGATACCGGGCACCTGGTGGCGATGAACATGAGGACGATTGCTTTCGCCTCTTTATAATCGCTTAAAGCGTGCTTTTCGCCCTTATAATCGGCTAATGTAAAATTTTCCACCCGTCCGGCATCAGCGGCGAGCAACTGTGTTGATATGGAAAACAATAAAGTGATAACGAGGGTTAGGAATCGCCTTTGCACATAATTCACCGTCATAATTGACCTCCTGTTTTTGTTATGCATTGGTATAAAAACAATGTTGCCGCCAAAATATTCCTGACAAACAGGAGGGAAATCGGTGGGTGTTGCATGATGCGATATGTCTGACGATGAGAAGGTATTCTGGCTGTTTTTCAACGGCCTCTTAAGAAGCAGGATCGAAAAGAAGTGGCTTGAGTTACGCTCACTCAAGGCACTCTAATTACTCCAAGTACTCAAGGCACTATCTAAAATTCCTGGCTTTTCCATAGAGGATGTGTAATCGGACACCTGTGATGGGGACCAAGATGGATAGCCGGATCATCCTGCGATTGCCCTCTCCCGTTTCCCCTGCCATTTTGACGACGGCCTATTTCCCCTCTTTTTGCATCAGGTCTCTGGCGTACGCATTCACACTGGCCACGATGCCCATCAAGCCCTGTCCCTTGCCCATGGACAGGCGGTTGTCAAAAATTTCATAGACCACTTCCGGAGGAACGTCTGCAATTTCCTCAGCCGATAAGCCGGACAGCGATTCGTCCAGGATGACGGCTAATGCCCGTGCCGAAAGTGCTGACGGGTTGGTGACGGCGAAATATAATTTCACCCCATTCCCCTCACGCGGAACGACCCACACATAAGTTTCGGATTCGCAAAATGGAACCAGGCGTTCGCGCGGATAAGGCGCCGTAGCGATTTCCGGCGGCACATTTTCATATCGGTTTGCATATTCCATCAACAAATCAATGCGCTCGCCGATGTTATCGGTCAGCTCAAAAAGCTCGATCACCTTTGCCAGTTTTTCCGGTAGCTTTTTCATACGAGTCCTTGTGGCAAGAAAATAACGGCATCAGAATAGATATTTTTTTAAACATTCCTAAGCACAATCTATTTCAACTTTTATTATAAGGCAAAATATATAAAACATTTCGATGTATTCGGATGTTGTAATTCATGTCTGGCAGGTGGTCATTGCAAGTATTCCGGCTAATCACCAGTGCCCAGTGAATGATTACGGAATGAAGCCAGCCGGTAAATAGTGTTTGGACGAAAAGCCCTTATTAGCGGTGTCATTGCGAGGAGTGAGGAACGTACGACGAAGCAATCCCCTTACTTTTCAGCAGATTGCTTCGGCAAAAAACGCCTCGCAATGACAGCAAATTTTCAAATTGAATAGTTATCGTTCAAACTCTAAATAAGTGCTGGCGTGTCAGGATAAGAATAATTACATTTAATTTGTGAACCTAATAGAGAAAAGGACTTGATATGCAGCTTGTCGGCAAGACGGTCGAGGCCACTTATAACGCGATGAAAGAGCGTCTGAAGGAATTTGTGCCCGACGTCGAATTACGTTACAAAGCAGAGCTGGCGTGGAGGATTGAACAACTCAAAAAAGAGAAAAATGCCGTCATACTCGGCCACAACTATATGGAGCCTGCTCTCTATCACACGGTGCCCGATTTCACGGGTGATTCATTGGAGCTGTCCAGAAAAGCGGCAACGACAGATAAGGACATTATTGTGTTCTGCGGCGTGCGCTTTATGGCCGAGACAGCCAAGATTTTGAGTCCGGATAAAACCGTGCTCATCCCATCGCCAAAAGCCGGCTGCTCGCTGGCCGAAAGCATAACGGCAAAAGATGTCAGAAGCTTAAAGTCGAGATTCCCCGGTGTGCCCGTGGTGACTTATGTGAACACTTATGCTGAAGTGAAGGCTGAGACCGATATCTGCTGCACCTCCAGCAATGCCGCCAAAGTGGTCGCATCCCTGGATTCGGATCGGGTGATTTTTTTGCCGGATGAATACCTGGCTCAAAACGTGGCGCGCGAAACGGGGAAATCCATTATTTTCCCCACCAAAGATCCTGTAAAAAGCCTGAAAAAAGGAAATGGAGTGGATTACCAGCTCATTGGCTGGAACGGTCGATGCGAGGTGCACGAACAGTTTACGGTGGAAGATATTGTGAATGTCCGAAAGCAATTTCCAGACACCATCGTTTTGGCGCACCCGGAATGCCGTCCGGAAGTTGTCGAAGCGGCGGATTTCTCCGGCAGTACCACTGCGATGATCAGGTACGTACGAGAATCGGGCGCCAAAAGATACCTTTTATTGACCGAGTGCAGCATGGGCGACAATATCATCGCCGAAAATCCTGAAAAAGAAATGTTGCGGTTGTGCAGTATCCGTTGTCCCCACATGAACGAGATTACCCTGGAAGACACCCTGGAGGCATTGGAAAAAACCCAGTATGTTGTCGATGTGCCGGAGGAGATCAGGCTGAGAGCAAAGAAAGCGGTTGACAGGATGCTTGAGATCGGCTAAGAGTTGTGATTGCAAATAAAAAAGGCTTTGCTGCGCAATTTTAGGCAGCAAAGCCTTTTTATTATTTTAACCGATTCGGCTTAATGAACCGAGAACACGATTATTGTTCCGGTGCCGGTTCTGCGGCTGTGGTATCCGCTGGAGCCATTTCTTCCACTTGGGTTGTGTCGGCCTGCATCATTTCTTCTTGTTCTGCCGGCGGTTCCTCTTTGGCAGAGTTGCAGGCTATATTCACTAGCCCGAACATGAACAGTACAACCAGAGAGACCATAAGCCATCTCTTCAGATTTGCTGTCATAGTTACCTCCTCGAGATTTTGGGTGACATGTCTTACTGCTAGCTTTTTGTTAGTACGCCTAAATTCTTACTGCTCTAGCCTTGGTTTATTAAATTAAGGTAAAGTTATCACGTTAAAAGCGTAAAATCAACAAAAAATTTTAAATTATCAAGTTTTTATTTAACCTGAATAATTCATAGCAACAAAGTCACAAGGGCACAAAGCTGCACAAAGACATAAAAAATAAGAATAGCGAAATTGTTTAAAAAAAATTTATGAAAAAACTTTGTTTGAACTCCAGGCTATTCTGGAGTTGAATATTCCTCGTGTCCTGGTGCCCTGGTGGCAAAAGGTCCTGAATAATGAGGCTTAAATTTACTCTTGATTTATGGCTTGAAAAAATGCGGCGAATTTGGTATTATTATTTCCAACTGATGAAAAATCGAGTGTGAGTAGTGAGCGACGACAATCAAAATATCAGAGTCCTTCCGGAAAACGTCATCAACAAAATCGCCGCGGGCGAGGTGATCGACCGGCCCTCTTCGGTGGTCAAAGAGCTGGTCGAGAACTCGATCGATGCCCAGGCCGACCGGATTACCGTTCATCTCAAGGACGGCGGCAAAACGCTGATCCAGGTAATCGATAATGGCGTCGGCATGCCGGAGGAAGACGCCATTATGTCTTTCCAGCGGCATGCAACTTCAAAGATCCGTACTTTTCGGGATATCGAGCGCATTCACTCCCTCGGTTTTCGCGGCGAGGCTTTGGCAAGCATTGCCGCGGTGTCGCGTGTCGAATTGAGCGCCATTCCCAGGGGTCAGATCGAGGGAAGCTCCATACACATCGATGCCGGGGTCATCCGTAAGCTGGAAAAAACCGGCGGCAACCCCGGTACATCCATTTCCGTGAAAAATATCTTTTATAATACCCCGGCCAGGCGCAAATTCCTCAAAGCCGACCAGACCGAGTACCGGCATATATTGTCCATAATGAACCGCTTTACCCTGGGCTACCCGGCGATTGGTTTTACGCTGTTTCACGACGGCCACGAAGTCTTTAACCTCAAACCCGCATCGCTTGATGTACGAATCGGCGACGTATTGGGCAAACGCACCGGTGAAAACCTCATTGCCATCGACGACGATAATGCCGTTGCACGCGTTTCGGGCTATATCGGCAATTTGGATATCATGCGCAAATCGCGCAACGACCAGTATTTGTTCGTCAATCAAAGATACATCGTGGATCGTACCTTGAACTTTGCCGTTGCTTCCGCTTTTGGCGATGCTATTCCAAAAGGCGCTTATCCGCTTTATGTGATCTTTCTGGATATTGCCCCGGATCGCGTGGACATCAATGTGCATCCGACAAAAACCGAGGCCAAATTTTTGGAACAGCAGATACTTTTTACCATAATGCGCGGCAGCGTCAAAAGAGCGTTGACCAGCGACAACGCGGTTCCTGAGCTGCGCACCCACGCCAGGACGGAGTCATCCGGCTTTAAACGATTTGAAACGTCCATTGCGGTCGAAATGAAGAATTTTCGCGCGGAACAGATTGGCATAGATTTCGACGACACCACCTCTTCATCCGGTTTTGCCCTGCAGCCCGAGGATCCAAAACGGCTCATATCCCCTTTTTCCATATCGCCGGCGCCAGCCCCTTCGGAACAGCCGAAGGAATCGGTGCTTGTCTGGCAGTTACACAATAAATACATCCTGTCGCAAATCAAGAGCGGCCTCATCGTCATAGATCAGCATGTGGCGCATGAACGCATTCTCTATGAAAAAGCGAAAAAAAGTTTCGAGCAAAAAGAAGGCGCTTCCCAGCAACTGCTCTTTCCCCAGACCATCGATTTATCCGCTGAAGATTTCGATTATTTGATGGACATTTTGCCGTTTTTGGGCAAGCTCGGTTTCCAGATAAAAGGATTTGGCGGGCGCACGATTGTGATCGAAGGCGTCCCTGCGGGAATGCGCGTGGGTTCCGAAGACAGGATTTTGCTCGATATACTCGATGAGTACAAAAAGAAGCTGACCACGGAAATCGATATTCGCGAGCGCGTGGCCAAAAGTTTTTCCTGCCGCTCGGCGATCATGGCGGGAGAACGATTGACGTCCGCAACCATGAATGCGTTGATCGACCAGCTTTTTGCCTGCGAAAATCCATATTACTGTCCACATGGCCGGCCGGTTATGGTCACTATTTCCATCGATGAGCTTGACAAAAGATTTGACCGAAAATAAAGTCCTGATGATCGTGGGGCCGACGGCCGTGGGCAAAACGGCGGTGTCCCTGCGGCTTGCTAAAGCGCACAGCAGCGAAATCGTCTCGGCCGACTCGCGCCAGGTCTACCGCTATATGGATATTGGCACGGCC
>Ga0154721_1158_pt2 | contig 13300 bp, 8 predicted proteins | sample Rifle2008BG16ft_FD_105729 | JGI IMG/M metagenome (GOLD analysis project Ga0154721, IMG submission 105729) | candidate division KSB1 bacterium RBG_16_48_16 | reverse complement strand
TGTTCAGGCAAAGGCCGATGTTGTTGATGTCGTGCACGATCAGCCGTACCGCCGGTTTGCCCGGATCGAATTTGTCGCCGCCGGGCATATAGCGTTTGGTCTCGTCAACAGTCGGGTCCTCTTCTCCGCCGTTGCAGACGATGACGATCTCGATATTCCGCACCGTCTGGCTTTGCACCGATGCAATGGCCGGGCCGATGAATTCCGGCCGGCGGTAAACCGGGATGACCACCGAAGCGATACATTGCTCGAATTGTTTCTCTTCTTCCGGCGTATAAACCACGCGTTGAAAATGTCGGCCAGGTTCAAGGTAAGCATCGATGCGTTTCAAGTGTTCGGTCAAAATCAGCTCGTTCTCGGAGGCGATTTTGGCACCCACCTTCAGGTAGGCAAAGACATCCAGCCCTTTGGCCGCTGCGCGCACCAGGTAGGGCGCCCCATTTGACCGGTTGGAAATGTGAACAATCTCGCCTTGTTCAGATGCTTTGAGACGCAAGTCGTAAAGCGGATTGTTACGAAATCTGCCGTCCGCATAGCCGACGGACTGCAAAAATTTATGCGAGAAAAGCAGGCAATAGCCCATGTCAAAAGTCTCACACAAGCGGCCCGAGTGATGCTCCAGGAGCTTCCGCTCGATAAGCCGATTCCCATCGAGCAGGTCGTAATCGCCATAAAGCAGCGCCGCGTGTCCATGCCGCTCCATCGCCATCCGGTAGAGCAACAGCGCAGATCCCCTGAATTCGATGGCGTTCGACCGGTTATTGCAATGCAAAATGTGCTCGCCTCGTGCCTGGTTCAATGCGGCGTTCAAAGCCCCGGCTTGCGAGTCAGATGCCGTATGAACGAGCTTGAGGGTATCCGTGCTTTTCGTTTCGGTAACCCGGGCATTGTCGCCATAAATGATAATCTCGAACTCGCCAAAAGATTGGCGCGTCAAAGTCGATAACATCCTGTCAAAGTCGTCTGGGGAGTAGGGCATTTCTCCAGGCGCTTGTAACAGGACGGAGATTTGCGGTTCAGGCATTGTGGTTCTCCATTTATCGGGATAATTAACAATCCCCGTTTTGGCGAGGATATAGCACGTCTTGTTCAGCGGCCTTTTTCGGCAAAGGCTAACTAAACAGAAAAATGGAGAAATTCAAGAGAAATTTCATGGAAAAGGTCTGTGTTATTTTTACCAAATAAGGCTGCTATTTTGCCACAGCAGCCTGATTCTTTATCTTCCGGTTGGCGGAGGAAGAATCTTTGTGAACCTTAGTGTTTTTGGGACTTTGTGGCGGAACCTCTTTATACTCGCCGCAAAGGAAATAGATGGCGATGAAAAAAATACACAACCTCTCAACCCGACGCACGGACAGGGCCGAACCCGTTCGATTTAACAAAGAACTGGATAACCTGCGCAAACCCATAGCCGGCGACGTGCCGATTGCGGCAATTATTGACAATAAAGTCAAAGAGGGGGAATTGTACGAAAAACACCCTGACAAGGTGGTGGTCTGCTACGCCTGCGGCCATCGCTGTAAAATATACCCCGGCATCCGCGGAATCTGCCAGGTTCGTTTCAACCTGAGTGGGACGCTTTATGTGCCCTGGGGCTATGTCGGAGCGCTGCAGAGCGATCCGACGGAAAAGAAGCCGTTTTTCCACATCTACCCCGGCTCGGATACATTGACCTTTGGCATGCATGGCTGCGACCTGCACTGCTCCTATTGCCAAAACTGGGATATTTCCCAGACTCTGAGGGACGCTCATGCCGGTAGAACAGCGGAGCAGGTGACGCCCGGCCAATTGGTGCGGATCGCGCAAAAAAGCGGCTCAAAATGTGTGGCCAGCTCTTATAACGAGCCGCTGATCACGTCCGAATGGGCGATGGCGGTTTTTAAAGCAGCAAAAAAGGCGGGTTTTACCTGCATGTACATTTCCAACGGCAATGCCACGCGCGAGGTGCTGGAATACATCCGGCCATACACCGACGGCTATAAAATCGACCTCAAGACCATGAACGATAAGAGTTACCGCAAGCTGGGGACGGTGCTCGACCGGGTTCTCGACGGGATTCGCATGGTGCATGAAATGGGATTCTGGCAGGAGATTGTCACCCTCATCATTCCCGGCTTTAACGACTCGGAGGACGAATTGCGCGACGCCGCCAGGTTCATCGCGTCCATTTCAGCGGACATCCCCTGGCATGTAACGGCTTTTCACAAAGACTATAAAATGACGGATGCCGCCAACACCCAGGCGAGCACATTGATCCGGGCGGCTGAAATTGGCAAAGAGGAAGGATTGCATTACGTCTACGCCGGCAACTTGCCGGGCATGGTTGGGCCTCATGAAAACACTTATTGCCCCAATTGCCAGGCGGCGGTGATCGAGCGCATCGGCTATGTCATCCTGGATTATCATCTCGAGGCCGATGGCACCTGCCCGTTTTGCCGAAAAGCCAAAATCCCGGGCATCTGGCCCAAGTCAGGGGATGAGGTGCGGATTGGTTCTGAGGCGGATCTCTATTTCAGGCGGCCCAGGATGGTGGCGGTTTGAGAATTGATTGCAGGCGTAGGCGGCCAGAGGCTCGATACCACTTGTTGTTCAGACCAAACCTTGAAAGAGCCCTGAACTGGTTTGGGAGTTGACAACTCTCACGTGTTCAACGCAGCGCTAGGCCAGAGTAAATATGGTTCCAGGTGAATACGTAATCGTGTTATTTTTTTGTTTATGGATATTTGACTGAACGTTGTTGGACCTATAATCAAGCGCAAAATAAGTTGAATAGCTTATATTTTATTTTATATTATAGGCGTGGTAACAATTTCTTGTTACTACATCCATCAAGGAACGTTGTCAAGAATTGCACGTTGTAAGGAGTAAAAACACGATGGCTACAGCAGACCAGGTCAGCCAGCAAATAAGTCAACTTCCTGAAGCATTTCAAAAGGAAGCGTTGGATTTTATCGAATTTCTCACAAAGAAAGCCAAACAAGAGAATTCAAGAGAAGAGGACTTGGAGTGGTTCAATTTATCAGTGACTTCAGCAACGCGTGATGTGGAGGACGGCGACGGTCCGGTTTATGACGAATCTGACCTAAAGGAAAAATGGGGGTGAAAAAAGCTGGTCAAATAGTTCTTTTTGAATTTCCACAAACTGACTTCACCTCCACGAAACTTCGTCCTGTTCTTTTGATTGGTCGATTGCCAGGCGACTATGATGACTGGTTAATATGTATGATTTCTACCAAAAAACATCAGTATATTGAAGGCCTTGATGAAATCATAACAGAAGAATCCCCAGATTTTGCTAAATCGGGCCTAAAAGCTGAAAGTGTTATCCGAGCTACCAGAATTGCAGTCGTTTCTGGCGAAATCTTAGTTGGCACAATCGGAGAGATTTCTCAAGAACGACTGACACAAATCAGGAAGAATTTAGCAGAGTGGATCAAGTCTGCGTAGCAAGCTACAATGTTCGCTAAATAAAATGAGTGAAGATTTAAATTTATTTGTTCTCTGCGGTGCCTACTCCTTCTCCTCCTCAAACCCAACCAAATCCTTATAAGCATAGGCAATAGCGGCATAGCATAGCGGCGTGGTAATGAGCAAGCCGACCACACAGGCCAGTGCCCCGGCGATGGAGATGATCGACAGCAGCAGGACAAAAATGGACATTTCAAAAACGTGTTTCGCTACCAGTTTGCGGCTGGCTTCCATGGCCTGCCAAAAATCCAGTTTTTTGTCAAAAATGTATAGCGGCGTAAACATATAAAGCGCCAGCACCACGAACCCCGGAATGATGCACAAGGCAAAGCCAATCGCCACAAAGATGCAGATCAGGATATTGGAAATGACCGCGGCGGCGAAGAAATTAAAGCCTTTGCCGAGGTCTCCCAATTGCGTTTCTTTGCCGTGCAGTTTTCGATACAATATGTAAAAAAAGCCGACCGTCAGCGGTCCCAAAACAATGAACTGGCCGATGGCCGTCCCGGAAAGAATGGCGATGATGAGAATATAAACCAGCGCTACCAAAAGATAAAGTCCGATGTCTTCGAAAATGAGCCGCCAGCCTTCGCTCAGCCATTTCCCCATGTTGACATTTTTATTGCCCTGTTGTTGATCCTGAACTGTCACTTTTGTCGTAGCCATAAAGACAATCTCCTCTCTTTCATTGTGTCAGTTTTCCAATGTGCGACGCACTTGCCCGAAATAGACCAAAGTCGAATGACTTTTTTTGGAATGAATATTTCTCTCAATTGTAAAAAGTTCATAAAGTGCGTCGCACATTTTCGCGATTTTATGAATAGATCAGGTCAGGTTTTTATTCGAAAAATTCAAAAACCTGTAACAAATATAGGTAATTTTCCCGGCACAGGCAACGGAAAGGTTGACCAGCCGGAAGCACATAACCAGAAACCAGTAACAAGCAACCAGCAGCCAGACACCAGCCGCCATCTTTTCTCTCTATTCCAGACTGATTGTAATCCCCCAATCAGCCGGATTTCCGGGTGGCGTCGCATTCCATTCCGCAAAACTGTGGCTGCCGTCGCTGCTGTAAAAAACCTCATAAGTGCCGGCATCCAGCTCTATCGTTTCATTTACGAGGCGGTTTTTTCTTGCTCCTCCGGCGTGCGAGGTGTTTTCGTAGTGCATCTCCCAGATGACCTCGCCATCCCGGTCTTCGATCCAGCCGTAATCGTACATCTCGTCCCGGTCGCCTTCCCCGAGGGCAAAGACACGAACGGCGCGAGCTTCTTTCAGCGTGAAGGTCTTGTGCAGATGCTCATCGTCACCCACTTTTGTGATTTTGGCCAGAATGGAAGGATCGTCTTCCTCAGTATAGGGCTGAACAACGTCGGACGACAGCGTGGAATCGGCCAGCCAGAGCGTGATGCCCCAGCGTTCCGGGTCGATGGGCGGGCCGGCATTCCATTCGTCGTAAGAATGCGAATCATCCGTGATATAATAAACCATGTAATTCCCGGCGGGCAGCTCGATGACCTGGTCGGCGACCCTGTTCTTGTTGCCGCCGCCGGCATGCGTGCTGTTCTCTTCCGTCATTTTCCAGACGACTTCTTTTGTACCTGCGTTTTCAATCCATCCGTAATCGACAAACTCCCTGTTGGAATGCGGCTGCTCGCCGAGAGCATAGACCCTGAATTTCGTGTTTTGAGCTAATGTAAATCCCGCGCTCACAAATTCTTCGTCACCCACACCTGTCAGGTTGACAACAGCTTCCGGCTCCGATTCCTCATAAGGTGTAATTTCAACGTCCTGAAAATCCCCGGATTGCACCCACAGGGTGATGCCCCAATGGCGCAGATCGTAGGGCGGCATTTGATTGAATTCTTCAAACGAATGAGAATCGTCGGTGATAAAGTGAACGACATAATTCCCCGGTTTTAATGTGAGGGTCTCATCGAATAACCGGTTTTTTGCCGAGCCGCCGGCGTTTTCACTTTTTCTGATATCCGCCTGCCATACCTGCTGGCGCGTATCCGCATCGATTATCCAGCCATAGTCGTACATCTCGCGGCTTTTCGTCCTGCCTTCGCATACGGAGTAAACCCGGACGGCAATTTCTTTATTGACAGAAAAACCGGCTTTTACGTGTTCGTCATTCTCGACTTCGGTGAGCCGGACGATTTCATTGGTTCCGCCTTCCGCATCGAACGGCGCATAAAGGTCGGTTTTGTCTTTTGGCAGGTAGATGGATATGCCCCAATCTTTATCAAAACGGCTTTTATAGTTAAAGCCCCTGAATATGCCGTCAATGACATCCGACAGACCTTCGATATGTATGTCTGTTATATGGTTGGTGGAAAAATATGCTTCGTAGCGTCCACGCGGCAGATTCAATTCGTCATAAAAACGCCGCTTGCCTTTACGACCGCTTTTTTTACTGTTATCCTCTGTCATTTCCCAGACCAGGCGCCTGGAGTCCGAATCCAAAATCCATGCCCTGGCAATCCAATCGTCATTATAAAAAGTGCCCGTCGCGTCGACCAGCACATCGACCCGATCCTTCAATTCGAACGAAAAAGAGGTCCACGAGCTCTCCTCCTCGGCAGCCATGTCGACAAAGGGATCGGCGCTCCAGGAATCGCTGAAACATGGCGAAATGGCTGTACAAAGAAGGACAATAATTGAAACAGAAAATTTAGAGGGAAACATATCAGGCTCCTGTAAAGCTCTCGCACCTATTCAACCTCGATGCCCAGCTCTCCTATTCCGGTAGAAATGGTGAGGTAAAGCGATTCTTTGGTCTCTTTATAGTTTTTGGAAAAGTAATACTTGCCTTTTTTATCGAACCAATTGGGGTAGGACACATTTGACAGGAACAGAAATTTTGACACTTTCATTTTTACCCCCAGCTCTTTTGGCAGGACAATTCTGGTTTCACCGATGTCCAGATCTATATGAACCATGGCGCGCCGGATTTTTTCGCCCAAAAAGTCGATGCTGACTTCGCCGATTCCGCTGTTTATATCCGCTTCGCTGAAATTGGCATTGCCGAGCCGAGACAGCGTCAGCTCTCCGACCTTGCAGTTGACATCCAGTGTTTCCAGCTCCGATTTGTTTGGCTGGTCGAAATCGACATTCACCTCGCCCGCAAGGTTGCGCAGCTCAAAGTTGCGTAAATGGATGCCTCCCAGTTGCAGCTTCATCTCACCCGCCTTGACATCTGCATCGAGATCGATTTGCGGTGCCAACGGTAATTCCACGACCACCTTGACAAAATTCTCATCATCACCTTTGTTCACGATGGACCACTTCTCATGATCGACGGATATTTTCAGCTCATTGGTTCGCTCGTTGAATTGTACATCAGCATTCGACTTGTTGGGATTATATTCCAGCCATACATGGCAGTCGGTATCGGATTCACTCCGTTTCACCTGAACCTGCCCTCCATCGACGTCGATCTCCACTGTGAGGCGCGGGCCGGTGATGTGATATGTTTCGTCGATGTTCATTCTTTCTCTTGCCAAAGCCAGTCCGGCGATGAGCAAAATGGATATCAGGACAGAAAAGCGGATATGTCTCATTTTTATTCCTCCATAACAACTCGTTCAGTACAGTGCTGTCTACGGAGAAACGATGAAAAAGTTAGCAGAAAATTCGCCTCACGAATTTGTAGTAAAAAGCGGCCAAGGCAGCGGTTTTCACCGATGACCGTTGGCCGCCAGGAGGTAAAGTAGATGGGGCTATTGATGCTTGAAATTTCTTTTAAAATGGTCTGCTCAGTCGAACGGTGACCACGAGGTCCCGGCTCATTCCGTCTATTCTCTTGGCAAAGTTTACGCGGAAATCACCGTCTTCCGTGGCTAAAGCAATGCCGGCGCTTGAATGGAGAGAATCCAGCGTCAAATTGTCAAACGATCCGTTGGCAAACAGGGCCGGTGTTTTATAGGAGCGATAATCCGGGCGCAGAAACATCAGGTCTTCCGCTTTGTAATCATTTTCAAACCAGGCATAGCCGGCATCCAGGAACAATATGATGTCAAATCCATCCAGAATAAACCAGTCGCCGTCTCTTGTCCTCAGCCGGTACTCCGCATTCGCCAGCAAGAAATGGTCGCCGGTCAATTCTTTAAAACGGGAGCCGCGAATGGTCGATAGGCCGCCCAGGTCGAACCAGTACATGGGCGGCAATATGCCGGAGGAGGTGCCGGCCCGCAGCCGGAGGTCCAGGTTTTCATCCCAACCCAGGGGCTGGTAACGGCGGACGTCCAGTATAAACCGCTCGAAATCCAGATCGCTTGCCAATTCAAATCCGCTTCTCTCGTAAAAAGCCTTCACATACCAGCCGCGCGTCGGGTCTTCCCGGTCGTTGCGGTTGTCGAGTGTCATTGTGCCCGCCAGGGTTTGAAGCTCCAGGCGGCTTCCTAAAAATCCCTGGTTATTTTCACCGGCTGCGGGAAAGTACGGGATCGCCAGCGGATTCTCTCTAAAGTCTTTTCCTTTGCCAAAGACCGACCAGTTGGTCTTTTTTTCTAAATTATGAAACTTGTCGTTCCTGTATTCGCCCTTAAGCGATAGATAAGGATTCAATTGCTGTTTGGCAAATATACTATATCCCTCTTTTCCGTAATAGTCACGGAAATCTTCTTTTATCAACAACGCCGCAAGGAGGTTCTCATCGTCGTTTATGATCCAACGGTCTTCGGTTTCGGTCAGGTCATGAAATTCGATGCCGAGAGAAAATGGGAACTCTTCGAATATCCATCTTTCCAGCCCGATTTGATATTGAGTTCTCTTGCTCGAAAATGAGTAACCCAGCTTGCCGATGATGGCAAAATTGTGGCGATTGCGGTTCCACCAGCGCTGGGAGGGCAGGCGATAACCCAGGGTGATGCCGTCGACCCGGTTGTAATCGAACCAGAACGGCTCGTGATTTTTTTCAAAATCTTCACGGCCATAATCGACTTTTCGGTGCTTCTGCCTTTCCTGACGCCGTTCGATTCTTTCATCCTCGTCGCGAGAAGTCGCGGTTGAATTTCCATAGCTCTCTTCGACGACATCGCCGCTGATGTAGGCGCCTTTTTCTGTCCAGATCTTGCCTTCGATGGCAATGACGTCTCCATCGACAGTCGCGTTGGAATCCAGCTCGGCGTCGCCGAACAGAACCAGCACGTCTCCATCCACCTCGCCCTCGATTACAATCGTGCCCTTGACCACGACGATATCATCGGACACCAGGTCGTTCTTATCGATCTTGTAGTCACCCTTCACGTAGTGTGGCCGTGCGTCCGGGCCGAGATATTTTTCAATAGCTTCACGAGCGAGCTTTTGCTCCTCCTGGCTGAGCTCACGGAGATAATCATCGCTGCTTTTTCCGTAGGCGTTCGAGTAGAGCAAAACGCCGACGATACAGATGACGATGAATGTCAGCAATAAGAGCAAAAGCGTCTGTTTAATGATCGGGTTTATCATGATTGTCCTTCCTCCGTTTTGCCGGGAGGTAAGGCAAGCGGTGTGCCAGGAAAGGAGCTGAAGAGATGGTTTTCTTTTATGTTTTTTGATGGGGATAAAGCTATTATTTTCAAAAAACTAAAAATGTACTGCTGACGGGTAAAACGATCTGGCAGGTGGCCTTGGATGGGCAACAACGACGATGTGGGATTTTTACTCAGTGTAAAATAGCAACAGGTGTGGGATAATTACACGCCACGACTGCTGCGAAGGTGATGCAGTAATTCCTGCATGTCCTGCGGCAAGGGTGAGTCGAAGGTCATCTCTTCTTGTGATACCGGGTGGATGAAGGACAATGTTTTTGCGTGCAGCATCTGCCGGTTGAATTTTTTAAAGAGCCGCGACACAAATGCTGTTCTCTCCTGATTCAAGCCCGCCAACTGCCTGCCGCGACCGCCATAAGTAGAGTCGGAAAAAACCGGGTGGCCCAGGGACGACAGGTGAACCCGGATCTGGTGGGTGCGGCCGGTCTCTAGTTTTAATTCGATGTAGCTCATCAGCGACAGCTCTTCAAGGACTTTGTAGTTTGTCGCCGCGTATTTGCCGTCCTCGTGGATCACCATTTTCGTGCGTTCTTTGGGATGCCTGGCCAGCGGCGCTTCGATCCGGCCCGTCGGTTTCCTGAATCGCCCCCAGACGACGGCGTGATAGACGCGCTTGATCTTTCGTTCGGCAAGCTGGCGCGCCAGGTGGACGTGGGTGAGGTCGTCTTTTGCCACCACCAACAGCCCGGAGGTATCTTTATCGAGCCGGTGCACTAGTCCCGGCCTGGTATTGCCGCCAACCCCGGAGAGTATCTGGCTGTGGTGCAGCAGGGCATTGACCAGTGTGCCGGTCATGTTGCCGTAGGCGGGATGGACCACCAAACCGGCGGGCTTGTTTACAACGATAAGATGGTCATCTTCATAAACGATGTCCAGCGGGATATTTTCGGGCAAAAGGTCGTGCGGCAGGGCCGGCGGGAACACAACGGTGATGATCTCGCCTGGCCTGACGATATGATTCGCTTTCACCGCCTTGCCGTCGATGGAAACGCTGTGCTCGTCGATCAGCTTTTTGATTTTCGAGCGGGTGACCGAAGGCAGCTTGCCGGCGAGGAATTTGTCTATCCTTTCCTTTTCCTTATGCGCCGGAACGGTGATCTCTAGGCTATTTTCCAAAGTTACTGTCATTCGTCTATGGTTTTAATAAAATTTCTGTATGATACTCTGCAATATTTCTGGTGAGACGTGAAAAGTCAAACGTGAAATGAAAAACTTAAAAAACGGCACTTCCCGTTTCACTCTTCACTTTTGACGTTTCACTTGCGCTTTAGCGCATTAGGAATATTGCAGGCTAGGATTTATCAAGACGAGAGATCGTCCTTATAATCGCTTTTATATTTTGATTCCTTTTTCCTCAACCGTTCTGCTTTCTGCCTGTGATCAACGCTCTTTTGATTCACCATCCGTTCGACCGTCTGAATCTCATTCTTCATCTTGAGGTAATTTTGCAGCCGCACCGGCTCCAGCCGCCCTTCATCCACGCTTTTCCTCACCGCGCAAAAGGGCTCGTTCCGGTGTTGGCAATCGCTGAAACGACATTCATGTGCCAGCGCCTCGATGTCGTCGAAGGTGTCGGCTACACCTTCGTCGCCGCTCCATAACTGGATTTCCCGCATGCCGGGCGTGTCCATGACGATGGCGCCGTTGGCCAGGAGAAAAAGCTCTCTGTGCGAGGTCGTGTGCCGGCCGCGGTAATCATCGCCGCTGGTCTCTTCGACCTTTTGCCGCTCTTCGCCGAGCAGCTTGTTGATGATGGTCGACTTGCCCGTTCCCGAAGAGCCGATCAGCGCCAGCGTTTTACCCGGCGCCAGGTAGGGGGACAAGCCGTCCAGCCCCTGATCGTATTTCGCGCTCATCAGCAGAATGGGTGTGTCCAGCGCGACTTTTTTGACCTCCCGCAGAATGTCATCCAGCTTATCGCTTAAATCCGATTTATTGAGGACGAGCACCTTTTCAGCCCCGCTCTTGTTGGCCAGAAGAAAATAGCGTTCGATCCGGCGCAGGTTGAAATCCTGATCCAGGCCCGAGACGATAAAAATCGTATCGACATTGGCGGCGATGACCTGTTCTTCCGAACGCACTCCTGCCTCTTTGCGGGAGATTTTTGTCTTGCGCGGCAATACCTGTTGAATGATCGCCACTTCACTCCCGCCGCGAACTCCGATGCCGACCCAATCACCGACCACGGGCCGCTCCGCTCTGCTCCTGTACTTGTGGATAAACCGGCCGCTCAATTCTCCCCAAATCTCGCCTTGCGACGAATAGAGCCGGTACCTGTTTTTATGCTCAAGCAAAACTCGGGCAATGGCTCCTCCCTTTGTTAGATGCTTTTCCGCATCTGCGGTGTAAAAGCTGTTCCAGCCGTAAAGCTCGAGTTTTAAGAAATCGTTATGGTTCAATCGTCCTCGTTCAAGTTGAAAAATGGTTCGCGTAAATGGGACTAACAGTGTTGTTGTTGGTATCTGGTATCTGGCGTCTGGTTGCTGGTGTTGATAAAAATCAGGCGTTACAAAGCGAGCTGGTGAAACGTGAAAAGTCAAACGTGAGACGAACAACATTGAAAACAATTTTTTCCGATTGAACGTAATGAGGTATTTTCAATTCGGTAAAAGTATCCCTGACCAGATCGATTTCCCAGAGGAGGGCGGATTTATAGATTGGGATGTGTTCCATGTATCGAGCCAAGCTTGGGGGACTTTTATCCCACAATCTTTGAGCCAATCGAAATTATGAGAAAAATATAAAACTCGACTCTGCGGCAAGCTCTATCGCCAGCATTTTTTGATTTGGTTTTTCATTCGGCCATCCGGTTATGACAGCGTGGTTCATGGGAGGTGCATTATTTGCAACCTCAAGTTTCTGCCCGCGGACATGGAGAGTTAGAATATCAGCTCGTCCACAAAGTGTTGCGTTTATTCTATTTTGAGTTGCTGTTTGGCCACATTTCCAGAGATCTTCGATTGATAATCCAGTATGCAAAAAAACTGACAGTTCAAGTGTGCGTGGATGAGGCATGAAAGCATCTGGCTTCACCGTATTGTCGTTTCGAAGCCAACTACGAAAGACAATGAATCGTGCTAATAATTCGTCATTATTAATTTTGATTGGATGCGATACCCCCTTGATCATACCTGCAAAACCCGCTGAATCAAATTGAAAATTATCTTGGGTGTCTCGCCAAGGTATACTTCGGTACCATAAGAGCGGTTGGGTCCGAGAAGTGCGGCATAATGTAATTCTCCCTCAGGACTGATGCTAACAGAAAGGATTTGCCGGGGTGATTTGTACCACTCTAGTGTGATGTGCCCATCCGGTTCGGCACTTAACGAGGGCACCGGAATACTGGATGCTAAGGTCTCAAGGAATGAATAGGCATAACTATATGCTTCCTCGCCAACCTGTAAAGCAGAAAATCCGTCCCAACCCGGTTGTAGAGTTCTACGACGAATCTCATCGAGACTTGGTAATGCTGACTTAAGTACTGAAGAATTCGTTTCCATATCAAGCAAGCGCTGATAGGGTTCCCATAGTCTCTTCCGTGTGAAAAGGGCGCTTTCACTAAATCCTGAAGTACCGTTAATACCGCAGCTTAGCATGGCATTTGGCGTTAATTCTGGAATCATCTTAATTGTTCCTGCAATTGTTTTGTAATGGTACCAAAAAAGACCTTGTTTTTCAGCCAATCCATTTCCTGAAGCCGTGAATTTATTTCTTCATCTTTTGGTGCAAATGGAGCGACTGCATAAACATCAATATCAAGGATAAGCGCAGCTTCATTTGTTCCTTGAGTTCCAGCGGGCTGTATCGTTTTTATGATATTCATTGCGTATTTGTTTCCAGGGACAGCAAGAATTTCGTGATGAAGAAAGCCCTCTGGGTTCATATTGAATCCTTCAACTCCAATTGAGAATCTGCGAAAATAATTATTAATTCGGACATGTTTTTTTTTTGTAAAGTCATTTGGCAAAGGAATTCGATTTATAAAACGAACACCTAATCGTTGAACATCAAGAGGCGATGTGAGAGTTCGATGAAGTGACCACAAACGTAATGCTTCGTTCTTGAATGTTTTCCAATCTGGATAGGGTGCCAATCTGCTGAAGGAAAATAACTGTTTTTGAAATTTTACAATTTGTTTTCGATCCGGCGATGTAAAGGTCAGGCCTTGCCACCCGAGATCTTGCATGGCTACCCTTGATTGCTGGCCAGGGCCGAATTGGACTTGATGCATTTGACTGTATTCAGCTCTTGCATTTGGATAATCTGATAATTGCAGCTCGAGTTTTTCGCGCATC
>Ga0154721_1030_pt2 | contig 13333 bp, 13 predicted proteins | sample Rifle2008BG16ft_FD_105729 | JGI IMG/M metagenome (GOLD analysis project Ga0154721, IMG submission 105729) | candidate division KSB1 bacterium RBG_16_48_16 | reverse complement strand
TTGGGATGCGACACCAGGGCTAATCGCAATACCTCTTTGGCTTCATTTTTTTGGCCTTGATTAAAATAAATCGTCGCCAGGCTTGCCGCGGCATTCAGAGAAACGGGATTCATTTTGACGGCGGCATCGTAAAAAGCGCGGGCATCCGTAGGATTGGCTATGGCAATACAACAATCACCCATCAGCTCAAAAACTTCGGCATCAGCGCCCAGTTGGTTCAACGTTTCTTTATAGCAAACCAGGGCTTTTTCGTAATCTTCCTTTTGTTGATAAAGGTAGCCGAGGTTGAAAAAAGCTTCGGGCAAATCGGCATTCTCCTCCAAAGCGGCTAGAAAGGCTTTCTCCGCTTCCGCCAGGTCTCCTCTTTTTGCGTAAATGACCCCGACCTGGCATCGAGCCATGCCGTTTTCCGTCTTGCCGGAAGCGAGCATTCTCTGCAAGGCATCAAGTGCTTTTTCGAGCTTGTTCGTTTCGATCAGCGCGTTCACTTTCGCCAGCTCAGGACTTACTTGAAATCCGGAAGTTCCGTTTCTCCCGGACAGTTTTTTACCGTTACCGTTATTTCTATTTTTCATGATCTGTTTCCTCATCTTTGCTACCTCTATTTTCCACCTGCTCTTTACAGGAAGAGCTATTCTGTGACTTGAAATGTTGTGCCAGTGCGCTCAATTTCGAGTGCATGCCGTCGCGAACGGCTTGTATATTTTCTTCTCGTATATTCTTATAAATCTCTTCTCTCAAAATGGTGACGTGCCTGGGTGCTTCGATACCGATCCTCACCTTCCTGCAATTTACCCGCAGGATGGTCACATTTATATCGTTGCCAATGGCAACGCTTTCTCCCGATTTCCTTGTCAAGATCAACATAGGGCACTTTCTCAGGTATGTTTGTTATAAATTGATCGGATATTTTAATGAATAATCACTATGGATGAGCACCACCTGCTTTCCAAGTTTTCTCACGTCATTGATAAGGATCGGTCCACGCAAATTAATGCTCACCTGGGACGACTCATCGGAAACAGTTACCACCGTGTAAAGCCTGGCCTGCCTGATGCCTTCCAGTCCGATGCACAAGATTTCATCGCGGGTTGGCTGAGGATCGTACTGCTGATGAATCAAGAACGGATTGATAACCGGCAGCGAGATCGCCGGATCGTCGACACTCATTATCCATTGGATCGGCTCGAATCCTCTCACATCGACCATTAGAAAACCGGTATGTTCCTCAAATCCGATCAGGCCTTCCGGAAATAGAATGATTTCATTTTCGCGAAAAGAGACCTCCCCCAGGACCGGCGATAACAGTTTTCTTCGCGCATCGCAACTCGTTGTTATCATGCGTCTGACCTCTTCTGAAGAGTGGAATGTTATTTGATTGTTTTAATTATTTTCTTGCAGGATTAAATGGGTGCTCTGCACAAAAAGATGTAAAAAGCGGATAACTTATCATCAAGCGGAGAATGATGATTGGGTTGCTTCACATTCGGAGACGGGATCAAGTCAAATAGTCCAGCAAATTCTGCTGAACGACACGTGCACCTGCTTTCAATATGGCATTATATAAAGTTTCTTCTTTTTCAAAATCAACGGCCAGCTCCGCCATATCGGCATCCTCGACCTCGGATTTCATGCTCATGATATTGAGTTTCACATTTTCCAGCTCATCTTCAACACCGCTCAGGCGCTCGTATCTCATGCCTGTCAGCGATGTAAAATAAATAACCTGGTCATGGGCTTTGCGCAAGTCTGCATTCAAAGCCCGGATCTGGCTGCCATCATCCCGCAAAAGCGCATTCTTGAGATCGATGAGCGCTTGCAGAGTATTGGCGTTATCGGTAAAAACATCCTCACCGGATATATTGATTTTCATCAATTCCCCTTTCGAGATTTCGCGCTGAACGTCGCCGCTTGTGCCTTTTTCATTGATGCTCAGCACTGTTGCGGAGTTCGTATCGTAGGAAACATAATAGTCCGTACCGTCGGCCATGCCGCCACCGGACAGTGCGGTAATTCTCCCTTTGCTGCGATCCACTTCAAAATCAACCCCCTCGACAAAAGTCGTCAGGCCATCGGTCGAGGTGACCGTTACGGCGGCGTCGGCTAAATCCGTATGATCCAGGTCGACGGCCTGGCCCGGCTTTGCGGTAAAAGTTTCCTCTTCAACACTTTTGCCAAGCTCGAATGGCGCACCTGAAACGTTCGTTCCGCCAAAAATGTAATAATTCCCTGACTTACCATTTGCATCATGGGCAACGGACTCTAGGATGGATTGGATATCCTGGGCGATAGCGTCCCTCTCCGCGCTGCCCATCGAGTCGCTGGACGCTCGCAGCGCTTTTTCGATTGCCTGGCTGAGCTGATCGCCAATGCTGGTCAGGGCAAATTCCGTTTCATTGAGCCACACTTTCGCCTCGCTGACGTTCGATAGGTACCTCTCTGTCTGCTTTAGATTTTTCTGGTAGCTTAAAATCAGTTGCACTCCATCCGGATCGTCAGACGCCTTTGCCACTCTTTTGCCGGTGGAAAGTTTTTGCAGCAAATCAAGCCGGCGGGCGCCCACCCTGTGCAGATTGGCTAACAACATTTCGCTGTTGGCATTTTCCGTAATGCGCATTAATTACTCCTTAGTTCGTGAAACCTCACTCATTGGTGAGGAGATGCCTGCATGCCAGGCTGTTGTAGATTCAAAAAAGCCGAGAAAATCAGTCCCCTCTCCCTTCAAGCGAGAGGGCAAGGGTGAGGGTGAACAAGCATGCTGAAATCTCCCCTCACCCCCGTGTCGAGCACGGGGCAGGCTATAACCCTTCCCCCGGAGGGGCGAGGGAACTGCTTAATATTTTATCAAATGTTTTTTCTCACTTGTTCAACTGGTCATTCATATTTATGGTATGATTTTCCATCCTTTATACCATGTTCAGGACTGTTTCCGCTAATTGGTCTGCCAGGTCAATGACTCTCGCTGCCGCCTGATAGGCGCGCTGATACTTGATCAGGTTGGTCATTTCCTCATCGAGCGACACACCCGAAACGGACTCTTGTTGCGATTTTAACTGGTTGACAAAAAGAGCTTGTCCCTCCTTATACGTCCCAATTCCAACCTTCTCCCGCCCAACCGAAGAGACAAGCTCTGCATAATATGTATTAAAAGACATCACCGAGCTATATGCGGCGGTGCCATTCAATATCTGCCTGACGACGCCATCGATTCCCTCATTGGCGATAATGGCATCGTTCGATGCGGTTTCTTCAAGAACCACATTCTTGTCCTGAAGCTGGCTTATTTGCAGCGCCAGGCTGCCGTCTCCCATGTTTCCATCCATCGAGGCGGCGATCTTTTCTTTGTCGGACAATATAACACTACTTACCGAGATGGAAGCGGCGTCAACCGTCGAATCCGAAAAGAAAGCGACATTGGTGCCACCATCCAGCCCGAAGCCCTGACTATGCAGCTCATTCACCGCTACGGCTATGCTGAGAGCGAGTTTATCCAATCGACCCTGGTAACCAGGGAGAACGGTTTCTCTAAACTCCGCCAGGGCGGCCAGCTTGCCATTGCCAATCACGGCTCCGGATGAATTGTCCTCCCACTTGAGCTGGCGGATGTCGGAAGTCCCCGAAGAAGCCGACAGCTTGATCAAATCCGTGTTATCCAGAAAGACCTTTCCACCAAGACTCAGCTTGATCTGGCCTCTCTCATTTTGTGTAATTCTGACATCGGCGATTTCATTCATTTGCATTAGCAGCGTATCCCGGCGATCCAGCAGTTGGGCCGATTGCACCGAGCCTTCGCCGCTTCCCAGCAACTGTCCATTTAAAATTGCGATTTGCTTGGCGATCGAGTTAAAAGCGTTGACCTGAGCGTTGAACTCTTTAAAAATATCCTCGCTCATATCGGTGAGCTGATTGCTGAGCGTATTAAAACGACCGGTCATGGCTGTTGCGCTCTGGCTCACATTTTCACGCATGGTCAGGCTTTGCGGATCGTTTGCCAATTGCTGCCAGGAATCAAAGAACTTATCCATCAGGGATGCCAGTCCCATTTCGGAAGGCTCGTTGACGATGGCTTCCAATTGGCTGTATTTCGCCTCCAGTGTCTCATAATTGCTGAGACTTTGCTGTTCAGCTCGCAATTGCGACTCGACGAACGAATCACGAATTCGATCGATTCGCTCGACAGTGACGCCTGAGCCGAGGGAAAGTGTGCCGACTGTAATTGGCTTGCTCGCCTCCATCACGACTCGCTGGCGGGAATAGCCTTCCGTGTTCGCATTGGCGATATTATTGCTGGCGACCTCCAGGGCCGTCTGTTGGGCGAACAATGCGCGGCGAGCTATCTCTAATGTTCCACGAATTCCGGGCATAATCTACCTGTCTTTATGCGACTTTAAGAATGGTCGATGTTCTTTTCGGCATTTGATGTTTTCCCTGCACATCATAAGCATCCTTTGTTTCAATTTCCTGGTAAAGTATTTGTATGTTTTTGTTCACAAAATTCAGCGACCGCTGAAGCAGATGAAGGGTCGTCTTATTGGACATAGTAATTTTACCGAGCACCTCGATCAGCTCTTCCCGCAAGCTGTTGAGCCGAATGGCATAATTCTGTCTCACCAGCGGAATGATGTGCTGCAAAGAAACCAGCTCCTGGCAGGAACGCGCAGGGACCGGCAATTCAAGCAATTTCTCCTGTCGCGCTGCCGATGCCTTTTTTACTTCGACGATCATTTTTTCGGCCTGGCGGCTGCACTCGCTCAACCGCAGAACATCACGGTCGAACAATGCTGTCTGCTGAGCCTCCAGCACATTCAGATAGGTTCGATAGGAAAAGACCTCCGCCTCGGTCATGGCAATCAATTCCTCAACCCATTTATCGTCCAATTCTTCCTGGCTTTTCGTCGCTGCAGTCATCATCATGCTCTGGCACCTTTTATATTTCAATCGGCTTTTCATTCAAAACGCCGGAAAATTTCCTGGAAAAGCTTACCACTTTTGTTACATAGTCCTGCGTCTCTTTGAATGGCGGAATACCGTTGTACTTTCTTACGTTCCCTGGCCCGGCATTATAAGCTGCCAATGCCAGCTTGAGATCGTTGTCGAAATCATCGAGCTGCTGGCGCAGGTAACGAGCGCCGGCGATAATATTCTGCTGCGGATCGAAAGAATCTTCCACGCCCAGCTCGTCTGCCGTTTGATCCATCAACTGCATAAGTCCCTTGGCCCCGGCTTTCGATACGACCTCGGGATCGCCGCCGGACTCCTGGGCGATGACGCCGTAAATCACATGCAAAGGCAATTCGAACTCTTCCGCGGCTTTTTGGATTATTTCGTGAAAGGCGCTGATTCTCCCATATAACGTCTGTTGTTTTTCTACCTGAGGTTTTTTGTAGATGTTGTTGAGGGATATGGGCGCTGCAGGCTGATCGGCACTTTGGGAGGCATTGAGTCTTTCTGCCAGTGTTTTAAAAAGCACCTGGCCGATGCCGATTCCATCGCCTTGTGCAATTTTTTCCGAGAGCTTGGCTTCAAAAAGTCCACTATAAATATCGCTGCCAAAGCCGTTGCCGAAAAGAGAGGTTTCGTCCAATGAATTCCGCATCGAGCGCAAAACTTTGGCGATAAAAATGGATTCGAAATCAGCACACGCTTTTTTCAATTGCTGCAGCTCTTTTTGTTTGCTGGCATCGTTTGAATCGAGCGCTATCGGTTTTGTGTTATTGTCGATGTTCGAAATACTCATTTCCCGATCTTACATGCTTTGGGTTTGTAGCGGATTACATGATCACTAATCTTGCCTGCAATGCGCCGGCACTTTTCAGCGCCTGGAAAATGGCAATAATATCACGGGGAGAAACGTTCAGGCCGTTCAACATCGAGGCCAGGTCCTCGACATTGGCCATATTTTGAAAAACAGCCACGTTGCCGCCCATATCCTCATTCACTTCCGTTGATGTTTGTGGCACGACAACCGTCGTGCCGCCGGAGAATGCCGGCGGTTGAGAAACATAAGGGACAGAGCTCACCCTGATTGTCAAATTACCATGAGCGACCGCTGCCGGCGAAAGCTGAACATGCTGGCCAACTACTACGGTTCCGGTTCTTTCGTTAATCACTACACGGGCTTCCTGGTCTGCATCCACTTCCAATAGCTCCAGTCTCGCAATCGTCGTCACATAAGCTTCAGGATCGGGCAGCTCGATGAATACGCTGCCAGCATCATTTGCTTTTGCCATGGAATTTCCGAATTCCGTGTTGATCGTTTCGGCGATCCTCACAGCCGAAGTGAAATCGGGTTCACGGAGCAGCAGCTCGATGTTGCCGCCGCCGGTAAAATTATTTGGCAGCGGTCGCTCTATCACAGCACCTTGAGGGACTCGTCCCACAAGCGCAAAATTTTTGCGATATTTTTCTCCACTCACTGTTTCAATGTTAAATCCGCCGATACTTAGCGGGCCTTGTGCACGGCCATAAACCTGGTTATCCTTGCCTGTCAGCGGCGTCATCAGCAACGTACCTCCCTCCAGGCTTTTGGCATCGCCGATGGAAGACACGACAACATCCGCCTGGCTTCCCTCCTTTGCAAAAGGCGATACCGCAGCCGTGACCATCACGGATGCAACGTTTTGCAGTGAAAAATTATTGTTCGGCACGTTGATGCCAAAATTGACCATCATATTTTGTACGGCCTGAACGGTCATTGCCGCACGCCTGGAATCCCCGCTGCCATCCAGCCCAACGACAAGGCTGTAGCCAATGAGCTGTTGATCGTTCAGTCCTTTGATGTCCACCAAATCCTTAATCCTCGTTGCGGCCATGAGGTGGAATTGAACAAAGGAAAAAATGAAAACCAGCATCAATACGGCTGACCATGTGCGCCGTCGGCGCATTATGTCTATTTTTGTTTTCAACAGGCTCTTCATCATGTATCGAATCGTTCTTTTCCTTTAAAGTGACTTCAGGTATCGTAATTTTTCTGCCACGAAGACTCGAAGACGCAAAGGTTCACAAAGATCTTTTGTGTTCCTTAGTGGCTTTGCGACTTGGTGGCGGAATAGATACATTTGAAAAAAGTTAACTGTTTGGCAAAATTACGCTATTTCGAATGACGAATGTCGCATGTCAAGCTGCCTTCATCATTCGCTATTCGATGTTCATCAATCGTTATTCATATTTTGGCTTACTTCATTTTTAACGAAACACTTGCTAAAAAATAAATCCAAGAATTTTATCGATGAGGCCGGGCTTTTGTCCTTTATCCACCAGACCTTTGCCTTTGTAGCTTATTTTTGCATCGGCGATCAGGAAAGAATAGACCGTGTTTTCGGTCGAAATATCTTCCGGCCGGACGACACCGGATATGGTGATTTTTTCCGTTTCGCCATTGACTACCATTTCCCGCGTACCGCTGATGACAAAATTGCCGCGCTCATTCACATCCGTAATGATGGCCGTGATTTTTCCTCGCAAGCTGCCGCTCCGCGAGGTCTCGGCGTCGTTATCGAATCCGTTATCAAGCTGGCCCTTCAAGCCAAAGAGAGGCATAAAGGACTGGCTCTTTTTCCCGCCGGTCGAAGAAAAACCATGATCGCTCGACTTTGTATTGGAGCTGTTCGCCTCACTTTTGGCACTGGAGGTTTCCACGATGAGCACGGTAATAATGTCTCCCACTTCCTGCCCTCTTTTATCGGAAAACAGGGAAGAGACAAACCTCTGTTGGGCATGCAGTTGCTGCGCGAACAGAGCCGTGCAGAAAAGAACGGTGCATAAAATGGTGCTTGACTTGTTCATCGATTCATCCTATAGCTTTTTAATGACGTTTTTTTCGTCTTTGATAATCGCCTTAAAATAGTGTCCGTTGGACGGAAGTCGCACCCGGATTTCGTCGCCAATCGATCCGTTCTGGCAGGCGACGGCTTCGAGCGAAAGAGATAAATTCTTGGCATAAACGTGCATGTTCACCTTCTGTCCGCGGCACACAACAGGCGCCTCCTCCAGCATGGACTGTGTCAGCATGCGCCCTTTCGCCAAACCTCGTTTCGTTCTCTTGCCAATAGCCCAGTCCATAGCCACCGGGGCATCGCGCTCGGACCACAGCGCCTCGCGTAACTCGAGTTTTATGTCTTCCTGCTGAAGCTCGCAAAAACGATCCACATCTCTGGTCAGAACCGGAACCCGCTCGTACCGTCGAACAATGGCACAGACCTGCAGGGAGCGGACGTTGTTGTTCGCGTCCGTGTAATTGACGGAGAAAAATGTCTTGCCGGTTATATCGCCGGTCTTTCTGCTCGACACGAAAAGCTTCTCATCCCGGATATCGAGATCTTGAGGGACGGAAATGACCTCGACACGGACGATTGAATTTTGGTATCTTTCCTGTGCGTATCGTTCGATAGCATTCTTCATTATGGCTGTGCTGTTGCGAGATGTTGCGGATTTGGAAAAGGCCACATCGTGATATGCGCATGGAAAAACCACCGCAATTAAAAGTAAAAGCATCCATGCATTTTTGGTCATCTTCGCTTCCTCGGCGTTTCTGTAAAACCGGTCACCAGCTTATCGCTTCAGATTGTTCACCAAACCCATCATATCATCTGCGGTTTTGATCGTTTTGGAATTGATTTCATAAGCACGCTGCGCCGTAATCATTCCCACCATTTCTTCCACCACTTCCACGTTGGAATTTTCCAGGTAACCCTGCCACAGACCGCCATAGCCGTCCTGATCCGGCACACCGATCAGGGGAGCGCCCGAAGCACTCGTCTCCAAAAGCAAGTTCCGGCCGATGCTTTTCAAGCCGCCCGGATTGAGAAACCGGGCAATTTCAATCTGACCCAATTCCTGGGCCTCGGCAGAGCCCGGCAAAAGGACATAGACAAGGCCATCCCGGCTGATCTGGATGGCCTGGGTATCTTGCGGAATGGTCAAAGCCGGCTCGAGATAATAGCCGTCAGAGTTCACCAGTTGGCCGTCGCCGGAAATTTTAAAAGAGCCGTCTCGTGAGTAAGCTGTCGAGCCATCAGACATCCTGAGCTGAAAAAAGCCGTCGCCTTCGATGGCCAAATCCAGAGAATTGCCGGTTTGGCTGACATCTCCCTGGGTGAACATCTTTGTCGTCGACACAGGCCTGGTGCCGCAACCGATCTGCAGTTCCGTCGGCGCGCTGCTTCCCTGCGACACCGTGGTCCCGGCAGACCGCTCCGTCTGGTAGAGCAAATCCTGAAATTCCACTTTGCTCTTTTTAAATCCGGTTGTGTTCACATTCGCAAGATTATTGGCGATGGTATCGATATAAAGCTGTTGGGCTCGCATACCGGTAGCGGCTGTATGTAAAGACTTTTCCACAAAATCCTCCTTTTATTGCTTAGCCAGTATAATTCACAAAAAGCAACTAAAGTGAGATGCACTTTTTGAAATGACAAAAATTATACCTATTTATTACTTCACTGCAAGAAAGCTTGGTGCGTCGCACATTCAGTCAATTCATGAATTATGCAGGTTAGGCAACCCTGCCAATTTCATTGACAGCTTTCTCAAGAGTCTGGTCCTGCGCCCGAATGGCGCGTTCATTCGCTTCAAACTGCCGATAAAGCTCGATCATCGTAACCATTTCGGAAATCGGCTCGACATTCGATTTTTCCAGGAATCCGCTCAGCACCCGATAGCCTCCTTCACATTCCGCAATTGCAGCCTGGTTTTTTATTGAAAAGAGGCCGTTGCCTTCCATTTTCAACTGCGATACATCGTCAACATCCGCAAGCGACAACATGCCAACGGTCTCACCGTTGGATAACACAGTCCCATCTTCGGCGATGGAAAAGTCACCCTCAAGGAGAATAGGACCGGATTTGCCCATAACCAAATCGCCGTCGCTGGTTGAGAGCAAGCCTTCCGTATTTCTTGAAAAATGTCCTTGCCTTGTATAGCGGATTCCATTTTCCGTTTGAATGGTAAATAATCCTCTGCCATCGATGGCCAGGTCCAGCTTGTTTCCTGTCTCCTGTATGTCACCCTGGGTAAAATCAAGGGCGGTGTTTGGCAACGCGGTCAGCTCCGGCACTTCTGCCGCATTTTTTAAGGATTCCATAAAAACAACATTTCTTTTAAACCCGGCCGTATTGATATTGGCAAGGTTATTTGCGACAATATCCAACGCCTTGGCATTGGCCTCCAGACCGTTCCTGGAATATTTTATACCGCTGAGCAAGCTATCTTCTCCTTTAAAAGGAATTCGATTCTGCTTAACCAAATAACATGCCACGCTATCGAGCGTTTATTAGCCTATAAAATTCAACAGGTAAAGTAGATGGCTTATGGCGGGATTGTTGGTAAAGAAGTGTAAAAACGGGGAAAAAATTCCCCCAACCGGCAGTTCTTTCCTATGCAATGAAAATGAATTAAAAAGTAAAACCTCACTTACGGGTGGATCATGAATTTTGACGGGCACTGAAGGAGATTCTTGCATGCGCAGGAATGACGCTATTGCGATCTGTCATGCCTGCGGATGCAGGCATCTCCACCTATGAGTGAGGTCTTACAATAAAAACAATTGACTTTGGAGTTTATTTTTATAGATTATGCACTTACAGGCTTGAGAACAGGCAATCATCTTGCACATCTTTGAATAGCATGCTAATTCTCGAAACAGTAATTGAGTACTCTCCCGGGACGAACTGATTGCGCTAATGATGTGTGCATGGGGTTCCTGACTGTACAGGTGTAGATGATCTAGATGCTTATTGCGGTTCTCTTGCACTCTCATTATGAGACGAGAATCTCATTTTGATAATAAATTCTTGATTTGTGCAAGAATTTGTAATATTCATTCTTTGTCACATTTTTTTATGCGGCTATTTATCATGAGTTTATGACCAAGCACAGGTTTGGCACAATATGTGTAAATCAAAGGAAAAGAATATTTATTTGGTAGCACAATTATTCTCATTTTATTACTAAATTCTTAAAGAATTATTAAATTTTTATTAAATTAGGGAAGAAAATAGAATAGTCACGTGTTAACCATTTCACAATTTGATGGAAAGGGCTTTATTCAACGGACGAAGCTCTGTGTTGTCCGTGTTCTTGATTCATTTCCACAATCAAATAAACCAAAAGTCCTATTTATCTTCTGATGTACTGAAAAACTGGGATTCTTTCTCCATATTCGTGTTGCGCGAGAGTCGTCTTGAACTAATGCTTACATCCTGGTACATCAATGAGATGAAATAGCTTCGTTCCTCATTTTTACAAAAAACTGTTGTTAATTCTGAGGAGAATGATTTGCATCTTGGGCCAAAAACAGCAGTTGTAGAGCACTGCACATACGAAGTTAGCATTCTCGGCAATTCTCACCCCAAAACCCCGCTGAGTTTTTTGCCTGGGCGCGATCTTCCTTTTCTTAAATGTCCCTGCAAATCATACTTCCATTTTGCCTTGCTCCTGTGAAATATTTCTCTGAGAGTGGCATGGCAACATAATAGTTTTGCATCTTTGTACAAAAAAAAAGTAGGAAATACAACAAAAGAGAACATCACTGGCTATCACCTAAAAAGGGCACTCATACTTACATCATTTTAAGTTGTAAGGTTATGAGTGCACACGCATCTTTTTGTAATAGCCTGCACGACTTAGAGGAATGCAACATGTCTGGCACCATTAGCACGGAATTCCTCAGAACCATCAGATCAATCCTGTTTCTGTCAATGGCTATCGGGTTGGTGTGTGGTGCTTATTCCCAGGAGAAAGATAGCTACATTCTGGGTGAGGAAAGAAAGTTAGAGATTATTGTCTATGTTCTAGGGGAAGTCGTTAGACCTGGTGAATACAGAGTAAACGACAATACTAATATTGCCGAATTGTTGGCAAAAGCCGGTGGGCCTACCGAATTTGCCAATCTTAATTTCGTAAAGATCACACGCGTCGAATCCAGCCTTCTGCAATTCCGAGGGAGTAGTCCTTCTCCCGAAGCTTTTCGCAAAAAAATCATTCAAGTCAACGTAGGCAAGTATTTTGATAAAGTCGATGCGGGACCATTGCCAGTGCTTGAGCCCGGTGATATTGTCTACATTCCAAAGAATAAATGGCATGCATGGAGAAGTGCCGCTTCTGTCATGCGGGATCTGGCCGTGGTTGCATCGGCTTATTTTCTGTATCTCAGATCCACCAAATAAGAAGGCGGAGTGGGTGAAGTTCTGAACGGACTCTGGAGATTTTAATGGAATCAAAAGAAACTCAAAAAATATTTGCACGAATAAGCCGCGTCTTGAGGCATAAAAAATGGCTCGTTCTGCTCGTTACTCTGGTAGTACTCGCCCCGATCATTTATTATAATGAAACTACCGAACCTGTTTATGAAGCCAGCTCACTTCTCGTCTTTGAAGAATTCTCAGGTCCCGTACATACGTACGAATATGATGTATCCCGTGAAATACAAATAACAAACCAACTCGAAGAAGTCGGAAGCCTGTCCTTTGCAGAAGATATCGCTCGCTCTCTGGGCGCAAATGTCATTAGAAAATTCAACATCTCTCCGGAACGAGCTGGAAAGATTGACACCATTCGCTATATCAGCGAGAGGGTGCAAAAGAACATCTCTGCGTTTCCGGTGCGAAATTCCAATATCGTAAGTCTCAGCGTTAAGATGTCGGACCCTTTGCTCTGCACCGCCGTTGCAAATGTCGCAGCAGTAAAATTTCAGGAAAGAAGCTTTAAAATAAGACAGCAGGGAGTAAGCAACGTCCGAAAATTCATCGAAGAGCAGCTCGTCCGCTACAGCACGCTACTTGAAGAATCTGAAAATGTTTTAAAAAATTTCAAACAGAAACAAAGCATCACATCAATTGACAAAGAATCGCAGGAAATACTTAGAAGACTGACAGAGGCTGAAGTATTGTACAATTCCGTCAAAGCCAGCCGCGGTTCCACAGAAGAGAGAATACAATCCATCGAACAAAAACTGGCGCAACAGAAAAAAGATCTCGTGCCGGCAATCACGCAGATTGGCAGCTCCTGGTCGCAAAAACTGAAAGACAAGCTGATCGACCTGCAACTGCAGTATATGGAGCTCTCCATCCAGAATTATCCGAGCGATCATCCAAAAATGGTTCAATTGCAGCAGGATATTGACATCACCAAGAAACGTATGCGCGATGAAGCTTTAAAGCTCGCTCAGGGAGAAAACCTTGTCGACCCGATCTCGCAAATGGAAAAATTCGTCAGCGAGATTCTGACGCAGCAGATCGAGCTTGAAACACAGAAAGCCCAGGAAACGGTATTGTTGAAAACCATTAATGAATATAACAACACCCTGAGAACATTGCCTGAAAAAGAATACAATCTG
>Ga0154721_1129_pt2 | contig 13424 bp, 9 predicted proteins | sample Rifle2008BG16ft_FD_105729 | JGI IMG/M metagenome (GOLD analysis project Ga0154721, IMG submission 105729) | candidate division KSB1 bacterium RBG_16_48_16 | reverse complement strand
TCGAAAGATCGGTTATGTTATATACAGTCAATTCATAGAAAGCGCTCAAATCTATCGGCGACATGGTCAATTTCACCGTCATGCTGTCTTCAAGGAGCTCTGCTTGTTTGATCTCGATCTGATCGCTGATATTATAATTCGATATATCTTCTGCGGTCGTCTTGTCGACAGGCTCTGAGAAGCGGATTTTCAGGCTGCTGCGGTTGACAACCTGAACGTTTTCGAGCGTCGGTGGGATATCATCACTTTGGGTGGTGAAGAAACCGGACACAGCGCCGAGACTGATCTGGCCGACTTTGTCAATCGAATAGACCTGGTATTGATATGTTGTTGCCTCTTGTAAATCAGTATCCAGGTATTGCGTTTCAATGACATCAATAATATGTTGACCGTCTCGCAAAATACGGTAGAATGATGCATAGTCCCCGTCTTCGGCCTGTTGCGGCGCATCCCATTCGAGATGAATGCTGTTGTAAGAACCGGAAGCATTCTGCAAATTCTGCGGCGCATTTGGCAAAGTATTATCAACCGGATGGCTGTCACGGTTGCCGAGATCGAACAAGTACAAATCGGCGGAGCTGCCACCGTAAGTGCTGCGATAGAGGATCTTGCTCCCCTGCCTGTTGACCACGGCATCAGCCTGCCAGAATTTTGTCACCTGGCCGGGCACCTCGCGGGAACGATGGTGCACCAGGCGGCGTGCCTGGCCGGAACCGTCGGTGGGCACCTCGACGATTTCCCCCCAATAGGGCGCCCATACTGTTTCAGGGTCATCCGAGCGGGAAGAGAACGAAACGTACAGGTATCGCCCATCGGTAACCGAGTTGCAGGCGCTCATCATTGGCGGCGCCCAGGATTTCATGTCGGTCAGCAAGCGTAAATAACCGTCGCTCAAACGGATGGATATGACGTCGCCGGGACTCACACCGCGGCTGGTAAAGTACTCGGGAACGCTGAACCCGGCCACCGTATAAAGGACTTCATAACCATAAGCATCTTTGCCAAGCTCCCAGTGCACGATTCCGGGATGTACCTGTCGAACAAAATTCCATTGCTTGTCATAGACCTCGATGCCGTGATAGCGTTTCTCCGCCGGCTCGGTCGTCCATGATACGACAACGTAATTGCCGGTGGCTGAAACGGCCGCATAATCAACGCCAACCGCAGAGCCTTGGGAGCCCAGGCTGCCGAGGTTGAAGGTGCTGACGGGATACTTGATATCATCGATCAGATCGTAGACAAATAATTCTCTGGAATTTCCGTCCAGGCACCAATAGCGTCCGTTGTCGGAAATATCTCCTTCGCCGCCGGCAGGGCCTATTTCATTGTACTCGGTGAATTTCCTTAGCACCACGTACCCGGACATGTTGCGCACATCATAAAGGCGAATTTCATTGCCCTCGTATTTGTAAAAACAATAGACCGGATCGAACTGAACGTAGGCGCCGTTCTTTTTGTACTTATTGGCTATTGCCCAGCGGATCCACCACGGCCTCATGGTCTCTTCGCCAATGTATTTCAGGCGAGCGCCGGAAATGCCATTATACAGGTAGGTAACGATTTTTGTCACCCCATCGACAACGACATTTTCCATGGCCAGGAAATAAGAGCCATCGGCGTTGAACACACAAATCTCGCTGTTGCCGAAATAACCACCAAAGGCGTTTGGGCCGGCATCACCGCAATTTGTCACGCGAAAAATACGTGTATTAAAGGCAGGATCAATGTAATTCCCACCAACCTCTTTGGGCGGTTTGAAATCCGCATAACCAGCCGGAATAATTGTCGCATCGCTGATCAATCCATTTGTTTGTGCAAAGGAGGACACTGCAAATAGAAAAAGCGAAACCACAAAGATGCCTGATAATTTTTCTCTACACTGCCACATCGACCAATCCTCCCAGAGCAAGCTACTCTGTACATCATTTGAAAAGACACCCCCCGCTAAAACACATTGTTCCGGATTTTTCCTTCGAACCTCTCATTTTTATTTTGACAGGATCATTTTGCGAACGTACTGAAATCCTTCGCTTTTCATTCGATAAATATAAACACCGGCAGCTACGGCAAAACCGGAATCACTCGTACCATCCCAGGTGGCATGATAGGAGCCCGGCTCGTACTGCGCCGATACCAGGGTCTTCACTTTTTTACCCAACAAATCGTAAATAACGATCGAGACCAGGCTGTTCCCGGCCATATCAAAATCGACGGTCGTCGACGGGTTGAACGGATTGGGATAGTTCTGTCCCAGTCGGTAGTCATGGGGCACATCAATCCGCTCTTTTTCTTCCACTGCTGTCACGGTCTGGATCATGCGGAAGACACCTGTGGACGTTCCGGCATAGATGATGTGGGTTTGCGACGGGGCAATACTCAAAGCAGGAATGAACAGGGCGTCCAATCCGTTGTTCAGCGCTGTCCAGAGATTGCCGGCATCGACGGATTTGAAGACTCCGCCGGACCAGGTGCCGGCATAAAGGATCGCCGAATCGTGAGGATCGACCACAACTTTTTTAATGAGTAAATCGGACAGCCCCGAATTCACCGGCACCCAGACTCCGCCGCCATCAACGGATTTATAAATTCCTCCTCCCCACGTTCCGGCATACACCGTACTCGCGTTTGACGGATCGATGGCCAGGGTGCGAATTTCCGGCGACGAGATGCCGAGTGCGGACTGGTACCAACTGACGCCTCCCGAAGTGGATTTCCACACAGCGGCGTTTTTCGTCCCGGCAAACACCTTATTCGAATTGGTTGGATCGACAATGACCGACCGGGTGTCCAGGTCGGATAAGCCGTTGTTCATCGGCGCCCAGGTTTGGCCCTGGTTTAAAGATTTGAAAATACCCCCACCTTCCGTCGCCACAAAGAGCACGCTCGGATTCTGGGGATCGCTCGTCAACGACCTCAACTTTGTATTCGTCAAACCGTCTTTTACCTGCGTCCAAAAACCGGAATTGCCGACCATTTTGTAAACGCCGCTCTGCCAGACGGCGGCATAATAGGTTCCAGGGGTTTTGGGATCGGCCAGGAGATCGACAATAGACAAATTCTTGAAACCATTATTAATGGCCTGCCAGCTCGATCCGCCATCGGTGCTGCGGAAAATGCCCCCGCCATCGATGCCGGCGTAAACCAGGCTGGGTATAAAAGGGTCGCATGCCAGCGCCGTCACTTCAGCGTTCTTCAATCCCCTGTTTGTTGCGTTCCACAAACCGCCGCCATTGGCCGTCTGAAAAACTCCGCCACCAACCGTGCCGACCAGTAATTTGCTTTTATTGAGCCGGGACATTTCGATACAATTCAGGTAGGTATTGGCCAGCCCGGTATTCGATTGATCCCAGAGAAAGCCGCCGTTGATGGATTTATAGATACCATCGCCGTTGGATGCGGCGTAAATCGTATTCCGGTTATCAGGATCGACCTTCATTGCCTTAATATTTCTATTCGCCATACCGTTACTAAAAGGCAGCCAGCTCGCTCCCCTGTTGGTCGTTCGGAAAATACCGTCAAGTGTGGCGGCCAGAATCTCCTTAGGATCCAGCGATTTGATGATGATGTCACTGATTTTTAAATTTGCCAGACCGTTATTCACTTTCACCCAGGCCGTGTCTTTTGCGCTGCGGCGGAAAATTCCCGCCTCGGCCGTCCCAAGGTAGATCGTGCTGTCACTATCGTCGATCAGAATCGTGGTGAAATCGATATTGGTCAGGGAATCGGCATTCACCGTCTGCCAATTCGACCCGGAGTTAAAAGATTCGAACAGCCCCAGGTCGGTAGCCAGGTAAATATGCTGAGGTGAATTCTTATCAAAATCGATATCACGAATGTTGAGCGTGATAAGCCCGGCGTTCGATTCACGCCAGGTGTTGCCGCCATCCGTGCTTTTGTAAAATCCGCCATACCTTGTACCGACATAGACGACATTGTTGAGCACAGGATCCACTTTAGCGACTTGAACCCGCAAATCCGGCAGACCCTGGTTGACGGGATTCCAGGTGGCGCCAGCATCGATACTCTTCCATACGCCGGCTGTTTCCAGCCCAAGATAAATGATACTTTCATTGCTCTTGTCCAGCGCAATGGTGCGGACATTCCCGCCGTAAGGTCCGTTGCTCATCCAGACGTCGTTTTGTGCCGAAATTGACAATGGCAGGGACACTATAAACAGGAAAAACAAAGCTTGTCTCAAATTCATCATCCTAACTTCCCACGCTTATGTTCAAATTCACTTTTTATACTTAGTGCTTGAAGGAAAACTCCTTACCAGCGGTGTCATTGCGAAGAGTGAGGAACGAACGACGAAGAAATCCCCTTACTTTTCAGGAGATTGCTTCGGCAANAAACGCCTCGCAATGACAGCAAAATTTCAAATTGAATAGTTATCGTTCAGACTCTTTATTTTATCATCCGTCTCACTAAAGCTTTCATAACCAGAAAAGTATAGGCTGCATTTCCGATCAGGTAGCGCCGCCACAGCCGCCGGGGCTCCTGAATCAGCCGATACAGCCACTCAAGTCCGGTTTTTTGCATCCAGGCCGGCGCCCGCTTTGTCAATCCACCCAAAATGTCAAAACTTCCGCCGACGCCATGAACCACGGTGACGTTGAGATCGTGAAAGTGACGCCTCACCCATTTTTCTTTTTTGGGCGAGCTCATGCCGATCAGTAAAATATCGGCCTGTGATCGAGCTATATCGTTAATAACCTCCCGCTCGCTTTCCGGACTGTCATAGTAGCCATTCCTAAAACCGGCAATCTGTAGCGAAGGATGCCGCTGTTTCAAGCTCCGAACTGCTCTTTCAATGACCGGCTGCCGCGCTCCTAAAAAATAAATTCGATAGCCCTTTGCTGCGGCCATTTCGATCAACCTGTTCATGAGATCCGTGCCATTCACCCTGCCGGGCAACGGCCTGGACAGCAGCCAGGAAGCCCACATAATGGGAACGCCATCCGCTCCCACCAGCTCCGCTGTTCGAATGATGTGCGCAAGCTCGTGATCCTTTCTGGCCAGGACGATCTTGCCGGCATTCACCAGGACGATGTGCAAAGGCTTTTTGGCTAGGATAGCCTCGTCAATGCAAGATACAACCTGATCCAGGTTCAGGCGGTCAATGCCAAAACCGAATATGTAAGAACGTCCGTTTCCATGTCGATGGAGCGTCTCTTTTTCATGTTGAAATGGCTCGATCTCGTTATTTAAGACATTGACACTCTCTTTGATCTCAATCATGCCGTCTGTGCTTTCCGATTAGATTAAAATACGTCTGCTCATAGCGTTTGACCATTTGCTCCTGGGAAAATTCGGATACAGCCATTTCTTTGGCACACCGGCCAATTCTCAAGCGCAACGCTTTATCACCGAGCAACCGTATCGTCAGCTCGGCCAAATCCTCGGGATGGCGTGGCCGGACCAGAAAGCCGTTTGTGCCGTGTTGAATAAAATCCTCGTTACCAGCGACCCGCGTTGCCACCACCGGTTTGCCGAGCATCATCGCTTCGATCAGGGCATTGGAACATCCTTCACTCTTTTGCGAGGTCAAGAGAACGACATCGAAAAGGTTGACAAAATTGGCCACGTCCGGGCGATTGCCCAAAAAGGAGACCGAGGCGTCTATTGCCAATCGTTTTGCCAAAACCTTCATCCTGGTTAATTCAGGACCGTCGCCGATGAGCAGGAAATGCGCGTCCGGGTATTTACCGGCGATTATTTTCGCGGCCTTGAAAAAAGTCTCATGATCCTTTTGGGGAACCATCCTTGCCACCATGCCGACAACCGGGGCGCATCCATTAATACCCAACTCCTTCCTGACTTTGTCAGCGGGCCGGGTGATGCGTATGCGCTGCTCGTCGACGCCGTTGAAAATTACCCGGGTCTTGTCTTCCGGTGTCTTTCTGGACATGACGAAATTTTTGCCAGCCATGCTGTTGGCCACCACCAGGTCGGCGTGTCTGAAAAACCGGTTTTCCAGAAAAAAATAACAGCGGCTTCCCGGCGACGAATAGACCGGCCTGGCATTTCTCTCCGTCAAAATGCTGTGGGGAACGCCATAAAACCTTCCAAAGAACAATCCGATGATCCGGGCCGATACGTTATAACTCTGTATGACATCAAAGTAATCATTATGCAGCAGATCGGCAAGATTGCGTAAAAAGAAAAAGTCAAAGCCGTTTTTTTTCTCCAGGTAAACGATACGAATATCTTTTACGGATTCAAATTCGCGACCGAGATCGCCTCGACGGTAAAAGACCGCAACGGTCACATCGAACTGTTGCTTGTCCAGGCCATTGACCAATGACAACAACTGGATTTCCGCGCCGCCTGTTTGCAGCGATGGAATAAGATAGAGAATATGTATTTTCTTCCTCCGGGCTCTTTTTTCGGCGCGAAAAACCTTCGATGCTTCAACCTGTTCTGTTTTCATTTTTCCAGACCTCTGATCGCACACTCAGGCATAGCCAAGCGCTTTCATCTTTTCCCAGGTGGCCTTATTAAAGCCGGGCTGTTTATCATCAGCCACATGTGGCTTTAGCGACTCATGCCATCTATCCAGCGCTTTTTCGTACTGGCGAACGGTTTCATTGCGGCTGTCATAAATGTTATTTTCTTCCGAGGGATCTTTTGCGAGATCGAAAAACTCGCTCGTCCCGTCGGAAGAGCGGATGAGCTTTTCCGCCAGGGTACGATAGCTCTTAAGGTCGCGGAAATACTGGGCAAAATCCTCCTTTGCTAAATGATTGCTTCTATTGAGCCAGCGGTCGACCATTTTTTCCGGGCTGACCGTCTCCGTTAGAGCGGCCTGGCGAGCCGGCCCATTCAAAAAGGATATGCCTTGATTTTCGTTTTTGTAATTCCAGTCGACGGCTAATCCTTCGAGGATGGTCGGAACCAGATCGTTCGTCTGGGCCAACTCTTTAAAATGCTGGCCTTGCGGAAACCACTGCGGATAGCGTATCAGTAAAGGTACCTTTATCAGTGGATCGTAAAGGCAGAAAGCGTGCCAAATGTAACCTCTTTCGCCAAAGCATTCGCCGTGATCCGCGGTAATCAGGACGACGGTTTCATCCAATATCTCTTTCTCTTTCAGCGCTTCAAAAATGCGGCCGAGGCGCCAATCGAGATAGGCAATTTCGCCGTCATACATTTGTTGATAGAGATCGAGCCGGTGCCGGGTGAAAGTCTTTTTACCGGCAAAATAGCTGATATGGTCGAATTCGAGATATTCCAACGATTCCCGCCAGGAGCCTGCAAAAAATCGTCGGCGGAATGGCAAAGGCGGGAAATAGACCGAATGAGGCTCCTGGTAATGTATGAAAGCAAAAAAAGGCTGTTCGCTTTGCCGGTTCCTCAGCCATTTGAAGAAAGCGACCTCCGTGCGGAAAGCACCGTCATCTCTCTGTAAAGCCCGCTGCCTGTTGAACGAATCGATCACATCCTTGACGATGGTTTTCGCACGTGTCGACAGACCCGTTTTTAATCCGCTCATCAATCCATCATTCCCACCCTTTTCGCCCGCCTGATGCTTTTGCTCGCGTCCCCGGTAATAGTAGGAATCGAATCCCTGGGTCAGCCCGGTTTCCGGCGTGATGTAGATGTTGTTCGAAAAACAGGTGGTGGCGTAGCCGATGCTTTTGAGTATGGTGGCAAGCGAAGGAACGTCCTCGTCCAGATAATATCGGTTATTGGTAAAGCCATGCGAAGTGGGATACAGTCCCGTCAGGATCGATGATATCGATGCGCCCGTCCAATTCCCCGGCGAGATGGCATTATCGAAAATAAGGCCTTCCCGGGCGAAAAGAGAGAGGTTGGGCGTTGTCTCTTTATCGTAGCCGTAGCAGGACAGATTGGCTGCTCTCAGGCTGTCGATGGTGATGAGCAAAATGTTGGGATGTTTCATGAGTGAAAAAAGTGTCCTTGAATTTATCGCAAAATCGTAATAGATCGGAGAGGTCTATTGGTATCCGATCACAGGTGCTCCAATTACCCAGCCAATATAAAAAAGGGTTAAAATAATTAAGATCATTTTGACTTTAATCATTCTGACTATTTGTATAAATATCGACCTAATTTGAGCGATATTGCCTTGGCACGTCCATTTGTAAGGCATCATGTCATTCTGGAAGAATCTTTGTTTTTGTGTGCAAAATTACAAAAATTCCTACTGAATGACATTTGAATCGCTCAATTTGGGACTGAATAATTTGAGCACCAAAGATCGATTACCTTCTCACATCACGCATGAACTCGTCGATCCTCCTGGCCCTGTTCAACCAGGAATAGCCCTCAACCTGTTTGCGCGCCTGCGTTGTCATTCTGGCGGCCAGTCGTTCATCGGCTAACACTTTTCGAATGCCATCAGCCAGCGAGCTCGGATCGCCGGATCGAAAGAGAACGGCGTTTTCTCCGTCGCGCAAAATTTCCATCAGCACCGGCTGATCGCTCGCCACAATCGGTCGCGCCGCAGCCATGTATTCGAACAGCTTTAAAGGCGAGGTATACGAGCTGATATCGCCGTGCGGCGTGTTGGGCAAAACCAATACATCGGCAGCGCTTTGGTACAGCGGCACGCGGTGCGGCTCGACAAATCCGACAAAACGAACGTTCGCAGACGCGAATCGCCGCAACGGATCGATCTGTTTTGGCGTCCCGCCGACAATATAAAAAAGAACATTTTCATCAAAATAATGCGCCGCCTGCAAAAGAACCTCGGCGCCTTTTCCCGGCAACAACTGGCCCGTATAACATATCAGCTTTTTATCATCTTCATCCAAATGTAAAACGGCGCGGGCTTTTGGGCGGCTCAGCGGAGGCTGCGCCAGCCGGGCGTCCTGAACGCCATCGGGGCAGACAATGATTTTTTGATCGTCCAGGCCATATCTTTTTTGCAGCTCATTTTTCAGCGCATGGGTGATAGATACAAGCCCGTCCGACTGCATCAGGGCTTTTCGAAAAAACGACTCCGGTTGCTGCGATAATGAATGCGCCTCGAAATAGATGGTTATTGGCGAACGCCTGAGCAGGACTTTTTTTCGGTTTATGAAAACAACGGCGGCGTTGACGTTGCGCGAGTAAACCACAGTCGGTTGGCGCAACCTTCCGCGCAACAGCCGCGAAAGAATAAAAAAATCGGTCGCCGCCAACATCGTAAGGCCGCCGATGAAAGGAATTTTCAGTTTTCCGAAAAGCGACTCGTCTCTCGCCGGTTTGCTCAGGCTCAGCAGCGTCGGCAGCGTCATCATCCGAAAGACCGGCTCGACGCCGTAAAACGAATATATGTCCTTATCGGGGCGGTCGAAGTAAAAAGGACGAATCAGTGTGACATCAAAACCTGTTTTGGCAAAGGCCTCGCACATAAACATTTGCTGAATGGTGCAGGCCGAAGAATCCGGAAACCTTTCGTTGGAAAAGTAAAGTAAATTCAAGAGCGTCTACCACGATAGAGATAAACAATCACATAGCTGCCGATCATCCTCAGGCTGGTTAAAACGATCAACGCCAGTCCCGCACCGATCACGCCAAAGCGTAAAATGAAATAATAGAGCACGCCAAGATAAATGGCCATCGCAACAATTGTATTGAAAAGGTGAAACTTGAGCGCCGGTGTTTCCAGTTGGCCAACGATCAAGCTCGAGGACAGTGTGTAAAACAGCCGAAAGACACCGACGACCGCCAGAACTCGCAGCAGCGCCGCGCCGTGATTGTATTTGCCTTTGTATAAAAAATCAAGAATCGGTTGAGCGCCGACCAGAAAAAAAACCAATAGCAGAAAAGCAATAACGGCAACGACGATATTCAATTGTCTGAAACGAACGCCTTTTTGCCTGCCGAATTCGGGTACCCACACGTATTTACCGGCGCGCGTGAGAATGGCAAATATTTGCGCCGGAACCGCCGTTGCCGTAAAAAGGGCCATGTAATCATAACCCATCAATTTGGTGATGAACAAGCCATCCGCATAACTGATGACCGATATGGATGCTTCGACACCCATGAGAAGCAGACCGGATTTGTGCATCTCGAAAGGCACCTTTTCCGGCCCGATGGGGATCGTACGATAGGCCAAGATCCCGTCCACCAGGCCCATCAACACGATAACGCTGATGTATGCGACAATGGCGTAAAGTACGGATATTTTGGCAAAAAAGTAAACCGCAAGCAAAAAGAAAAAGAACAGACCCTTGAATCCGCTGTACATCAAAATGGCCTGGTTGTACCGCTGCTGACTGCGAAAAAGATTGGAAAACAGGAGAATATAGCAGAGGAAAAAAGTGCCAAAGAACAAGGCGATGAGCTTGTAAAATTCGAGATGGTAAATAATGTCCACCACGACCAGACTCACAGCAATTAATATTACGGCAATAACCATGACATTGCGAAAAGCTAAATCCCACCTGTATAGCCCTGCATCGTGGCGGCTGAAATAGCGCGCCGTGGCGATATCCTGTCCCCATATCACGGCGGGGGCAATAAAAAGGATCAACGTTCGAATCAGCCCGAACTCACCGAATTCCGTGGGATCCATCACCCTGCCCAACAGGATGGACGATAGTGACGCGAGAACCATCACTCCGGTCAGCACCGCGGATACGCTGCCGATATTGAAAGCCATTTTTTTTAGCATCGTTGTCTATTCTATTGTTACTATTCAGAAGCCAGGTGGAAAGCTTACCACGAAAATAAAAACACAATTTTATTAAATGGAATTGCTAGACTGTTATTCGACTTGTAACTTTCGCTGTAGGGATAATTAAAGATCACATCATCAAGAAAGTTCTATTGATCAATGGCCGGGCTGTTCGACAGCTCTTCGCGCATCGATAATTTATGGACGGCAACGGCAAGAGCCATGAGCAGGTAAATCTGTTGATTGCCGCCGGGCAGATGCTTATCGACAAGACCGTGCAAAAGATAGGCACAAAACCCGGCAAAAAGACCGCAGCCGATTATGGATAATTGCCTGTCAGTCGAGTTTACCGTTCTGGAAATAATCTGCAAAACGGCAAGGGTAAGCCAGAGAAAGACGGCCAGGCCGATCACCCCCGTTTCGCCGGTGATCAACAGATAGATATTATGCACCGGCCTTCTCAATTCGCCGAATCGGCGTCCGAGGATAGTATCATCATACTGTTGCATCACTTCACCATAATTATTGACTCCAACGCCGCCGATCGGATGAGCTTCGATCACCGAAAATGCAACCTGAAACATGGGGATTCGACCGATGGCCGAGCCGTAGTCCTCTCCGAAAAGCCGGCGCTCCACCGTTTCCGAAAAAATAGAGAGAACCACGCCGGCGCTGATCAGGACGATGAAAAAAGCGCCCGATACCGTGCCAAATCCTATTCTTTTGTGCCTGAACAGAAGAAACAGAAAAATGAGCATGGAAATAAAGACGGCAGCCCAGCCGCCGCGCGAGCCGGTCATGATCACGGCGGCCATGCCAAAGACAAAAATACCCAAAGCCGCCAACCGATGCAGAAATCGTTTTTCAATCAAAAAGGCACCAAGCACGAGCGGCAGGAGCAGCTCCAAAAACATGGCAAGCCGGTTAGGATGGCCAAGCGTGCCGCCCGCCCGCAGCAGCTTGGATAGATCCCGCTCCCTGATCTGCGTCTCTCCCAAAAAGCCCAGCGCCAGGGAATTGCCGAAAAACATTTGCAGAGAGGCAATGACACATTCAAAAGCGACACTGGCCAACAACGTCCATAGAACGATTTTGACATCCTGGTGGTCGCGGATTTGATTGGCCACAACGAAATAGAGAATGAATACCTTGACCATCTGGAAAATTTCCAGGGTGGCCAGGTCCAGGCGCGGCGCCCACAGTAACGTCAACAGGCACACTTCGATATAGATGATCGCGGGAACAGAGATTTTAGCGAAAAAACTGAAGGATTTTTGTTCACTGCCGGCCAAATCAAGAATCCAAAAGAAAAGCAGCAAAATGACAAACACATCCCGCAATGAGACGCCGAGCGTATGCGCGCCAGCCTGGTCTTCCATAATATGCACAAAATTGACATCGATGATGAGCGGTATGGAAAAAACCGTACATATCAGCAGAAAGCGCCTGACATCGCCAAAAATGGCAGCAACAAAGGGAAAAGCAATGCCGAGGATGAGCATGGACAAAAGCCGTCGCGGCATACCGGAAATGGCGATCACACCCAGGCCGAGCAGTGTGCCCAGCAGGATGAAAACTATAAACTGAAATGAGATGATCTTCTTGGGCATTGATTGCATACGGCGATAAATAATTTTATAAATATTCCGCCCACGAAATACACGAAACAACCGAAATAAATGAAAAAAAGCCAGAACAACAGTGAAAGATTGGTCACAAATATTTTTGGATTAATGGGACAAAATGTTTGCCGAAACAGCAAAATTCATAATCTCAGTCCTGTAGGGACCAAATGTTTGTAGCAATCAATAAAACCCCGCATGTTCAGTCCCATAGGGACTGGATGTTGATGACTGTCAAGCTATTTACCATTTTATTGGGGCCTTCACAATTTCTGCAACATCCCGTCCCTAGCGGGACGGAGGCCTTTAACTTGTTGGTTGCTACAAACATCATGTCCCTAAAGGGACCGGCAGCGCGAAAATGGGTTGATCACAAAAAAGTTTTGGTCTAAACGAATCAGTACGCTAGCAATATTTAAGCAAACCTTCGCTGTAGTACCATTTCTACCTTTCGTTTATTTTGTGTGTTTAGTGGGTCAAAAAGTCACCTGATTTTTCTTGAACAAACCGAAAACGCTCTGCAGACCCGCCGCTGCAAAAATCAATACGTAAGGCTCGACGGGAATCCGGTAACGGACTTCGGCATATATGAGCGAATAGCCAACGGACATGCCAAAAATGGTCAGGAACAACAGGCTTGTGTATGGACTGAAAGGTTTTGCCCCGGCCAAACCCACCAGGGCAAAAACAAAAACCGGAAGCATGGTGAGAATACTGGCCGTCTTGACCACCAGCCATAACGAATCGCCGCCGGCGAACATCCTCTGATCCGCCCGGTGGATCTTGTCGCGGTAAGCCGGGTCACGGGAATCCAGCCTGTCCGGGTAAAGCGCCCAAAAATGCCTCGATTCGGAAAGCACGTGGCGGGCGGTTCCAAGCGGATGTGCCGCATAATGAATCATGGTATTGAGAATCGTATCTTTCGACGAACCCAGCGGCTGCTGCTGGCGATACTCTACGGTCGAGCGAAAGCCCGAGTCGACCTCCTTTTGCTGGGCTTTTTGGTTTTCCAAATTTGGCAACACCGTATAAGGCAGCGGCTGCACCAACGTCAGCCGGCCGTAGAGTTGATAGTTGCGAATCGTCCACGGCGATAAAGCGACCATAAAGGGAAGAAGAAACGCCAGGACACGCAGCATATTTCGTTTTAATTTCTTTGCGTCAAAAAGAAA
>Ga0154721_1165_pt1 | contig 13459 bp, 9 predicted proteins | sample Rifle2008BG16ft_FD_105729 | JGI IMG/M metagenome (GOLD analysis project Ga0154721, IMG submission 105729) | candidate division KSB1 bacterium RBG_16_48_16 | reverse complement strand
TCACTTTAGAATGTTCGGAATGCAAACGTCGGAATTACACGACCACCAAGAACAAACGAAAACAAACGGGTCGTGTCGAATATAAAAAGTACTGCAAATGGTGTAACAAACGCACCAGTCATAAAGAGACCAGATAGTGCCTTGTGTTAGGCCTGTAGCACAATTGGCTAGTGCGCCGGACTCCAAATCCGGAGGTTGGGGGTTCAAGTCCCTCCAGGCCTGCAACTCTAATCAAGCGAAGTGCTGACTCATTCAGCGCTGACGTGTATTTGGAACCCAATACTCTGGCAGAAAAATGTTTCAAAAAGTGACGAAATTCCTTCGGGACGTGAATAACGAAATGGCGAAAGTAAGCTGGCCCAGCCGGAACGAATTGAAAGGTCAAACGATTATTGTCATTGTTGTCTCGTTGTTCTTTGCTGTATTTATTTTCGGAGTGGATCATTTATTATCAAGAGTGATTAGTCTAATCTACTAGTCAGGAATTTATCCCGTATCATCCTGCAATCCTGTCAAAAAAATTCAATTCAGAAAAGGACTGAATGGCTTGGTGAGAAAAGCACAACAATTGGTGGAACAAGAACAAGAAATAAAAGAATCTGAAGAGATTAAATGGTATGCGATCCACGTGCTTTCGGGGCATGAGAATAAGGTGAAGGCTTATCTGGAGAACGAGATCAAGCACGCCAATCTTGTGGAAAAGATAACGGACATTCTTGTTCCTTCCGAACAAATCACAGAGATGAAAGAGGGCAAAAAGCGTGTCCGCACAAAGATCATGTTTCCGGGCTATATGCTTGTCAAAATGGTCTTTGATAAAGACAGCCGCCACCTCATTCTCAACACACCCGGAGTGACGAATTTCGTCGGTCGAAAGAATGAGCCTGTTCCGCTAAAACCTGATGAAGCGGAAAGAATTATCGGCAAAGCCAGAGATTCCGGTGCTGATCGCAGCAAGGTGCCGTTTCACGTTGGCGATCCGATCAAAGTTACCGATGGTCCGTTTACGGATTTTGCCGGGTTTATCGAGGAAGTCAATGAAGAAAAGAATAAAGTCAAGGTCCTGGTCAGTATATTCGGAAGATCGACGCCGGTAGAACTCGACTTTTTACAGATTGAACTGGAATCATAGGAATTAGGACAATGGCAAAAAAAGTTATTGGCTTGATAAAACTTCAAATCTCCGCTGGCAATGCGAATCCATCTCCCCCCGTGGGCCCTGCCCTGGGTCAGCATGGCGTCAACATTATGGAATTTTGCAAGGCTTTTAACGCCAGAACCCAGGATAAGCAAGGCCTGATTATTCCGGTGGTCATTACGGTTTACCAGGATCACTCTTTTACTTTTATCACAAAGACACCACCGGCTGCGGTGTTGTTAAAAAAAGCCGCCGGTTTGGAGAAAGGTTCCGCTGAACCGAACCGGGAAAAAGTTGGAAAAGTGACAAAAGACCAGGTGCGCCAAATTGCTGAGACAAAATTGCCTGATTTAAATGCCGATGATGTAGAGATGGCCATGCGGATGATCGAAGGTACGGCTCGAAGCATGGGTATCCTTGTCGAATAGCTTGAACCATTTTGCCATCTTAAAAAATAAGCACATTCGGAGATAAGATGAAACGCAGTAAACGATATGACCAGGCCCTCGCGAATATTCAAAAAGCAAAGCTTCATACGATAGCGGAGGCCATTCAGCTCGTCAGAGATTCGTCCTCTACCAAATTCGACGAGTCTGTTGACGTTGCCGTGCGATTGGGAGTCGACCCGCGCAAGGCCGATCAGATGGTTCGTGGCACGGTGATTTTGCCGCACGGCACCGGCAAGAAAGTTCGCGTCCTTGTTTTAACCAAAGGCGAAAAAGAAAAAGAAGCCAAAGAGGCCGGCGCGGACTATGTCGGTTCCGACGATCTTATCGAGAAAATTCAAGGCGGCTGGTTTGAATTTGAGGTGGTCATCGCCACGCCGGATATTATGTCGCAGATTGGCAAGCTGGGGCGCGTCCTGGGTCCTCGTGGCCTGATGCCGAATCCGAAAACGGGCACGGTGACATTCGAGGTCGGCAAGGCCGTAAGAGAAGCCAAGTCCGGCAAGATATCTTTTCGCGTCGATAAATCCGGGAATGTCCACGCGGCTGTTGGCAAGAGATCGTTCGAGCCGGCGCAATTGAAAGAAAACGTTCAGATTTTTATGGATACGATAAATCGGCTCAAACCGCCAACGGCAAAAGGTGTTTATATTAAGAACATCACCCTGTCGAGCACCATGGGCCCAGGAGTCCGTGTGGACAAGAACGCGATCATGGATGCTGTCTAGTCTGCGGGAATAGAGAAAATATTTTGACGTAAGGAAGAGAATTCATGCTACGGCCAGAAAAAGTACAACGTGTCGAAGAGATCTGCGAAAGCTTGTCGAGCGCTAAAAGCGTTTTTATGACGGATTTTAAGGGATTATCTGTTGATGATATGACCAGGCTGCGCCAGGAATTTCGCAAGGCCGGCGTCAAGTATATGGTGGTAAAAAACACCCTGGCCAGGATTTCGGCGGAAAAGGTCGGTTATTCCGATATGGTCAAATACCTTAACGGCCCGACGGGATTAGCCCTGGCGTTCGAAGACCCGGTGGCGCCGGTAAAGGTCATTCATGATTTTGTAAGCACCATAAAGCCAACCATAAAAGCCGCGATTCTGTATGGACAATTACTGGATGAAAAAGCCGCCGAGGAAATCAGCAAAATACCGCCGCGACAGGTTTTGCTTGGCCAGGTCGTCAGCGGTATTGCCGCACCGATTTCCGGATTGGTTGGAAGCCTGAAGGCTTTGATGAGTAATTTGGTCAACGTGTTGGATCGGATAAAAGAAACTAAACAAGGTTAAATATTCATGTCCTATAACTCAAACGGGAGGATGAAATGCCCGAAAAAGAAGTTGCAGCAGAAAAGAAAACGAAAACAGCAAAAACAGCAGAGGTGAGCGATTCGAAGGTTGAAGAAATTCTGAAATCCATAGAAGAAATGACAGTTCTTCAACTATCGAAATTAGTAAAAGCCCTTGAGGAAAGATTTGGAGTCACTGCCGCAGCGCCGGTTGCTTTTGCCGCCATGGGTGGTCCGGCCGCAGGTGGAGCTGCTCCTGCCGAAGTGGAAGAAAAGACAGAGTTCGATGTTGTGCTGAAATCTGCCGGCGCGCAAAAGATTCAAGTGATCAAGGTTGTGCGCACGTTGACCAGCCTGGGCTTAAAGGAAGCCAAAGATCTTGTCGATGGTGCTCCGAATACCGTAAAGGAAGGTGCCACCAAGGAAGAAGCGGAAGCTATGAAAGCCAAGCTGGAAGAAGTTGGCGCAGAAATCGAGCTCAAGTAAGTCAAAAAATAATTTACCAAAGAAACCGAGCCCATAAAGCTCGGTTTTTTAAAGTTGATACAAACCCTGAAAGGAAGTGAAGCCTTTGGCATCAGGAGCTTTAAGGGAAAGACACTCTTTTTCAAAAATTCCTTCTGCTGTCGATATTCCGGATCTGCTCGATATTCAGTTAAAGTCATACCGCGATTTCCTGCAACACGATATTCTGGCCCGAAAGCGGAAGAATGTCGGCCTGCAGGCCGTGCTGAAAAGTATTTTCCCCATTGTCGATAGCCGGGAAAACTTTACGCTTGACTTTATCGAGTATTATGTAGAACAGCCGAAATATACGGTTGAAGAATGTCAGGAGAGAGGAACCACCTATTCCGTCGCTCTAAAAGCGAAATTGCGACTCTCCATAAAGGATGAATACGATCCTGAAAATCCCCTGGCGAATTCCATCGAACAGGTCGTCTATCTGGGCAATATGCCTTTTATGACCCATCGAGGAACGTTCATCATCAACGGGGCGGAGCGTATAATCGTCAGTCAATTGCACAGGTCCCCTGGAGTCTTCTTCGACGAGTTGACGCATCCGAACGGAACGAGGCTTTATTCCGCCCGCATTATCCCGCTACGTGGTTCGTGGATTGAATTTAACACGGACATTAACGACATCATGCACGTCTACATCGATCGCCGAAAAAAGTTTTTAGTCACTCAATTACTCAGGGCGATCGGCTATTCTTTGGACAGGGATATCCTCGAAGAGTTCAATCTTATCGAGCAAATCGATCTCAAGAAAGCCGATTTATCCGAGTACATCGGCGCCAAGGTTGTCAACGATATTATCGATATGGAAACAGGTGAGGTGATCGTTGACAAGCTTGAAGAAATTCAGGAGCACCATGCGGAAGCTATCAAAGGATTAAAAATCGACAAAATAGAAGTCCTCAGGTCCGATACAATTTTCGGACCGGAAATTATCAGCAATACCATTATCAAGGACGCCACAAAATCGCAGGAAAACGCTTTGGAGCTGATTTATCAACAGCTCCGCTCCGGCGATCCGCCCGATATTGACACGGCAAAACAGCTTATCGAGCGGCTCTTTTTCAATCCCAAGCGATACGATCTTGGCGATGTGGGTCGGCATCGCTTGAATAAAAAACTTAATTTAGGCGTCGATCCGGAATTCACCGCGTTGACGAAAGAGGATATTGTGGGCATCATTCGTTTGCTTCTCGACCTGAGAAAAGGCAAACGCTCCGCCGACGATATCGATCACCTGGGCAATCGCCGGGTAAAGACGGTTGGCGAACAACTGGCCGCGCAGATGAGCGTGGGCCTGGCCCGTATGGCGAGGACGATCAAAGAGCGCATGAACCTGCGGGAAAGCGACAACCCCACTCCGCAAGACCTGGTCAATGCCCGCACCATTTTGTCGGTCATCAACACATTTTTTGGCACCAGCCAGTTATCCCAGTTCATGGATCAGACCAATCCGTTGGCCGAGCTGACTCACAAAAGACGTCTCTCAGCTCTTGGGCCGGGCGGTCTTACCAGGGAGCGGGCCGGTTTCGAAGTGCGCGACGTACATTACACTCACTATGGCCGACTTTGTCCGATTGAAACACCCGAAGGCCCCAATATCGGCCTGATTTCTTCTTTGACGACCTTTGCTCGCATCAATGATTATGGCTTCATCGAAGCGCCTTACAGGATCGTGGAAAACGGCAAGGCGACGGATAAAATTCGCTTTCTGACGGCCGACGATGAGGAAGAGCAAATCGTTGCACAAGCGAACGAACCTCTTGGCTCGGACAGTGCGTTCGTCAACGATCGTGTGAAATGCCGCTACCGGGGCGAGTTCCCGGTCGTAACTCCGGATCAGGTGGTTTACATGGATGTTTCTCCTGCGCAAATCGTGTCTGCTGCTGCCTCGTTGATCCCCTTCCTGGAGCACGATGACGCGAACCGAGCGCTCATGGGATCGAACATGCAACGCCAGGCGGTGCCGTTGTTGAAACCGGAATCACCCTATGTTGGCACGGGCATGGAAGGCAAGGTCGCGCGCGATTCACGCGCCGTTGTGCTGAGTGATGTGGATGGCATCGTCGAAAAAGTAGAGGCCGACAAAATTGTGATTCGCAAAACACAACTATCGGATGATGAAGATATCGACAGCCTTCTTGATTTTAATAGAACCGATCTGGTCGCGTACAATCTGATTAAATTTCAGCGAACCAATCAGGATACCTCTATCAACCAAAAGCCTGTTGTCAGCGTTGGTGATGTTGTCAGGAAGGGACAGGTTATTGCTGATGGCGCGGCCACCGATGACGGTGAATTAGCCCTCGGCCGCAACATCCTCGTCGCCTTCATGCCGTGGCGGGGATATAATTTTGAAGATGCTATCGTCATTTCCGAGCGCGTCGTACGCGACGATGTCTTTACCTCCGTTCATATCGAAGAGTTCGAGCTTCAGGTGCGCGATACAAAGCGAGGCGAAGAGGAGTTGACCAGGGAAATACCGAACGTCAGCGAAGAAGCGACCAAAGACCTGGATGAAAACGGCATCATACGCGTCGGCGCCGAAGTAAACCCGGGCGATATTCTGGTTGGTAAAGTGACGCCCAAAGGCGAAACAGATCCGACTCCGGAGGAAAAGCTGTTAAAAGCTATTTTTGGCGAAAAAGCCGGCGATGTCAAAGATGCTTCTTTGAAAGCGCCCCCCGGCTTGAAGGGTGTCGTCATTGATTCCAAATTGTTTTCTCGTAAGAAAAAAGATTCTACCACCAAGAAAAAAGATAAAAAAGGGTTGGATGACCTGGAAGTCTGGCTGGAGAATGAAAAAGCCGAAGCAAAACGCCATCGGGACAGGAAGCTGAACGCCGTTCTCAAAGGAAAGATCTCGAGTGGTATTCGAGACCTGGAAACGGGCAAGGTCATTATCAAAGCCAACACCGCTCTCAAAGAATCCAACCTGGAAAAACTCGATTACGACACGGTGGATTTTTCGCAGAACCTTTTAACGGATGAAGAAACCAATGAGCTGATCAGTGAGATCGTTGAACGGTACAATAAAAAGTTGTCCGATATCGACGAGGAATACGAGCTCAGAAAATTCAAGATCGTCGTTGGTGATGAGCTGCCGCCGGGAATCGTGCAACTGGCAAAGGTCTATGTCGCCAAAAAGCGCAAGCTGATGGTGGGCGACAAAATGGCTGGCCGGCATGGCAACAAAGGTGTAGTAGCCAAGATCGTTCCAATGGAGGACATGCCTTACCTGCCGGATGGAACGCCTGTGGACATCGTTCTCAACCCACTTGGCGTGCCGTCGCGTATGAACCTTGGACAAATCCTTGAAACCAATTTAGGCTGGGCGGCTCGCGAGCTGGGTGTCAAATACGCCACACCTGTTTTTGACGGCGCCAGCCTGGATGAAGTATATCACGAAATGGAAAAGGCAAAAGTACCGTTGAGTGGCAAGTCCACTTTATACGACGGCCGCACCGGTGAATTGATCGATGACGAGGTGACAATCGGCTATATTTATGTGATGAAATTGTCCCACCTTGTTGAGGACAAAATTCACGCCAGGTCGATTGGCCCTTACTCCCTCATCACCCAGCAGCCGCTTGGCGGAAAGGCTCAGTTTGGCGGGCAACGATTTGGTGAAATGGAGGTGTGGGCGCTGGAGGCTTATGGCGCGGCGTATACCTTGCAGGAAATACTGACTGTCAAAAGTGACGACGTTCGCGGCCGGTCAAAGACTTATGAAGCCATAGTCAAAGGAGAGAACCTGCCTGAACCCGGGATTCCCGAATCGTTTAACGTCTTGTTGCGCGAGCTTCAGGGACTTGGACTGGACGTCGAATTGCTGAACCAAAAGCGCAACAGGAATTAGTCAAGTCGCTAAATGTTGTAATAACCAGGCTCTCATTTTGAGTTTGGAGGTGATATTTTGAGTTACATGATATCTCACGAGCTGCCGACGCAGACAACAAACTTTAATGCCATATACATCGGCCTTGCATCGCCGGATAAGATTCTCGAAAGGTCGCACGGAGAAGTAACCAAGCCGGAGACCATTAACTATCGTTCTTTTAAACCGGAAAAGGACGGCTTGTTCTGCGAGAAAATATTTGGCCCGGTACGCGATTGGGAATGCCACTGCGGAAAGTACAAACGCATTCGCTACAAAGGCATTGTTTGTGACCGCTGTGGTGTGGAAGTGACCATGAAAAGCGTGCGTCGCGAGCGTATGGGACATATTTCATTGGCCGTGCCGGTGATTCATATCTGGTACTGGAAATCATTGCCGTCCAAAATCGGCTACATCCTCGGCTGTAGTATTAAAGAGCTGGAACGGATTATTTATTACGAATCCTATATCGTTATCCGACCCGGCGCAAGCGGCCTGGCTTTTAAAGAACTCATTAGCGAAGAGGAGTACGTCGAGGTTTCCATGGAGGTGGCGGAAAAGGAAGCCGATCTTCCTGAAGAAGAGCGATTCAAAGCCGGTATGGGTGGGCAGGCTATTCTGGATATTCTCAAACATGTCGAGGTTGATACTTTATCTCATGACCTGCGCTACCAGGCCAAGCATGAGACGTCGATTCAAAGAAAAAATGAAGCTCTCAAACGACTCAAAGTGATCGAGGCCTTCAGGCGTTCGAATTTAGAGCGCCATAATAAACCGCAGTGGATGGTCATGACGGTCATTCCCGTCGTGCCACCGGAATTGCGGCCGCTTGTGCCTCTTGAAGGCGGACGGTTTGCCACCTCCGATTTAAATGATCTTTACCGCCGCGTAATCATCAGAAACAACCGGTTGAAAAAGCTGCTTGAAATAAAGGCCCCCGAAGTCATTCTCCGCAACGAAAAAAGAATGCTTCAGGAAGCAATAGATTCACTGTTTGATAATGGCCGTCGCGCATCGGCCGTGCGGGGTGACGGCAACAGGGCGCTCAAGAGCCTGTCGGATATGCTGCGCGGCAAGCAGGGCCGGTTCAGGCAAAACCTTTTGGGAAAAAGAATCGATTATTCCGGACGGTCGGTGATCGTTGTCGGTCCTGAATTAAAACTGCATGAATGCGGCCTTCCGAAAGAAATGGCTCTCGAGCTGTTCAAGCCTTTTGTGATTCGCAAGCTGGTGGAACGCGGCCTGGTAAAAACAGTAAAAAGCGCCAAAAAGCTTGTGGAGCGCCGCGGCGCAGAAGTGTGGGAAATTCTGGAAGAAATCATCGATGGCCATCCGGTCATGCTCAACAGAGCGCCGACACTGCACAGGCTGGGTATTCAGGCCTTTCAACCGCTGTTGATCGAGGGAAAAGCCATTCAAATACATCCGCTCGTGTGCGCCGCATTCAACGCCGACTTTGACGGCGACCAGATGGCTGTGCACGTACCGCTGTCTTTTCATGCACAAATAGAGACGAAAATTTTAATGCTGTCCAGCCATAATATTCTTTCACCTGCGCACGGGCGTCCCCTGGCCATTCCCAGCCAGGATATCGTTCTGGGTATCTATTATTTGACCAAGAGCAAGCCGGGCACGCTGGGAGAAAATATGGTGTTCTCCTCTCCTGAAGAATTGGTCATTGCCTTCAACGATAACCGCGTGGCATTGCACGCACCGACAAAAGTCAGGATAGATGGCACTATCGTCAAAACCACGGTCGGGCGGGTTATTTTCAACGACATCCTGCCGACAGAGCTGGGATTTGTCAATAAAATCCTGACCAAAAAAGCGATCGAGGAATTGGTCGCAATGGCTTATGCCAGGTTGGGAAATCTTCGCACGGCGATCATGCTCGACGATCTGAAGGATCTCGGCTTCAAGTATGCCATGAGATCCGGAGTGACAATCGGATTGAACGATGTCATTGTGCCTGATGAAAAAGACGATCTGCTGCAAAAAGCCTATAATAGCGTCGAGGCAATACAAAGTCGCTACGAGCGCGGCATCATCACCGATGGTGAGAGGTACAATCAAATCATCGATATTTGGACGCACACAACCAGCAACGTCGCGGAAAAGATGTTCGAACGCCTGAGCAACGACAGACAGGGATTCAATCCCATATTTATGATGGCGGATTCGGGTGCCCGAGGCTCCAAAGAACAAATCCGCCAACTGGCCGGTATGCGAGGTTTGATGGCAAAACCGCGAAAAAGGATGACCGGATCGATGGGCGAGATCATTGAAAATCCTATTACGGCCAATTTCCGCGAAGGATTAACGGTTCTCGAGTATTTTATTTCCACTCACGGCGCCAGAAAAGGTTTGGCTGATACGGCCCTGAAAACGGCAGATGCCGGTTATCTCACCCGTCGCCTTGTCGATGTGGCGCAGGACGTCATTATTACCATGGACGACTGTGGAACAATCCTTGGTCTTCGTGTCGGTGATTTGAAAGAAGGTGAGGATGTCATCGAATCGCTCACTGACCGGATCATTGGCCGTGTTGCTGCCGAAGATGTTTACGATCCCCAAAGCGGCGATATTATCGTCGAAGCCGGCAAATTAATCAATGAAGAATTGGCCAGAAGGATTGGCATCTCGGATATTGAAACCGTTATGATTCGTTCGGTACTTACCTGTGAAGCGTCCCGCGGAGTGTGCGCAAAATGTTACGGCCGTAACCTGGCAACCGGAAAGATGGTCTGCAATGGCGAGGCTGTGGGCGTTATGGCAGCCCAGTCGATTGGCGAACCGGGCACACAACTGACCCTGAGAACCTTCCATATCGGCGGTACGGCATCCCGTATTGCCGCTCAATCGCAAGTGCAGGCAAAGCACACCGGACGGATAGAATGGGAGAATTTACGAGTCGTCAAGCGCGAAGACGGCGACATCGTCACTATCGGTCGGAATGGGCGCATCAACATTCTGGACCCGGATAATCGTGTCATCGAAAGAATGACCGTGCCTTATGCCGCGACCGTTCTCGCTGAGGCCGATCAGGCTGTTGAACGCGGCGATGTCATTTTCAGATGGGACCCGTACACCGCCAGTATCATATCGAACGCATCCGGGACGGTTGAGTTTAAGGATATCCTGGAAAACATCACATTCCGTGAGGAGCTTGATGAAACCACGGGTATGAAACAACGGGTCATCATTGACACGCGCGCCAGAAATCTCAACCCGACTATTAAGGTTGTCGATAATGACGCTAATGAGCTGAGCGCCTACGTCATACCGACAAGATCATATCTCCAGGTTTACGATGGGGAGGCGGTCAATTCCGGCGACGTGCTGGTGAAAATCCCGCGAGAAATTGCTAAAACAAGAGATATTACCGGCGGCCTGCCTCGGGTTGCCGAGCTGTTCGAAGCCCGCCGACCGAAAGAGCCGGCTGTCGTGAGCGAAATCGATGGTATTGTCCATTTTGGCGAGATGAAGCGCGGCGTGCGCAAGATCGTGGTCAAGTCCGAAGATGGGCATGAAGAAAAAATCTATCTGATTGGCTACGGCAAACACGTCCTTGTACATGATGGTGATTTTGTCCACGCAGGAGAAAAACTATCCGAAGGTTCCGTCGCTCCTCATGATATTCTGGCTATTATGGGAGCAAACAAAGTTCAGGAATACCTGGTAAACGAAATTCAGGAAGTCTATCGCCTGCAGGGTGTCGGTATAAACGACAAGCATATCGAGGTTATCGTGCGACAAATGCTGCAAAAAGTCCGCGTTGAGGACCCCGGCGATACCATGTATTTGGAGGGCGATCAGGTGGATCGGCTCATATTTCTCCAGGAAAACGAAAACATACGAAATCACGTGGTCATCACTGAAAAAGGCGCTTCAAAGTTCACTGTCCACGAGCTGATACCGACTGACGATTTCAAAAAAGTCGTCGAAAAATTAGAGGCAAAAGAAAAAGCCGTGCCACAAGGCAGGCCCGCTCAGCCGGCCACATTTCAGCCGTTGCTGTTGGGCATCACCAAAGCTTCGCTTACCACCGAAAGTTTTATTTCAGCGGCATCTTTCCAGGAAACGACCAGGGTGCTGACTGACGCCTCGATTGAAGGAAAAGTAGACCAACTCATTGGCTTGAAAGAGAACGTCGTTATGGGACACCTGATTCCTGCGGGAACGGGATTAGGTAAATATGCCCGCCTTTTAGTAAAGGGTCCGAGCCTTGAAGATGAGTCGGAGCTTGATGAGGAAGGCGTTGCTCAGCGGGAAGAAGAGAGCGAAGAAAAAGTACTGGTCGAAAAATAAATAGCTTGAAATTTGAGATATTATTATCTATATTTGCCAACTTTTCTTTAAAGGAGGATTTGTGCCAACGATTAACCAGCTCGTACGACGCGGTAGAAAAAGGGTAGCAAAATCCGGAACTGCCCCGGCGCTGACCGGTTCTCCGCAGAGGCGTGGTGTTTGTACCAGAGTTTATACGACAACGCCGAAAAAGCCAAATTCGGCGCTGCGAAAAGTTGCGCGGGTACGTTTGACGAACGGATACGAAGTGACAGCTTATATTCCCGGTGAAGGCCATAATTTGCAGGAGCACTCTATCGTTCTTATACGAGGCGGGCGAGTTAAGGACTTGCCGGGTGTTCGATACCATATCATTCGCGGAGTTTTGGACACGAGTGGTGTACAAGACCGAATGCAAAGTCGTTCGAAATATGGCACAAAGCTAAAGAAATAATGCGGATGCGAATTCATTCCTGAGAGATATTCATGCCGAGAAGAAAAAGAGCGATAAGAAGACAAATATTGCCAGATCCGAAATTTCATAAACAAGTGGTTACGAGATTTGTTAACAGCTTGATGAACGACGGCAAAAAAAGTGTTGCCGAACAACTCTTTTATGAATCGATTGATATTGTTGCGGAAAAAGCCGGAAAAGACGGGATTGAGGTTTTTGAAGCCGCGCTTGGCAACGTAAAGCCCATCCTTGAAGTGAAATCGCGGCGTGTAGGCGGTGCCACGTACCAGGTGCCGGTAGAAGTTCGTCCGAAACGGCAAGAGGCTTTGGCCATTCGCTGGCTCATTACTTATGCGAGATCGCGTTCTGACAAGACGATGGCTTTGAAATTAGCCAATGAATTCTTGTCCGCATCGAAAGGCGAAGGCGCTTCGATAAAAAAACGCGAAGACACGCACAAAATGGCCGAAGCCAACAGAGCGTTCGCGCATTTCAAGTGGTAATTCTTTGTTGTTTGACAATGATTTTTTAGCCAGTCCAGCAGTCCAACTCTAACCCGCATTAGTTGAATGTCTTTGTTCGGGCTGGAAAGTAGTTGTTTAGACTTGGCGTATGATGGATGTCCATTGAATCTTAAAAGTGTGCGAGCCACGAGCTTTAAGAGATGTGGCCTGAGTCTACGTCAATCCTGATATTTTTCTCAGCCACGTCAGCCAGCATGGGTTTTGGTGCTGTTCCTTAAAGTAAGTGGTTTTTTTATGTCAAAAATGTTAGAAAATACACGAAATATCGGCATCATGGCTCATATCGATGCCGGCAAAACAACGACCACCGAAAGGCTTTTATATTATACCGGCAAAGTCCATCGCCTGGGAGAAGTCGATGACGGTACGGCAACCATGGACTGGATGCAGCAGGAGAAGGAGAGAGGAATCACGATCACTTCTGCGGCCATCACCTGCTACTGGCGGAATTACCGTATCAATATTATCGACACGCCGGGGCACGTGGATTTTACGGCCGAAGTCGAGCGTTCGCTTCGGGTGCTGGACGGCGCCGTTGCTATTTTTTGCGCCGTGGGCGGAGTGGAACCCCAATCGGAAACCGTATGGCGTCAGGCGGATAAATATTTGATCCCGCGAATCGCTTATGTGAACAAGCTCGACAGGATCGGCGCGGATTTTTTTAATACGGTCACAATGATCAAAGAGCGGCTCGGTGCCAGGGCTGTGCCCATTCAGTTGCCCTGGGGCGAAGCCGATCAATTCAAGGGTTTGATTGATTTGATCAATATGAAAGCTGTCGTGTACGACGATACGTCATTGGGTGTTCAGTGGCAGGAGAGGGATATACCGGAAGAGATGCAGGCTGTTGCACGGCAGTATCGCAGTCATCTTCTGGAAGCGGCCTCCGATCATGATGATACGGTCATGGACAAGTATTTATCGAATCAG